>Ga0105094_10001834_pt1 | contig 11140 bp, 7 predicted proteins | sample PPLLak1March2015_2_FD_87023 | JGI IMG/M metagenome (GOLD analysis project Ga0105094, IMG submission 87023) | Freshwater sediment microbial communities from Prairie Pothole Lake near Jamestown, North Dakota, USA - PPLs Lake P8 Core (3) Depth... | ecosystem: Environmental > Aquatic > Freshwater >...
AACAGATGATCATGAGCGAAATAGTGATCATCGGAAGCATCGGTCATCACAAGAACTTCATCAATGTAGTTACCATAATCGTAATCCCGTAACCAATCATCATTGTCATCCGTTTCGCTGAGCACTCGCCAGCCATCGTAATAGTAGCGGGTGGTGATATTGCTGGGCGATGCGTATTCGATCTTTTCGATCCGTCGGCCCAGGGCATCGTAAGTGTATTTGGCCACATCAGATCCATTTTCTATCTCGACCAGCCGGTTTTCGTAGTCGTAGGTATAGTTGTAATTGTTGTGATCTGTGGTCATATTGCCGGCATTATCGTGGGTGACGTTAGTACCTGAACCCAGGCCGATGTAAGTGTATTCGTTGACGTCGTTGTGTTGGTATCTGGCCACATCAGTTCCGTTATGCTTAAGGGTTATCCGGTTGCCCAGCTTGTCATACACGAAATCTTCGTTTTGGGTCTGGACGCCTACAAGATACTCCGCACGAGTCAATCTGTCAAGTGTGTCGTAAGTGTAGATATTATGCTGATATGCTAAGTGTTCTTGAGTATCTCGGTAATCTGTCCGTGGCTAGTTTAAGTATTGGAATAAAGAAGTGTATTAGTTGAGCGTGAATTGGGCAAACGCTTTTAAGCGGTTACACCTATTTTAATCTGATTTGCTTTTGGCACATCAAGGTTTTTAAAGGCATAAGGGGATCAAAAATACCTTTTGAAGGAAGTGGGTGGACGCTAAGGCCCACCTGGATGGTATTGCGTCATCCCGGCTGACCCCCCAGCGGGGGTTATTAAAACCGGCGTTGTTGGTCCCTGGCAGGTTGCACCTGGGCAGAGCCTACTTCCGTTTGGCCATTATGAGGAACCGATTTTATTTAACCCGAATAACACTATTCAATGATCTGTGTTGGTTCATTACCTGTGCCTGTGCAGATGGATCATTAAACCACATACCGTCTATGACGAATTTGTATTGATATTCACCTGGCAGCAGTTGTATCCTCGCACGAAAAGAGCCGTCTTTGGACCTGGTCATGCGTTCAGCCTGTGGGTTCCACTGGTTGAAATCACCGGCCAGAAAGACTTTTTCGGCATCGCTTTTCAGATTGCAAACAAAGGTAACAGTTTTCGAGACTTTTTTTTCCAAAGTTAACATATTAATATCTCCATTAGTTTAAGCGGCGTTATACACCAATTTTTTGTAAATTTCCTCACAGGCTGCGGCGGCATGGCTCCAATTGATCCTGGCGGCTTCATCAGCGCCGTTTAGTCCCAGACATTCTCGCAAAGGGCGATGTCGCAGTACCGAAATAATTTTATTGGCCATTTCATCAATGTCCCAGAAATCGACCTTCAAGGCATGCTGTAGAATTTCCGCCACACCGGATTGATTACTGATGATCACGGGTACGTTATGCATCATCGCTTCCAGTGGTGAAAGTCCAAAAGGCTCAGAGACACTGGGCATGACGTAGAGGTCGGCCATCTCAAACGCCCGATCTACATCCGCTCCCCTTAGAAAGCCAGCAAAAAGGACTTTGTGTCCTATCCCCATACCGGCAGCCATTTCAATCGTCCGGGTGAACATGTCACCGCTTCCAGCCATGATGAATTTGACGTTCTCCATTTTTTTCAGAACCTTGCTGGCGGCCGCGACAAAATATTCCGGCCCTTTTTGCATGGTGATGCGTCCGAGGAACAGAACAATTTGTTCGTTCTTATGCTGTTTTATCTCCTTAAAATCGCCTCCGTACGCCGATGGTTCCACCCCGTTGTAAACTACAGAGACTTTGCTGTCGGGCACGCCGTAACGCTGCACGCATATACGTTTTGTAAAGTTACTGACAGTAATTACCCGATCCGCCCGCTGCATACCCAAACGCTCAATATCATAGACCCACTGGTTGATATGCTCCCCGCTGCGGTCAAACTCCGTGCTGTGAACATGGACTACGAGAGGTTTGCCACTTTTACTTGCCACCGCCACCCCGGCCGGGTATGTCATCCAGTCGTGTGCATGTATAACGTCGAATTGCTCCTGGCGGGAAATCTGGCAGGCCAGGCGGCTATACCGGTGGGTCTGGGCGTACAGATCGCAACCGTAATTCACATCAACATTCACGTTGGATGGTATTGACCCGGCCACGACATCTGGTACATTTATAGCTCCCTCTCCACGGGTGGAACAGGATGTTCCCGGCCCGGCCTGCCTTCCTATCTCGCCCACAGCTAATGCCTTTTCATTGGGATTACCGTAGGGATACAATGCCGCATCAACGGCGCAAAACCGTACATGTTGCAACTGCTCTTGTTCGTATATAGACGACAGTAAGCTATCGGAAGGCGTAAGTAATCTCAAGTGTCCGGAATATGCTGACTGCACCGGCCGTGGAAGCACAAAGGCTATTTCGGTTCCCTGTTCGCTCAAGGCCTTGGTCAAGCCGTAACAGGCTGTCCCCAGACCTCCGCTGATATACGGCGGAAATTCCCAACCCAGCATCAACACTTTCATACGAACTGGTCCTTTCCACTGCCGTTGCTATTTATTGTCAAAATTGTACTTAACATTTGCGTATGGCAGAATACTAACGTTCGAAAGAAGCCTGCCTGGTGTCCTACAGGAATACCAACGATCTGTCGGCGACCCAGACTGCCCAGGCAGGTCTTCCCAGTTTTCTCCCTGTCAGAGTATTACTCCGATATTTTTTCCAGTACAATTGCCTTGTCTTCCATCTGCTTGATGTATTTAGCCGAATCGGCATCGAATTTGGCTTTGCAGTCGGCACAGCAGAAATAGATTCTCTTGCCCTGGTAATCGACATACACGTTCTTATCGATTTTCCTTCCCTCAACCGGACAGATCGTCTGGATTTTGGCAGCGGTCGAGGTAGATGTAGTGGGCACTTTCGTCGCCGCGGGAGTCTTTTGACTTTCTGTACTTTTCTTGCATCCCGGACCGGTTACCAACAGACCCGCAACCAACAACATACTTATTAAACTTATCAGAACTTTCATGGCAAAACTCCTATACTTGTTTCGGCACCCTTTTCGAGCCAGGTTCGGTAACCTGCGGCTCCTTCGGCGGCGTGGCTTGATTCTATAATTTGATTGGCTTACACAGATTATCACTCGCGTGGGCTTGGGCGCCGCAATTATCGCACTTGTATTGCGGGTTGGCCGTCAGCTTTTTGAATTCTGCGGCATTTTTCTTGTCATACCCATCTGTCTTCATGGCACACATGTGCATCTTGTGGTTCTTGCTCTTGCAACTTTGTTTATCAGCCATCGTCTTGTTCCTTTCGCATAAATTGTATACTTGGAGTTAAAATTACAATTGGATCCGGACCAGGCGGCTTCGCTGCCTTACAGATTGTCCGCCTGATCCAGCCAGATTATGGGAACACCACTCCGCTGTGATGATGCTTTCGTTGAAGTGGATGTGCATAAATTGCGCCTATACACCCGTTTCATTTTGCTATCATCACAACATCGGCGAACATTTCCGTTAACTTTGGATTTCGATTTTCTTGGCCTTGGCCTTTTCAGCCTTGGGCAGAGTGATAGTCAGCACCCCTTCCTGGCACTTAGCCTGGATCTTGTCGGCATTGACCTCGGTGGGCAAGATCATTTCGCGGCGAAAACTGCCGAAACGGCTTTCCATGTGATAGTAACCTTTCTTTTTCTCTTCGGTCTTTTCTTTTTTCTCGCCGCTGATGCTCATCGTATTGCCGTGCACCGAAATCTCAATGTCGTCCGGCTTGCAACCGGGCACTTCAGCGGTTACCACTACCGCATCTTCCTGGTCGGCGATGTTGATCGCAGGCCAGTAAGTTCGCTCCGGCCAGACCAGATTGCTCTCGCCGAGGAAACGGCCGAACAAATCATTCATCTCTTCCTGCATCCTGGTCAGAGGAGCACCTTCTCTTTTTCTGGTAATTGCTCGTTCCATGATAATCGTCTCCTTTCTGGAGATACTTTTTCATTCCAACGATTAAAAACTAACCAAATGCGCGACCTACACTGTTTTTGCCTATCCCTGCCCTCACGGAGTATCTGAACCCTGAGAAGCATCATCTATCTGCCTACCGCTTGGGGTAAGGCGTCTTATATTCTTCTAACGTTAATCTTTTCTTCCGGTTGCCATTGGCCTTCTTCTGCGATCGCTGTGATTTCTTCTTACACTTCGGCACAGAACTACCCTTCCCGTAAGCTACAAACCATCGCTAATTACTTCATTTTTGTTACACATAACACTCTCGTTTGATCTCACTAAATATTCTATACTGCAATAATCATGCCAAAGACCGATAACCAAGGCTGGCAAAGATACAAACCCTTGATAATACAAGGTTTGTAAAAAAAACTTTGCTGAGACGTTGGATCATCGAATCACAAAATTGGAATTTGACATCCGAAATAATCGGGGCTATAATACCGAAACATCAGGAATGTAATCGCAGGAAAGGAGACGGTCTCATGTTATTACATGTTGTCATAGCGGCAGATGACTCAGCCATCCAAAAGAAGCTCAGAAGATCATTTGCCAGATCGGGCGCTGTGCTCGATGTGGTTAAGACCGAAAAACAATTATGGGATAAAATTCACTACAAAACCTGCGATGTGGCCGTAATAGCCGGTGGTCTCGCTCACAGCCTGGATACCGCTGACACTAATAAGATTCAACGGTTAGTGGGATCCCCCACCGTCGTCGTCGTTTTAGAAAAAGTTACCCCTACGGAGCGAGCAACTTTCATTACTGCTGGTTGTGGCAATGTACTCGACCTGGAATCACCACCCGAAAAACTCCGCGAAGCTTTCAAAGTGATACTGGATAGACGGCGTCAAAGTGCTCTTACAGATCTTGCCGCCCAAGAGCGTCTGCCTGAACCTACACTGGAAAACAGTTTCGTCGCGCAAAGTGCCGCTATGAATCAACTTTTAAGAGCTGCCCAACGGGTGATTAACAGTGATTCAGTCGTTCTTGTCCTGGGTGAAACCGGCGTGGGTAAAGAAAGACTGGCTCGTACGATCCATAGCGAGGGATCGCGTCGCAGTGAACCGTTTATCTCTATAAATTGCGGGGCTTTACCGGAAACCCTTCTGGAAAGTGAACTCTTCGGTCATGAGGAAGGGGCCTTTACCGGGGCGATTCGCGCCCGGCGTGGATGTTTCGAAATGGCCCACCGAGGCACGCTTTTTCTGGATGAGATAGGTGAACTACCCACTCATCTGCAAGTGAAGTTACTGCATGTGTTGGAAAATGATCGAATCCAGCGCGTCGGAGGCGAAAAGCCGATCCCTATAGATGTCCGCATCATGGCAGCCACAAATCGTGACTTGGAAGAGGACATCCGGACCAGGCGGTTTCGCAAGGATTTATACTATCGATTGAACGTTTTTTCCCTGACTATTCCACCCCTGCGCCGGCGGCGGGAGGATATCCCTGAATTGGTTCAATGCTACCTTGATTTCCTGTCCACCCGCATTGGTAATCGCGTGTCCGGAATAACCGATGAAGCCATGGATATGCTGTGCCAGTATTCCTGGCCCGGCAATGTTCGCGAATTGATCAATCTGATCGAACGAGCCATGCTGTTGGCCGTTGGAGATGTCATCACCAAGGACGACTTGCCGGGCCTGGTTGATGAGCAACGTACCTTGGCCGCCGCCTTTTTGTCTTCGCCGTCAAAAGGTATAAGTTCTCGCATAATCCGAAAGATCAATGTGTGGTTTCTCAGATGTAGTCAGTTCGAATCCGATGCCGCCTTGGCATTAACAAGGTCGCCGGAAGAACATCAGGTAACAATTTTCCAGAAAAACACGAGATAGGCTTACGGTATTTAACGGCAATGCTTTCGTATATTTTACTTGCTATCGGATTTATACTTCTCTTTGCTGGCGCCGGCTGGCTGGTTGATGGCGTTTCATCCCTAGCCCGACGGTTACATGTTTCCGATCTGGTGATTGGGCTGACCGTTGTCGCCTTTGGCACTTCCACCCCGGAATTATTTGTCAACCTCAGCGCCAGCCTCCAAGGGAATGCGGCGATTGCCATAGGTAATATTGTAGGGAGCAACATTTTCAATATCCTCGTCATTTTAGGGATATCGGCGATTATTTATCCCTTGGCCGTGACGAGGGGGACCGTCTGGAAGGAAATCCCCTTAACCTTACTGGCGGTGATACTTTTGGTCATTATGGGTAACGACCAATGGATAGATCATAGCGGCTTTTCCGCCCTGACCCGTATAGACGGTCTGATTTTTATCTCCTTCTTTATCATCTTCATCTATTACACCTTCGGTATCGCCAAAACCATGCCGGGCACAATTCCGCAGACGCCCGCGCGCCAACGTGGGTTGTACTTATCGTGTTTTTTGGTACTTTTGGGACTGGTCTGCTTGTGCATCGGAGGCAATTGGGTTGTACATGGTGCGATAGTCCTGGCGGCCAAATTAGGCCTCAGCCAGTCGGTAATTGGATTGACCCTGGTAGCGGCGGGTACTTCACTTCCCGAGTTGGCCACCTCAACCATGGCGGCATACCGAAAAAACGCCGAGATTGCGGTGGGGAACATAGTCGGCTCTAACATCTTTAACGTCTTTTTCATTCTCGGGACCAGCTCGCTGATAAAACCCCTGCCTCTGGCGAAAACAGACAATATTGATATCGGCGTCGCTATCCTCGCCAGCCTGTTGCTGTTTCTGGCTATGTTCACCGGCAGAAGACGCCTGCTCGATCGATGGGAAGGTGTTATATTTCTGAGCGTATATGTTGCTTACATGATATACTTAATCCATAGAGGATAACTTTAATGTCCCGGAAACACTTCACTTTTATAGGGGGGAGGAATGAAATTGTATTTGGGGGATGGGGGGTGATCTGTGGGGTGAGGAGTCGTGGTGGAAGTGTGTTTTGGCGGGTGTGAGTGGGCGTCAGCCCGTGGAAACGGCATAACTTGTGGGATAACAGGGGTTTGTGGCGTCTTTTTGAGGAATATGTGACATTTTAGTCTCTTGCCAGGCGTCAGCGTCAAAAAAGTAGGCGGCGGGGCGTCAGCGGTACTTTTTGGTTGGGGTTTGGCGGTTTTTGGGTTGTTTAGGGGGTTTTTTGTTGGATTGCGGTTGGTTGGATGTGGGAGTTGTCTGTTAAATGAGTATTGGTATGGTTTTTTTATTGACAAAAGGGGGTCTCCCAGAGACAATTAGTTTGAGAGCACGCAGGCATAGAAACTTGTCAGATTGTGGGCGATGTGTTGCCTTTGACGGTTGATGTTGTTGCTAGTTCAAGGCGGGTACATGGAGGCCTGCCAGCTTGTCGTGCTTGCCTGCTTACCCACGCGGTTGACTGACTACATGCCAAACAAAGAAGCGTTTACAACAATACCTTACCCTCTCAAGGAGGTGGCATAGCCACTTTTTATGTTCCATAAGGCTGGCAAAGGACCGCTCCCGTTGGTCGCTCGCTGGAATGGCAAAATCACGAAATTAAAGAAGTTTTAACATAGGAGAACCGATAGTGAATCGTCTATTACGCAGAATTCGCCGTCGTCGTAAAGCCAATAGCCTTTTTGATCGATTGCTCGGCGTCCGTTCGCGCGTTCGCGGCAGCCTGCTGGCAGAACAGTTGGAAAGCCGTTTTATGCTGACCACGCTGATGCTGCCGATGGGCGAGACAATACCGACAAGATTTGTTTACGCCGACGCGGAAGAGTTCGATCCTGACACCCCTATTTATAACGTAATCAATATCGGGACGATTTCCGGAGAGGGACCGAGTCAGGATGTGACGGTTGAGATTCTCGATTATCAGGGTGAGGATATTGGTGGTTACTATACCGTCGGAGGCGCGGCGGATCCGATTACGCTCTATGGCGGACCAGGTGGCGGGCCGATAATAGATGAGATTCCGTCGGATGTGCTTGGTGGACTGGGCTATGAGATAAATGCCCTGGCGACGAATTCGAGCGGCATCACATACGGGCTGACCGCCGGTGGTTTGCTGGTTCGGATTGATACGGTCACCGGTACGATAGACGTGGTTATAGGGGATATAGTAGATACGGACAATCCAGCTACACAGTTCGCGGTTCCTCTTGATGGATTTGAGTCGGCTAGTTTTGGTCACAGCGCCAGCGGTGAAGATGTGCTGTACGCGGTGGTGACGGCCCCGACGAGCTTCAACACCCAGGGTCAGCCGTTGCCAGGTTCTTACGAATCGGTTTTGATATCGATAGACCTGAAGACCGCAGAGGCCGAGGCGGTTGGTAAGGATTCTCTGGGGCGGGCAAGTTATGATATGAGTCAGGTATTGCTCGGTGGGGCGAGTATGGAGATTTCGACGATTGTTTACAGCCAGGAACCTGGCGTCAACCCGGTTGGCGGGACGGATGAGCCGGTGTTTTTGGGGTATGATCTCGTCAGTCGTTCGTTTGTAACGATCGCGGTCGATGAGTCGGATACTTCGGATGGGGTCTTGGTAGTAACTGGCAGCCGGGCTACTGTGGATGAAGAGGACGCAGTGGTGGCAGGTTTGATGTACGATAACCAGGGTCGGTTGTTCGGTCTTTATCACACTGGTACGGTTGATGACTTCGCTGACGGGAAACTGGTATTGGTGTATCTGAATGCCCCGGTGGACGATCGTTTTGTGGATGTGATCGAATATGGTCAGAATCCCGACGAAGAGGATATATTGCTTACCGGCATGTCGTTTGACTCGCTGAACGAGATGGGCTATGCGACAGATCCGAATACAGGAACGCTTTATCAGGTTAACGTTTCTCGTCTGGTGCCGGATCCGGAGAATCCGGACGAGTTTATCGTTGAGGGTCTGGTGGATGTCTATTCGGTGTACATAGCGCAGAGTACACCTGATGTGTATATTACCTTTATGCGTTATGAAGTGACTCCGACCGGTATTATTTGGACACCGACAGGTGGCGAGCCGGCGTACCTGTTCACCGACGAAGACAATGTGAATATTTTTACGCCTGAGGAGGCCGGCGGGGTGATGATTGGTACGGTTCCGGGCTACATTCCAGGTGACCCCGATCTTCACTGGGTGGGCGAGGAAAGTTTCTTTGACCCATCTATCCTGGTTGCGAACCCGGGGCCGAAGGGGGTGTATCCGGGCGGCGCGTTTCGGCCTGGTATAGTTCTGGCGGCGGATAGTGGTGGCAGTCCTCAGGATATCGGTAAGATTCAGGTGGGCGGCGCTGTTTTCGGTGATGTGGTTATTAATTGCAGCATAGATACGTTTTATGCCGGTTTTCTGGCTACGAACCAGTTTGATGTGAAGGGTGAGCTTAACCAGTTGGTTTCCGGCACGCAGGCGGGCGGGATTAAGGAGTCTGACGATAGCTGGACACCGGTGAATTCCAGTAAGTATGGCGGGCCTGGTATTACACCACTTGTGGATGTTCAGGGTCAGATGGGCAGTTTCTATAGTAATGATGACTGGGGGTTGCCTGTTCGTGTTCATGGTCGCAGCGATGCGCCGCAATTTCCCGGGGTGCTGGATGTTTATGGTGGCTACTACGTTCGGACGGCTCGTGAGATCGAACGCCAAATGGGTAGTCCTCCCAGTGGTATTCTTTTCCAGTACGGGGCGCTGGAGGCCGATGATGGTTATATTATTAGTAACGATAGTTTTCTCGAGGCCGAGTGTCTTGGTACGGTTGACGGCAGGATATGCGTAATAGGTTCAGGGGGTCCTGACTATTACAATTTTGGTGTGATGGCGGGTCAGACGATTACTGTCGAGCTTTTTAGTGGTGGTGAGTCCGATCCGAGTTCGCAAACGGTCATAAACGGTGGTGTAGCTCTGTACGATCCGGACCTGACGTTGGTGGGTACATTAGGCGAGGCGGATATCGAGAACCTGGCGCCGCTGCCGCTGATTTTTACGGCTGAGGAAGCGGGGATTTATACGGTTGCGGTTTCCGCAGGCTCTTATCGTCTTGAGGTTTCTGGGGTTTCGGAAACATCGCTGGGTGGAGGAAGCGTTTTAGGCGATATGCGGAATAGTTCCCTATTTGATAGTGATATTTACAATGTGCAGGTACTCAGCGGTAATATGGGTGCGTTGGGGGTGGGTCTTTTGGTGCGTGGCGTGGATGTTGTGGTCGATAGCGGCTCTCTAGGTGGTTTACGGTCTGGATTAGACGTGGAGGGGGTAGAGGGTGAGGTTGGTTTTACCCTGGAGATCAACGATATTGGTATTCTTGTCTCTCCGGCTTGTTCGGTGTTTGCCGGGGATGACATTGGGATGGTCAGTTCACCGGCGGCTAGTGGAATCGACGTCAGCGCCGGCGGGGATATGCAGTCATTGCGGATGGGGGACAGCTATGTCGGTCAAATCACCGCTGATAACAATATCGGTGAGGTGCGTATCGCAGGTAGTTATCCGGGTGGTATTACTTATCCGGGGATATGGGCGAACGCGGACGGGATAGGCCCTGCGGGCGTTATCGACAGCATATATGTGGGAGGTGATCTTGGCAGTGAGCTCGAGGATGTACCGGTCAGTGCCGGGGGGCGGGGCGGTAATGTGCGGTTCGTTGAAATTGGTGGAGCGATATATAATACTATCGGTGGCTGGGTTGAAGTTGGCGGATTTGGTCCGTTTGAGTTTGATCCGGGGCAGTCGGTTTGGATTGTGGATGACAGCGGGGTGTTGGTGAGGATATCTCCGTTTAAGGGTACAGAACCGCCAGAGGAAGAAGAAGATGAGGAGCCGGAGCAGGATACGGATCCGGAGACTGGGCTTCCGTTCGTCGTGCCGGAAGCGGAAGAGGAAGAGGATGAGGAATTTCTTGAAGGTGGAGTATTGACACTGAAGCTGCTGCCGATTCGTGATGGCCTGCCGGAAGATTACGTTCCCTCGCCGATTGATATCGATAAATCGCTGCTGGGCTACGCGATAGCCGGGATCGAATCGACAGATGGGCTGCGTGTAACGACCAAAGGCGGGCCGGTTGATCTTGGGGTTGTTGAAGTTGCCAGCGTCAACAGCCATAGCGTGGTCTTCGAGGGGAAGGATCCGATATGCGTGTTACGTTTGAATGTGCCTGCCCCTGAGGAAGTGGATGAAGAAGAACAAGATGATGAAGAGGAGGAACCGGACGAGGAGGAAGAA
>Ga0105094_10001835_pt1 | contig 11140 bp, 4 predicted proteins | sample PPLLak1March2015_2_FD_87023 | JGI IMG/M metagenome (GOLD analysis project Ga0105094, IMG submission 87023) | Freshwater sediment microbial communities from Prairie Pothole Lake near Jamestown, North Dakota, USA - PPLs Lake P8 Core (3) Depth... | ecosystem: Environmental > Aquatic > Freshwater >...
CATTTCAACAACCTGCTCATGGGAGTCCTGGGCAACCTGGAGCTCCTTCAGGACGATTTGAGCCTCGACGACAGGAGCCTCGGGATTTTGGCCCAGGCTCAGAGAGCAGCCAGGCGGGCTACGGAGCTCAGTCGCGTGATGATGACCTACATGGGGCAGGGTATCGGCATGAGGGCGATGCGCGATCTCTCCAGGCTGGTGACGGGCATTCTCCCCGGGATCCAGGATTCGCTGCCCGTGGAGGTGAGCTGGAAGGCCATGCTGGCGCAGGGGCTTCCCAAGGTGTTGGTCGATGCCGATGCCCTCCGGGAAGTGGTTTTGAATCTGGCTAGCAACGCTTTGGAATCACTGAGTGAAACGGGTGGAAGAGTGGTCGTGCGCACGGGTGCTGCTGCCTGTGATGAGGCCTGCCTGGCCCGGACGGTGGGCGGGGAGGCTCTTGCACCGGGAGACTATGTATACGTGGAAGTCTGTGACAATGGCTGCGGAATGGATGCCGATGTCGTCGCCCGAATGTTCGATCCTTCCTTTTCCAACAAGTTCACCGGCCGCGGCCTGGGTTTGGCTTCGGTACTTGGAATCGTGCGTGCGCACCAGGGAGCCATTTCCGTGGACAGCCGTCCGGGGGCAGGAACCACGGTCAGGGTCCTGTTGCCGGCAGCCGGCCAGCCGGAATAGCGGCAGTGTCCGAAATCCGGAATGAATGGGTCGGGCTCGGATGATGAGAAGGAGGCTCCGGTCGGATGAATGCCCACTCTCATAGATTCGATGACAGCTTAACCTGTCTGTTGACCGGCACCTGAATGTTGCCTGGCTCAGACGGGCGAAATCTTCCAGTACATTCGGGCGGAAGTCCCTTTGCAGTCGTGGTGGGCACAAGAAGACGTGCCCACCCTACGAAGATCGTTGGAGTTACTCGGAACCGCAGGGTGGGCACAGGTTCATCGTGCCCACCAGAACCGGTCATCAACTTGCGCCCGGCTGTACTAGTCCCCCCTTGGAGCAAGGGGGGACGCTGGATGTGCTGCTCTCAAGCCACCGGTTAATCCTCCATGGGAGGGCAGGCCGGTCTCTCATATCCCTCCGAAAGCTCAATCCTTCGGGTTCCGAATACGCGAACCTGCACCGGCATGAATTCTGCTCCTCTCCACGATCGCTTATCCAAAGGTAATGGGATTTGAAGGTTTGAAGACGGTTGCAGCCTGGTCCGTTCGTTTCACCGGCGTGCCGATTCTCAACCGAAAAAGGGTCTGGCTCCTCAATCCCTCATTGTGTCATCGGCTGGTGTTGTTGGCCCTGCAACGGAATGAGGGATGTGTGATTGCAAAATCGTAATTCCATGGAAATTCCAAGCAGGAAAACGAACTGTGGCCATCCCGTCTGTCTGTGCGGTTCTGCTTCCATGATCCCGAAATGGAGCAGCCCGTCCAGATGGGCATGAAGGGTGCGGTCGGAAGGTTTCAGATGGCCGCCGGATCTGATGGCTCTTTGCTGCACGGGGACTGAGCGGTTCAAGTTTAACCCCTTGGGAGGAGTTGCGTATGGTCTTTCACTCATGACAGATTCAGCCTTTGATAACGGGTGGTGCGCCAAAGGCCGCTTGGATTGGCTGACCCCGGCTCACCCAGTCTCCATCCAATCACTTTCTCACCAAAAGGGGGCCAGTATTGAAGAATCAGGGACGGAGCACATTCCGCGGATCGTCCGGCACCAGGCGAGGCAAATCGTCGGCTCAGAAGTCGATTGCGGACCACATGACCTGGGACGGGCAGGAACACCGAAGGCATGAGCGCTTCAGGGTCAACTGGAGGGGAGTTCTGGCCAGGAGCGTATCCGACTCCAGGCGGACCATGGAGGTGCAGGTACTAAACATATCAGAGGGGGGCTGCTGTGTTCATGTCCGCGAGCTCTCCCGGGACCAGACTTCTCTGTCTTTTCTGGGTGTGGAGGAGCGCCTGAATCTGAATGTCTATCTACCCGGCGCCGTTCTGAATTCCTGGGTTGAGGTGAGGTGGTACGTTCCGGTTCATGATGAGGTGTATGGTGCCGGATTGGAATTCATAGCCATGACACAGCGAGATCGATCGCTCCTGCAATCGGCCATGCAGAACCTTGCTCGTTGAGCCGCTTCGCGAAGGTCAAGCCCCTGTGGAACATGCCGCATCGGATCTCGGAAACGGAATGAGCCGCGAGCGATCTTTACCTCTGCCTGTGACAAGGCCACTCACAACCTGGATGCATGGTGTGGCTCGTCAATATAATCAAGAAGTTGGGCAGAAGGGGCACAATGTATTTGAATTAGTTCTACAACGAGATTTCTTTGCAGGGTGGGCAAAAGCGGTAGCGTTGCCCACCGAAAAACGCGGTTTCACGACAACGGTGGGCAAGATAGATCCCTTGCCCACCGTGCGCCGGAACAGCATCCGGCTTCATTTCTCGATGTAGTGATCGGGGTTTCAGACAAATTTCCTGAGCGGACCTAAAGCAAGCCCCTTTGGCCATCTGGCAACGATCTTCCGAAGGGGCGCGCTTTACGCCCGCTCGATTTCGTGGCTTGATTCAACAGCATTGACGGTGGGGCAATTCCCCCGTGTCCATCTTGTTTTTCCTTTCACCTCTTCCGCCGGGGTGCCGGAAAGCGGCAGCATTTTCAACCCGCGGGTTACGGGTGAGCTTGAGGACCTTCGAAGGATTTCAACGTCGTCTGAAAGAATGCAATCCAGTCTCCGCAGTTGACCCCCAGTTTGTAGACCTTGAAGGCAGGATGCTCTTCAGGGTCCGGGTGGTTCTGAACATCCAGGTTGCCCTTTTCAAATTGCTCATATGCCGCGACGACGGCTTTCTCTGGCGGAAGATCATACTGAATGATCCTGTCGTCTCCAAGGTTCATGACGAGCGTTTCATTCGTCTTCCCCATAAGGGTTCCTCCTTGGTCGTAAGGTTTCCAAAGTGCTGAATTCCGTTCATTGAGGACCTGGCGCTACACGAAATACGTAAGAGCACCCCGTGTGATGCTCAACGCCATTCCGGGGCCTTTCGCATTATACTCGTTAAGGTTGAGAAGTTGCGTTCGTACTTCGATACCTCAGCTTGAACGCTGTGACATTGTCCGCTCGCCCCGAGGTATCGAAGCCTGTCCTGAGGTATCGAAGGGGGCGAATGGAAAACGATACTTCTGATCTTTAGCGAGCATAACAGTGGAAGGCTTAAGATCTGAGCCCGGCGGTTGGACTATGAGCTAAAAAGATCCATCCGAATGTCCCATCAGAGCTTCCACGCTTCGCAAGGTAAACCAGGTTGCCCGTGGGGGACAATTTGATCTGGGGGGGTTGAGGGTGGTTTTGCCTGAAATGGGTGCACTATCTTCTCCGCAGGTGGAATCCCTCACCCTTAGCGTCCAGGCACGGTTCCGGGAATCCGTTGGGGAGGTTCACGATCCTCTCCAGCCAACAGATTCGGGCATCTCCTGGCTCGTGAGGGGTGTTGGGTCCGCCGCAGGTATTTTCATTCCTTCCCTACATCGCGACATCGTCTTCCGTGAAAGAACGGCTCAGAAGTCATGCTTCCAGTTGATGCCGATTCCGGTCGCGGCATCCGTTCCCACTTCGCTCTCCACGGTGATGTTGGGTGTCAGCTCCACCTCGACGGAAACCTTCCCTCCACTCCCGCTCAGGTTCTTTTCCAGATCGACGTAAACGTCCTCCGTCAGGTATTTTCCGAACCCGAGGCCGGTTTCTGAACCCCCGTCGGTGCTTCGGATCGCCAGTTCATCCAAGCCCAGCAGTCTGCGCGTTGCACCCAGGAAGTCCAGTCCGGGCAACCCCGACCCTCCCGAAAGCGACCGCAAAGCTTGTGCGAGTTTGAGTGCCTGGACGGGAGAGATTCTGTCCAAACTTCTTCCGAAGAGCACCCGCGACAGCACTTCCTCCTGCGGCAGTGGCGGATTGGACTGAAGCTGGATTTCAGGCGAAGAGGAGGGCCCGGTCACTTTGACCAGTGCCGTGATGTCCCTGGTCTTTGCTTCGGCGGTGAGATCCAGCAAGGGAATGGGCGGCGTCGCTCCAAAAAAGGTGATGGCTCCCTTGCTCAGCTCGAATCGACGGTCCAGGAAATTGAAGTGTCCTCGCACGACATTCAACTGGCCGATCACAGTCGGCTGTGCTGCAGTCCCCCCGATCTTCAACTGACCCCTCCATTCCGAATCGAGTCCTCTGCCGCGCACAAAGGTCCGGTTGGGAAACGCGAGAGAGAGGTCGAAGGCCATTGGAACGGCTTTGGTTGGCGGTTTTGCAGCCGGCTCCAGCGGCGTTTTCGCACCGGTTTTGTGTATTTCAATCACCTCCAGGTCCACGGCGCCTGCGGGGAGCCGGTTCGGAATCCGGTATTCCGCGCGAGCGACCGTTAGATCGCCTCCCACCCGCAGAGCTTGCACAGATCCTGAAACCTGCACCTTCCCGGTGGCTGTGGCATCCAGGTCCGGTCTGCGAACCAGGGTGGCCTCTTTGAAGGCGGCCTCGAGCTCCAGGGGAAAATGGCTTGCCGCATCCATGTTCAGTGATCCGCTCAAACTGATCTGACCCTTCTCGCCGTCTGTTGCCTGAAATCGCGTGACCTCCAGGCGTTGATCCCGGGCCTTGACCTCTATGGTCAGGTCCTTCAGAATCGTTCCGCTGTTGAGATTCTCGTAAAAGCCTCTCGATAACTGGACATCTCCGCCGAAAACCGGATCGGACAGCGATCCGCGGACGTCCAAGGAAGCCCGGGCAAAGCCGGAGATCTTCTGATCGGCCATGGGGAGGAAACCGGCCACACGTTCCAGCTCGCCCTCCAACTCCAGGCGAGCCTGCAACGGTGCCTCTCGCGGCAGCTCCAATGCGAAGCCGGGGTCTAGCGAAAGTCGAAGGGGAATCGTAATCTCAGCCCGCACCGGCTTTTCCAGAATCTGTTCGAGAGAGAGCTCTCCCCTTACCTGTCCGCCTTGCAGCTGCGCCCGGGCGTTCAGAAGTGCCGGAGGGAGCTGTTGCCCTTCCATGGCACGAAGGCGGAATCCGGCCAGTTGCAGCTCTGCCGTTGCATTGGGTTGCGACGGAAGCCCCTCGATCTGCAACCCCCCCACAGCCGTTCCAAGCATTTCGGGCCCACCCACGAGGGCCGAGAGCTTCAGCGGGATGCCTTCAAAGCGGAATTGTCCCAAAGCACGGCCTTTGGTCAGGCTGCCTCCCGCGGTGAGGCTTCCCGGCCCCAGGGAGAGGGAGAGCCTGTCCAGAGAGGTCGCCTCCGGCGAGTGCTGGAACAGAGCGCGACCGTTGAGGGCGAGCGGGTATGGGCCAAATTTGCCTTTGAAATCCGTGAGCTCGAGCTTCAGTTGATCATTGGGTCGGGCGAGTGAGCCGGCCAGTTGGAGCTCGGTTTCCTGCAGCACTTTGCCGTTGGCCCGAACTGAGAAAGCGAGCTTGGACTTATCGCCGTCGGCCTTCAAACTGGCAGATCTCACAACGGTTGTGCCCGCTTGGAGCCCTGAGATCTCCGATCGAAGCGTCCCCTGGAGGGTTCTCTTCAGATCCCTGAGATCTGCAGTGACGTCCAGGCTGGAGAGCTTACCGAGGCGAGAGGAGAGGTTCCTGCCGCTGACCTTGAGGGCTGCATTCTGGCGGTTTTGGGGAGATTGCAGCTGCAAATCCAGAACGGCGCTTCCTGTGACCGGTTCGCCGATAAATCGCCCCAGGCGCCCGAGATCCTCGAACCGACCCTGCAGAGCGCCTTCTGCAGTCGCTGCATCGAGGTCCACCGCGAGATCTCCCTTCAGCGCGCCTCCCGGTCCATCGAGGCGCATCCCCATAACCCGAAGACGGGCATCCTTGAGCTCAAAGCTCGTCGACGCCTCGAGCTTCTCTCTGGCTTGATTGACGACCAGCATCCATTTTCCGTGAGCCTTCCGTGGTGCGTGGATCGCTTCCAGGCTGCTCAGGATGTCCGATGGCGGCTGTTGCCTCCAGCGGACCTGTTGTCCATGGAGGCGGCCATTGACCGAGAGGTCATCCATGGCTCCCTCGAGGTTCAGCGAAGCCTCCGCGCGTCCCGAAAGCTCCTCGTTCACCAGCGGTGAAAGCGCCTTGAGCTCGGGCATGGAGGCCAGGATTTCTCCTTTCAGCGATCGGTCATGGATGTGGAAGAAGCCGTTTGCCTTCACCTCCAAAGCCGGGCTCTTGATAAGGGCATTGGACAGGTCAACGACTCTTCCCTCCCGAAGCTCGAAATCCATGGTCAGGCTGGTTTCCGGTCCCAGCAGGCCGACCAGGGCATCAGGGGCTTTCACCGGGACCTTCAGGTTGCCCCTGAGCTTGCCGGATGCCGATCGGGTGCTTCCGTTGCCGGCAACTTGCCCCGCCAGGTTCAGGGTCCCCGGTGTCTCCCGGCCCAGAAGGGCGGTGAGCGTTCTCAGGTCCTCGACGTGAAGGTCCGCCTCCATTGTGCCGTCCAATGAGGTGGGGTTCAATTGCCCGAGGAGCTCGAGCCGGTGGTGGGCTCCCTTCACACGCAGCGTTCTGAGGAATATCTCCTCTCCTCCCGGAGCGATTTCGGTGTCCAGAGACCACATCAGGGATTCCTCGGGGAGGGCACGGCCGGTGAGATCCCTGAGTCCGGTGGCCATTCCAGTGCCGGTGATCCGCCAGCCGGCCCTCTCGGGGTCCCAACTGCCTGGCGCCGGGTCCAGTTGGAGCTGAGTGAAAACGGCTTCCGCTCCAAACTCCGCCGCCTGGATATTCTGAAAATCCAGGCTCAGATCAGCTTGAGGCGCCTGGAATGTCCCCGAAACCCTGCCGCACAGCTCGCCCTCGCCCCGAAGTGGCGTGGAGGCGGCCGAGGCCAGATCCCCCAAGTCAGAGACTTTGACGGAAACCTCAGCTGAGACGGAATCGGATTGGAAATCGAACTGCCCGTTGGCCGTCAGTGACAGGCCGTTCCCCCACGCCTCGAAGTGATCCAGCAGAAGGACCTGCTTCTCCAGAAACCGCATCTTCAAGTGAAGAGCTGTTTCCGAAGTGAAGACGGTCGAGTCGCCCTCCGAAGGGCTTGAACTGGCGGGTGCGATGATGGTGAACAACTCGGCGGATTTTTTCCCCTGCAGAGATAGAGAGACCGAGCTCGTGACCGAACCCCGGCGGCCGGCTTCCCCGTAGACGCTGCCCTTCCACTCCGAGGAAGGACCGGCACCATTGATCCTCAGCTGGAGAGCCCCCGTGTCCTTCAGGCCTGTCATCTGCGAGAGCATCCCGCCGGCGGCCTCGAATACCTCCAGGTCAAGCTTCATGGAAGCGGAACTGCTCTGGAACTGCACATCCAGATGAGCCCTCAGTTCAGGTCCTTCATCCAAACGTTTCAGCTGCAGGGCCAGGGACCGCCCCGTGGCCTCCAGGGTGGGTTGAATGAATCCCATGATTTCCAGGGCGATGGCGTGACCGAGCACCTTCTCGCTGATGGAAACCGATGGAATGGAGAACAGGTCAATGGTCAGCGGCGGCGCGCGGAAGGTCACGTCGGGAATGCCGGCCTCCGCTGCAGGCTCTTTCCCCTGGGATAGGGGACGCCGCTTCACTTCGACCGAGGCCGCACTCAATTCCTCGATTCGGATTTCACCGCGAAGCAGTTCCCACGGAGACCACCGCAGTTCGATGCGGCTCACCAGCAGCCAGGGGCCTTCAGAATCGGCCAGCGTGAGGCTTTCCAGATTCACACCCCACGGCAGAGCTCCTTCAATCCTGCCCAGTTCGATTCGCCGGTCCGGGGGTGAGCTCAGGAGGTCGGAGAGTCTTGTCCTGAGCCATTCCTTCCCCGTCTCCGTCTGTATGAGCACGAACGAGGCCACGAGGACGAGCAGGAGGGCGGTCACCAACAGCCCGACACCCCAGGCGATGCGCCGGAGGATGGGGCCTGGATCACTGGAGGATTCACGGTCAGGCATGGCTTCACTCGTTCGTGAGGAGTTGCCGTTCAGCGTCTCAAGTGTTTGAGAGAGCGCCATCCATACGGGTCGTATATCAGAAAAGTCAGGATTGGTCACAAGGTGTTGGAATGGATCGACCGAAAGACGGTGCACAGGCCAATCCTCAAACCCTCATGGAGCACCTGCCACGCGGGCCACTTCCTTTGACAACCCATGAGCCAGGTGTTAATTTTTCGCAACTGGTTATTCGTCAGTCTCTCCGGTGGATGGGTCGATCACGATGATTCGGATATCTCCTGTTGGCTTACGCTGAGGATGCGGCTGGCTGGGGGCTGTTCACGCCGACCTGCTGTGGTGGCATGGGCAAGGGTCCGATGGGTTGATGCAAAGAGGGGGCAGAGGTCATGGTCCTGGCAGTGGCGCAAAGCGCGGAGTTCATTGATTCGCTTTATCAACGCTGGCAATCCGACCCTGAAGATGTGCCGCGAGAATGGAAGTCCTTTTTTGAAGGTTTCGACTTCGCAGCGTCCTCCGAAGCAGCGAAAGAGGGGATCTGTGCCAGGGGAGAGCTTTTGCGGCAGGCTCGGGTGGAGGCTCTCATTGCACGGCATCGGGAGCTTGGGCATCTTCTGGCATGCCTGGACCCTCTGGAGACCTGCTCCCTGGAGCATCCGCTTCTCAGCCTCGAAGGCCTGGGGTTGAAGGAGGAGGATCTGGAAAAGAGCTTCTTCACCCCCTCCCTCGTCGATACCGAGGAGCTCTCCCTGGGTGAGATTGTCGAGATGCTTCGGGATACCTACTGCCATTCCGTCGGGGTGGAGTACATGCACCTGCAGGACCCTGGCGAGCGCAGGTGGCTTCAGGAGCGTATGGAGCCCGCGAGGAACCGCCCCCGGTTTCAAGCCGACGACAAGCGGCGCATCCTGAGATACCTCTCCGAGGCGATGCAGTTCGATCATTTCCTGCACAACAAGTATTTGAGTCAGAAGCGTTTTTCCATTCAGGGAGCCGAGGCCGTGGTGCCCCTGATGGACGAGCTCATCCGGCATGCGGCGGAGGGCGGGTGCCGGGAGGTGATCCTGGGCATGGCGCACCGGGGTCGTCTCAACGTCCAGGTGAACAATCTGGGCAAGCCCTTCGAAGCGGTTTTCTGCGAATTTGAGGACAGCTACGACCCCGAGTCCCTGGTGGGAAGCGGCGACGTCAAGTATCACAAGGGCTATTTCTCGGATGTGAAGACACCCGAGGGGCACCCCGTACGATTGCTCCTGGTCACCAACCCGAGCCACCTCGAGGCGGTGGATCCCGTTGTGGAGGGCATCACCCGTGCCCGGCAGGAGCAGCTGGGGGAAGGGGACAGCCGACTGGCTCTTGCCGTTCTCGTGCACGGCGATGCCGCCTTCGCCGGGCAGGGTGTCGTGAGCGAAACGCTGAATCTCTCGCAGCTCGAGGGATACCGCACGGGCGGCACCCTCCACGTGGTCATCAACAACCAGATCGGTTTCACGACGCTTCCCGAGGATGCCCGCTCCACGCGCTATTCGACGGACGTGGCCAAGATGCTCATGGTCCCCATTTTCCACGTTCACGGGGAGGATCCGGAGGCAGTGGTCCACGTGGTCAGGCTGGCCCATGACTACCGGATGCGGTTCCAGAAGGACGTGGTCATCGATCTCGTCTGCTATCGGCGGTTCGGCCACAATGAGGGTGATGAGCCCTACTTCACGCAGCCCCGGATGTACGAGCGCATCCGGCACCGTCTGCCCGTTCCGGAGCTCTACGGCAAGGCGCTGATGAGGGAGGGGATCGTCACCGAGGAGGAGTTGGAGGCCGCCAGAGAGGATTATTCCCGCAAGCTCGAGGAAGCCTACAAATCCGCACATGACCGGACCTGTCCCGCGCCGGAGGTGCGCTTCTATGAATCGTGGGAGGCCATCCGGGAAGAATACACCCCCGATCCCGTCGAGACCGGGGTGGAGAAGGCCGAGCTGCTTCGGCTCGCTCGCCGCCACGTTCAGGTGCCGGAGGGCTTTGCACTGAATCCGAAGCTCGAGCGGATCCTGGGCAAGCGGATCGAGACTGTGGAAGCCGGCGCGCCCCTCGATTGGGCCACGGCTGAAATGCTGGCCTTTGCCTCGCTGCTTTCAGAAGGGACCCCCATTCGCCTGAGTGGCCAGGACACCCGGAGAGGAACCTTCAGTCAGCGCCACAGCACGCTGTTCGACGTGAAGACGGGGGAGAGCTTCGTTCCCCTCAATCACCTGGAAGGCAATGCCGCCCCGTTTTTTGTCTACGACAGCATGCTATCGGAAAGTGCCGTTCTGGGGTTTGAATACGGATATTCCATCGTGAGCCCCGAAACGCTGGTCATCTGGGAGGCTCAGTTCGGTGATTTCGCCAACAACGCCCAGGGAATCATCGACCAGTTCATCTCCAGCTCGGAGGCCAAATGGCAGCGGCGAAGCGGGTTGGTGCTGCTCCTTCCTCACGCACTGGAAGGACAGGGGCCCGATCACTCCAGCGCCCGGCTCGAGCGGTTCCTGCAATTGTGCGCCGGGAACAACATGCAGGTCTGCTATCCGACGACGCCGGCTCAGTACTTCCATTTGCTGCGTCGTCAGATGAGGCAGCCGTTTCGAAAGCCGCTCGTCGTCATGGCCCCCAAAAGTCTGCTCCGCCGCCCGCGGGCGGTGTCGTCGCTTTCGGAGCTCTCCCGGGGTCATTTTTATGAGGTCCTTCCCGACGAGACCTCTGTGGACTTACCCCGCCGGGTACTCCTTTGCTCCGGGAAAATCTACTACGAGCTGGCCGAGAAGCGCGAATCGGACAAACATGCCGACCACGTCATCCTCCGTTTGGAGCAGTTTTATCCGCGCCCGGACGTGGCTTTCAAGGACTCTGTCCAATCTTTCAAGGACGTTCGTGAGTGGCTTTGGGTTCAGGAGGAGCCGCAGAACATGGGGGGCTGGAGCTTCGTGCGGGACTGGATCGAGGAGCTGACTGGCCGAAAGCCGGGCTATGCGGGGAGAAAGCCTTCCCCCAGCCCCGCAACGGGCTATCATGGCGTCCACAAGATCGAACAGGCGGAGATCCTGGCGATGGCCTTCGACCCCAGGGCTTTTCGGCGCAGGATGAACCTGGTCTGATTTGGAACTTCAGACCTGAAACTTGAAACTTGAAACTTGAAACTTGAAA
>Ga0105094_10001838_pt1 | contig 11123 bp, 12 predicted proteins | sample PPLLak1March2015_2_FD_87023 | JGI IMG/M metagenome (GOLD analysis project Ga0105094, IMG submission 87023) | Freshwater sediment microbial communities from Prairie Pothole Lake near Jamestown, North Dakota, USA - PPLs Lake P8 Core (3) Depth... | ecosystem: Environmental > Aquatic > Freshwater >...
ACAGGACCGTCTTCAGCTCCTCGATCGGAGTCTACATCAGGTCCACGCCTTCGGCCTGACCGGGGTCAGTGCGCACTTGCTCGATGAGTCGCTGCTGCCGCTGATCCTTGACTTCCAGACCCGGCGGGATCCAAATCAGACGTGCGAGATCACCCTCTCGCCCCAGCTCCTGTGCGAGCCTGATTTGCAGGGCTGCCACTGACTCGTCGACTCCCTCCGGCACGATTCCGTGATTCCGGCCGAGCATGTGGACAGACACCCGACAGCGGGCCATGTGTTCCCGCACAGAGGTTTCGAGCTCAGACGCGACTAGAGGCAAGGTTCGATCGGGGAGGACGGTGTAGCCGTGATGCAGCAAATCTCGCTTGAGCCTGTCGTGCTCATCCACGAGATCCGAGGTCACGTCTGCCAGGTAGATCTTCGGTTTGCGTGGCTTCGAATCGGCGGCTGGAGAAGATGAAGGCGAAGTTTCCCCTTCCAGCAATTCCAGCAGGCCGGCGATATCGTATGCCAGATCGTCAAGTTTGGCCCAGAATTCTCTCTGCGCCTCTGGTCCCCATACTTCGTCCAGCTCCCGGGTTCGTCCGGTGTCAGGGTCCACTTTGAAGAAATCGTAGCCGAGCAGAGGCTGAACTTCCTCAGGAAGCCGTTCTGGAGGAACAGGAGTCTTAACTACTTTGAAAACCCTGGCTTTAGTTCCGATGACCGGGCCACCCGTTCTTGTTGAAGACACCCAGAACTCATGCAGTTCCCGCGTACACCACTCGGACTTGACATAACGCGGGGTCAGGATCGACACTAGGAGCGCGACCTTCGCAAGCCGGGCGACAAGCTCTTCCGCCAAAACGTCGTTCCCTTGTAGCTTGGGGTCACGCCATATCTTCGGCTTTTCACCCCGAAACATAGCTAACCGAAGCTCCAATGCCCGATGGAAATTCGAGATCCACCCATCACCCCCTTTGACGAGCGGCTCATTGTCCAGATGGGCGTAGCTGATGAATATCTCGTTTTCGAATTTCTCAGACATATTCGGACTCAAGAGTCTGGGGTGGTGTTTTGAGATGGCTGATCTTCTATTAAGGACCTGCTGCAATGGTTGTAAACATAATACCCGCGTTGGACTATTCAGTCAAGCTTCGCAGGGGGTGAAGAAAGCAAAAGCCCTTACCCAAAACGACTGAGCTGCCAAAGACGCTCCAACGCTATATCGACAACTCGGCCTTCCGGGTTCCGCGTTTCTAATAAGCAGCATCATCTCTTCATCTTACTTTGATCCAGCCAACAAATCTTCAAGACGCGGCGCTTGATTTCTTCGCCTTTCCTGTTAGTTTCGAGGTTATGACTTGAGTTTCTATTGCGTTATCCGCGACCTGAAACTCATGCCTTCACAGTTTTTGGCCCGCAACCCTCTCTGGGAGCGAGGAGGCGTGAAACACGAAGGCCCTGTATAAAACTAATAAAGCCCCATTCCCTCGGGCGGGGGACATGGGGCTTTATCTTCTCCGGAGGTTGCTGGCTTGATACTCTACGCTCCCTGCTCTCTGCTCTATGCTGTACTTTAATGAGGGCATGGGGTCTTGTCTTTTTAAGGTTTTGCGGGTTTCACTGATTACTGGCTCTCGTTCCGTGTCGTAGATCCTGTCGGAGACCCTGAGGCTCTCGAAGGGCTCCGGGCTCTACGCTCCGAGCTCTATGCTGTTCTTTACACGGGATATGGGGCTTTGTGATGTGTTTGGATCGGAGACAAGAAGTGCATAGGATTCGAATCCTATTTGAGCTTGATGTTGCAATTTTGTAAAAAATATGTACAATAAGAACATGAAATTTGAGTGGGATCCCGAAAAGAGCCATACGAATCGGTTAAAGCACAAAATCGATTTCAAATCGGCCAAGAGACTTTGGGAAGATCCTGACAGGATCGAGATTCGAGCTCCCCATCCCATTGAGAACCGCTATATCCTCATAGGGGAGGTCGGGAAGCGCCTGTGGTCTGCGGTTTATACCCTCAGAGGTGAGGCTATTCGTATTATTTCAGTCAGAAGATCAAAGAAGCAGGAGATGAAACTTTATGAACAAGAGAAAACTCGCGAAGAACAATGAGGAGTTCGATCGACGATTCGATCAGGGCGAGGACATCCATAATCTTATCGACGTGTCGAAGGCTGCGATCATGAAACCAGGGAAGAAAGTTCGAATCACGCTGGATATGAGTCAGTCGCTCGTCAAGGAAATCGACGAAATAAGGCAATCGATTGGAGTTGACCGCGGCGCCCTGATCAAAGTGTGGCTCCACGAGAGAGTGCGACAGGAAAGATCAAAGGAGGCCAATTAGCCTGCTTGCTGCTCCCGGCTCCACGCTCCCTGCTCTGTGCTGTACCATATAAGGAACATGGGGCTTTGTCTTTTACTGGCTTTGCACAGACATTGACAAAAGGAATTCCATAAAGAATGTGCACGCTGTTAAGTTGTTAAGTTGCCTGGCCTGTTCACCTTCGTGGACCTTTCCTGAGATGTAAGACTCTATGACCTTACCGTCCTCCGCAGAGATTTCCTGGAAAAATAAAGTTTCGCTCTCAGCCCTTGTCAGCGCTTGAGAAAATCTCTGACGGCTTTGATCGTCTTTCCGCTTCTGTAAGGAATGAGGAGACAGGCTGTTCCTGAGTCGGTGGTTCCCGCGATCCAGCCGAAATCATTGATGCCATTGGCGTAGGCCACAAGAACTCCATCCGGAAGATCGACGAGAGCGTTCAGGTCCTGCATACCGCCCTTCCTGGTCCAAATAAATGCCCGAGATGTTTCCAGAGTCTCGTCCAAAAAGGAAGTGCCGACCACGGCCCCGTGATCATTAATGGAATACGCTTCCGAGTATAATCCGTCCAAGGCACCCAGATCGACGGTGTCGCCATATGCAGTCCACAGGCACGCATGCCATCCGCCTTCAGGCAGCTCACACCACCCTACGGCCTCCCCTTTGTCATTAATCCAGTAGGCTTCGCTTTCGTCCCTTCCAAGAGTACCCAACGGGTATACCCCATGCTTATCCCACAGAGCCGCTTGCAAGAGACCTTCAGAAGTGAGAAAGGCTCCAACAATTTCTCCCTTCCGATTGATGCTCAAGGCTGTGCTCAGCGTGCTGCCGAAAGGATTGAGATCCGTGAGGCCTTCCTTGTTCCATAAGACAGCGTGCGCGACTTCGTACGATTCATCCGGCAGGGTGGACTGTCCGACGATTTCTCCTTTTCCGTTGATGGCAAAGGCATCCACGAAGGTTCCGCCCAGGTTTTCGAGCACCCTGGTCCCCCTATGCTCCCAAAGAACCGCACGGCGATCGAAGGCAGAGAGCAGCGAGTAACCAACCACCTTTCCTCTATCGTTAATGGACCAGGCTCCGCTGACTATGTCTCCGTCGAGAACTTGCAGGTCTTTCATTTTATTCAGGGTCCACACAAATGCCCGGAGCTCGCCGGTCTCGGTCTCCGCGACACCCACGACTTGCCCCCAGTTGTTAATCGCGGTGCTCCAGCTGTAAGTCCCCCCGAGGGTTCCCAAATCGATGAAGCGGTATCGAATCTGTTGAAGGTGTTTGGCGTTCGAATTCGAAGGGATACAAAGCAGTATGAAAAGTCCCAATATGAGGAGAATCGATATTCGAGTTCTGTTGTTCATAGGAAACTCCTTTCCTCAGCCGTGCAATAACTGACGGAATAACATCATCTTTAGCAATAACCAGGCCATCCGGACCTATCAAGGGTCGACACGTGATTTCAAGCACTTATTCCTTGCGATCATGAAGCCGCGCGGGCTAGCGCACCTTTCCGCGATGAGCAGTGGGAAATATTTTACCACTTTGGGGTAGGTTTTTTCACACTCGTCCGCGTTAAGGGGCCTCTATCCGTGTGTGCGTGGATCTTGTCATTTCTTGTTCTTTATTTCGATCTCCAAGCGTTTCAATGCAACCTGAAGTTCACGGAAGTGTTTCTGAAGCGATTGAAGAATGAGCAGAGTGTCTGAACTGCGGATAGGTAATTCGGAAAGCATTTGATCGTAAACCGATGCATCGAGGTTTGCCAGATAGAGGCTTTCCACTCGATTCATAAAGGCGGATGCCAGTCCCAGAAACACCGCCAGAACCGTCAACTGGACCAGAGGTAGCATGGCGGGCCAAAAGGCATTGGCAAATTGATCGAGTTCACTCTGTTTGCCAAGGAAGAGCTGCGTCTCAGAGTAGATCAGCCAGAAGCTTTGCAGGGCTGCGAGTACGGGCAAGAGACGCAATATCCAGCGAAAAGCGGTCCAGGAAGTTTTGAATATCTGCCGATCCATATCAGAGAGGCGCTGCTGGCGTTCGAGCAGGCCGTCGGTGAAAGGCATTGCCGCTGTGGAGGACAGCGTGGTTTGAGCTCTTCTAAAAGCATGAAATAGAAAACGGGAGGGGCGGTTCAGACGGCTGACCATCAGAGCAAACCCGGCGTAAGGTTTGTTCTGCACATCGGTTGTCGAATCCGAAAGTTTGGCGGCTTGGCGGCTCTTCACGCTCGACATCATCTCGCCCAAGTCGCGGAGGAGAAACCCCTTCCCGATAAACTGGGCGATGAGCCACAAGAAACGGGCCACGATGAACAAAACTGCAACCCACGCCAGGTAAGCCAGCACCTTCCCAAGGGGGCCCACATGGATCCAGTGCCGCTGTGCCCAGAACCCGTAAGTCTTGAGTGCCTCAGAGGTCGTCGCTATGACAGGAGTGCGGGGAACTCCGGCGAGATGAATCCACACTGCAGGCAAAGCCAGGAGAGCACAAAGGAGCAGAAACAGAAACCAGAGCAGACGCTCCCGTGCTTCGTATTGCGATAATCCATGATCCATCTTTCTCTCCTATTTCCAGGTCACGCGCGGCCGGTTGCGCACGGGAATACGCCGGTATTTGAACTTGGGATATCCGATCATCATCGCCCCGAAAGCGAGGTGATCAGCAGGCAGGCCCAGAGCCTCAAACAAGGGCGGATAGACATTCACGGTTTTGTACACATAGCCGGCCCAGCAGGCTCCCAATCCCAGGCTCGTCGCGTAGAGGTCCACCAGGCTCAAGGCCAATGCCGTATCCTCAGGCCCGAAGACCCAGTTCTTGTCCGCGTGCGCTACGATGAGGTGAGGCGCCCCGCGGCAGATGCGATCGTACCCTTGATCCCAGCTCGCCACCGCACGTTGAAATCCCATAGTCATCGCTGTTTGAGGGTCAGCCTGAATAACCATGCGCATCGCGTCGATGACCATGCCCGCAATTTTCCGAACCTCAACAGAGTCCTGGATCACGATCCAATGCCAGGGTTGCTGGTTCTTGGCGGATGGGGCGGAACAGCCGACTTGCAGCAGTTTTTCAAGCGTATTTCTGGACACCTTTTTATCCTTGAAGGTCCGGATAGAACGGCGGCCACAGAGAAACTGCTCGGCCTGTTCAGAAGTAACTTCCATTTCCTTCTTCATGGCGGGGCACTTCTCCGGACCCAGCCAATCCAGGCGAAGAGCGTCCGTCGGACAGATGCTCACACAGTGGCCGCATTTCAGGCAAAAATCCTTGAAGTCCGATGTGGGCACAGGATAGTCTTCCTTCGGGTCCATCACGAGGATACGAGCAGGACATTCACTGACACAGAGACCATCCTGGTTGCATTTTTCGCGATCAACAGAAATGAAATTCATTGTTTGCTTCTCTCCTTACTTACTCAGCTTGAAAACTGAACTGACTCCACTCTCCTCTTTCAAGATCAATGTAAACCATTTTGTTCCTGAACGGGGTCCCGCGGTTGAGCAAAATCTTGAGGACCTCCATGGCTTCGAGAGTGGCTACAAGGGAAGGGGTAATAGACGGCACGCCCAAAAGAAATTCAGGCCGGTTGGCCGCGCCGCCGCTTTCATCGCCGCTTCCGTAGATCTGCTTGAGCCCCGGATCCTCGGGAAACACGGTCATGAGCTGGCCCTCGAAACCGGCAAGGGCCCCGTGAACAAAAGGAACCCCCATGCTCTTGGCCAGAGCTTCCAGAGCCAAACGGTCGTTGACATTGTCAAGGGCATCCACAATCACCTGACAGCCGGACAGAATCTCCGGGCCGTTGGCCGAGTCGAGCCGAACAATGTGGGCAGCGACCTCCACGGCCGGGTTTATGGATTTGAGCTGAGTCTGAACAGCGAGAGCTTTTGGCTGACCGACCCAGTCCCTGGTGCAGAACACCTGACGATTCAGATTGGTTTCGTCAAAGACATCACAATCGACTACGGTCAGCATGCCTACGCCGATCCGGCCCAGAAGCTGGATCACGGTTCCTCCAAGTCCGCCCGCTCCCACCACAGCGACCTTTGCCTCAGCCAGTTTGAGCTGGTCCTGAAGAGAGATACCTTCTCGATTTCTCAGGTAGCGGCGCGGATAGATACCCAGGCCAAGCGTTGCCTTATAAACATCGAGGAGAGTGAGACCCAGGTCGTGAGCGATTGAATCGGCATGTACCTCATCGAGAACGGAAACATCCCTCCCGACCAGATCTTTTAACGGTTTGGCCTTAGCTTGGATTGCCCTTTCAAGTGTTGTCCTGGTTTCCTGAATCATTCTTGAACCGTTGGTTTAGATAGGACCGCAGACCGCCGACCGCAGAACGACGACGCCTACAGTCATTTTCTTAATGTTTTTGTTTGAATATTGCAAGGCATTCATTGGCCTTTGCCGGGCTTGCCCGCCTTGCGTGGGATACTCTGCAGTATGCTGTCATTGACAATCCCTTGCCTCAATGATTAAAAAAATGATAAAAGTTGCCTAGTGTTGGATGCGTCTCAGGGGATCCCTGGTCGTCACTCCCGCTGAATGAAGCCTGTCCCCGCGCAGGCGGGGAGCGGGAGTCCAGGCGCCTAAGAAAAACCGGATTCCCGCCTTCGCGGGAATCACTCAAAAGAGGGTTTCGAGGTAGGTGGACTTGAATGAAGATTGAAGTGAAGCTTTATGCGTCCCTAGGTAGGTACATGCCTCAAGCCGCACTTGAGAAGGGAAAAGGTTACCTTGAAGTGGGAGAGGGGACGACGATCAAGGCTCTCCTTGAAAACCTTAAAGTGCCGCTGGAGACGGTGAAGCTAATCTTTCGCAATGGAATTCACGCGAAGAGCGAGGAGGTTTTGAACGAGGGAGATCGGTTAGGAGTTTTCCCGCCCGTTGCAGGTGGTTGATAAGGCGCGTTTAACTTTTAGAAGAACTACTTCATATTCCAAGTGTTTTTCCATGAAGCTTTTCAGATTGACCGCGTGCCCATCCAGTATCGCTTCCGTGCACTTCCCCAGGAGTTCATCTGGTAGTTCCTTAAGGTAGTGGTTTAGATCTTCTCCTTTCAACCATATCCCTCTTTCAAGAATCGCCGGCCCAATTTCCGCAGGAAGAAGATTGAAAAGCTTTAGCAGAACAAAGCCTTCATGGACGGTGATGCCTTGGCTTTGCTCCTGATGGGAAATCTCGTTCCGCATTCGGGCGTAGTAACTTCCCTTGCGCAGTGTCGCACCCAGGAGCCCGGGCATGGCTGCAGAGAGAGCAAGGGTTGAGTCCTCCTTGAGAAGGGCGGTGTCCGGGTTGTCGATCGCCTTGCCGTTCAGGAACAGAGTCTGAATTCTCTTGTCCACGTATTCGGGGCTCACCCCAAGGTCATCGCACAGGAACGATCGGACGCTTGAACCGACCCGAGCCGTCACCTTCACTCCCTTCTGAAGAAGTTGAAGAAATTTCTCAAAAAGTTTCGGCTCTGCGGTCAAGGAAACGGTTGAATTAGACATAGCACTTACCTTATCTATTTTACATTGAATCTCTATAGGTTTCATTCCCCGCAGCTTGCTTCGGTTTTGTCATTCCCGCGGAGGCGGGAATCCAGTCTTATAGTGCTTTCTGGACACCCGCCGAAGTTTAGCCGCCTCAGGCGGGCGGGTGTGACCAAGGTGGTAATGGGTCTGGTACCCTCCTGCTTTCGGTGGGGTACTTCATCAAAGACAACGGGGAGACCGCATTCACAGTCTCCCCGTTAAAATAAGTCACATCAATCCTTACTACCAGTTGAAGACCGAGTCGAGATCTTTATCTGTCACCGTAAAGGTGACGTTGTGAGGAGGGAGGGCTTCTTTCTTGAAGAACTCAGGTAACCGGTCATGTTTAGAGGTGAACCCTGCCCGCATGTTGAAATCCCTCTCATTCTTCAGCACGGATTTGCCCAGTTCGGTCACGTCATTGGCCGTGAGCTTTAAACCGAAGAAGCCATTGATGGAGTCGAGGAGAGCCTGGAAGGTTTCAGGCTGATCCATGATCGCAAAGGCGATGAACAGGCACATGCCTGTGGAGTCGATCGCCGCGGTGGCAATCTGAAGGTTTCTGGAAAGCTCTGCCTGACCTTCAGCCTTGAGGGGATCGACCTTGCCTCCCACCCCGAGGATGTTGGTGGCCACCGCGTATCCTGCGGTGTGATCCGCACCCATGGTGCTAGTGGCGTAGGTGACTCCGATGCCCTGGACCCCGCGAGGATCATAGGCGGGCATGGATTGTCCTTTAACCACCGGGATTCTCTCCACTCCAAACACCTTGCCTGTGACAGCGGCGCCGCTCCCCAAGATCCTTCCGAGCGGAGTGCCTTTGCCTACTTCCTTGACAAGGTTGATGGCGGCCTGTGCGTCGCCAAATTTGGCCAACCCGGCTTCCATGGCTACGCCGATGGTGGCTCCCATTTCGATCGTATCCACGCCATAGTCGTCGTCCATGCGGTCCAGCATGGCGATGGAATCCAGATCGTCAATACCGCAGTTCCCGCCGTGAGCCCAGACGGTTTCGTACTCCGGCTGCTTGGTGAGATAGTGGCCGTCCTTGTTGTAATAGGTTCCTGAACATCGGATGACGCAGCCGCGGTGGCACCCGTGGGTGGCCGAACCTTCGCCGCCCCGTTCATTTTCAAGGGCCGCCTGGGTCTCGCCGCTGATCTTGGAACAGGTGTCAAACCGGCCCCACATGAAGTTCTTTGTGGGGTAACCGCCTGCCTCGTTGATCACGTTGGTGAGCACGTTGGTCCCGTAGGCAGGAAGGCCCTGACCCGTGACCGGGTGCTTTCGAAGCCCTTCCACCCATCTCTTGGTGGCGTCTTTGAAGGCTTCAGGGTCTTTCGGGCTTCGCATCTTGGCTCCTGCGTCGTCGATCACAATCGCCTTGACGCCCTTACTTCCCATGACCGCTCCCACGCCGCCCCGACCGGCATGCCGCGTCGGCCGGAGTTCCATGTCCGTGCAGGCAATGGAGGCTGCAGCCAGCTTCATTTCACCGGCAGGCCCGATGGACATAACGGCGATCTTGTCGCCGAATTCGGCTTTGATTTTTTCGACCGTGTCATAGTTGCCCAGCATCTTGAGATTGTCGGCGGATGTGATTTTCACCCCGTCCTTGTTGATGAACAGCTTGTAGAGAGCACCCTCTTTGGGCTTGCCCTCCAGAACGATTGCCGCATAGCCGAGCCTTGCAAGCATCTGCGAGGGCTGGCCTCCAGCATTGGCCTCCTTAATGCCTCCGGTGAGAGGGCTCTTGCAGCCCACGGAGAGTCTGCCGGACATCGCTGCCGTTGTTCCACTCAACATGCCCGGGGCTATGACGAGTTTGTTGTCCTCACCGAGAGGATGACACAGAGGGGGCACTTCCTTAGAAACGATCCCGGAAGTCATCGCTCGTCCGCCCAAGCCGGCATATGCTCCGACAGGGGTCACCGTTGCTTTAGGTCCGCCGGCTGCGCCCATGTTGATCCTTAATATCTTATCCATGAATACCCTCCTTTCCAGGTGGTTACGCCTAATGCGTTGATGGTGGAAACGGGTGTTTCCTTTTTGTTGAGAAGCTCTTCTTTCTGTCTCCGTGCATTCATATCTTGAGCCACCGGCGATGTCAATAAATAATAAGGATATTGAATGGTTATATCATTTTCGACATAAAGGTGGGTTTAACAGGATGCGAGGTGGTGACCTTCCAACTTGGTGTTGACATAAGGCAGACATCGTCATATATTGTCGGCATGAGCGTATTTCAGTGGAATAATGAGAAGAATGAATGGCTGAAAGAGCACCGAGGCGTTTGTTTTGAACAGGTCGTTATCCTGCTGGAACGCGAAGAGGTCCTGGAAGTAGTGGAACATCCAAACCAAGAGAAGTATCCAGGGCAGAGGATGGCGATAGTCAGGATCAACGACTATGCTTATCTCATTCCTTACGTACAAGAAGGGGAAGAGATATTCTTGAAAACGATCATCCCCAGTAGAAAGGCTACCAACAAATATGTGAGGGTAGAAAGATGAAAACAGTATTCTTGGATGATGAAGAAAAAGACGTTTTGGAATCCTATGATCGGGATGAATGGAGACCGGTCAAGAATCGAAAACAGGAAATCAAGAAACTTAAGGAGTATGCGCGAAACACACTTCAAAAAGACAAGAGAATAAATATTCGGATGTCTTCAAAGGATTTGGATCAAGTCCAAGTCATTGCGGCTCAAGAGGGCGTCCCTTATCAGACCTTGATATCCAGCATTATACACAAGTATGTGTCTGGTTACTTAACAGAGAAAAAGAGGGCCTAACTGCTGAGTGCCACGACATCGGCAGGCATTGTCGAGTACTACAGGACTCCTGTGCCTCAAGATGCTCCGAGGACGCTTTCCCACATCTTGAAATCGAGTATGCCAGCCTTCCGACCCTCTCAAATCCCGGATTTCCAGGCTACACGCTGCTTGTGTTTCGCCCTTCCATCTTCTATAATGCGTCAAGAATAGCGTAAGTCGGCGCATAAATCCCCATATCCAACCCGGCCTCACGCTCAGTGAGTCGGTTCGCCTCGGTTTTTTGCGTCGGCTCTGCACCGCAAAGACTCTTATTCGCTAGCCTAAATCTTTGGGGGGTCACAAAATGGAAACAAAGAGGTTCATTTACTACAAGGACGGCAATATGTGGATAGGCTGGTTTGAGGAGTACCCGGACTATAGGACCCAAGGGGAGACTCTTGAAGAACTGGAGGAAAATCTCAGAGACATATATGCGGACCTCAGTAGCGATGCCATTCCATATGTTCACCGGGTTGGAGAGCTG
>Ga0105094_10001839_pt1 | contig 11119 bp, 11 predicted proteins | sample PPLLak1March2015_2_FD_87023 | JGI IMG/M metagenome (GOLD analysis project Ga0105094, IMG submission 87023) | Freshwater sediment microbial communities from Prairie Pothole Lake near Jamestown, North Dakota, USA - PPLs Lake P8 Core (3) Depth... | ecosystem: Environmental > Aquatic > Freshwater >...
CGCCGCGCTGAAGAGCCAGGACATGTATCTCGCCGGCTCGTTCCTGATGTTCCTCGCGCTGATGATCGTCGTCGGCGTGCTGCTCTCCGACCTCGCGCTCGCCGCGCTCGATCCGCGGATCCGCTTGGAAGGAGGCGTCGCGAGATGACGAGCATGGCGCGCAATCGTTGTTCCGTCGAGGCAGCGAAGCCGTGAGCAGCGCGCCCGCAACCGTGGTGTCGGCGGCAGCCGCGCTGCCCCATTACGTCTCGAAGGAGCCCTTCGACCCGCAGGGCACGGAGGCGCTCACCTCCGAGCAGGAGCGCTTCTACCTCGCCTCGCAGTGGCAGCTGATGCTGTGGAAGCTGAAGCGCCACAAGGTCGCCGTCGTCGCCGGGATCATCCTCGCGATCATGTATGCCTCGACGCTGGTTTCCGAGGTGCTCGCGCCCTATCACCTGCACACCCGGCACACGGACTTCATCTTCGCGCCGCCGCAGCAGGTGCGGCTGTTCCACGAGGGCCGCTTCGAGGGACCGTTCACCTACGGCCTCGTGCAATCGCTCAACATGGAGACGCTGCGGCGGGAGTACGCCGAGGACACCTCGAAGATCCACCGGCTGCGCTTCTTCTGCTCCGGCGACACCTACAAGTTCTGGGGCCTGTTCGAGGCCTCGTTCCACCTGGTCTGTCCCGGGGAGGGCGGCACGCTGTTCCTCGCCGGCACCGATCGCCTCGGCCGCGACGTGCTCTCCCGCGTGATCTACGGCACGCGGATCTCGCTCACGATCGGGCTGCTCGGCATCGCGGTCTCGTTCAGCCTCGGCCTGCTGTTCGGCGGCATCGCCGGCTACTACGGCGGCTGGGTCGACAACGTGATCCAGCGGGTGATCGAGGTGATCCGCAGCTTCCCCGAGCTGCCGCTGTGGATGGCGCTCTCGGCGGTGCTGCCCGTCACGTGGAGCCCGCTCCTCGTCTACTTCGGGATCACGATGATCCTGGCGACGCTCGACTGGACCAACCTCGCCCGCGCGGTGCGCTCGAAGCTCCTGGCACTGCGCGAGGAGGACTACACGACCGCGGCGCGGCTCATGGGGGCGAAGCCCTCGCGCATCATCTCGCGCCACCTGCTGCCCGGCTTCATGAGCCACCTGATCGCCGCCGCGACGCTGTCGATCCCGGGCATGATCCTCGGCGAGACCGCGCTGTCGTTCCTCGGCATCGGCCTGCGGCCGCCGATCACGAGCTGGGGCGTGCTCCTCAACGAGGCGCAGAACATCAACGTCGTCGCGCTCTATCCCTGGCTCATGCTGCCCGTGGCGCCGGTGATCGTCGTGATCCTCGCCTTCAACTTCTTCGGCGACGGGCTGCGCGACGCGGCCGATCCGTACCGGTAAACCCGAGCGCGGGTGCGCGCAGTGCTGGTGCAGCCCCGCACCGAGTCAGTGCGGAGGCTTGTCGAAAACCGGTACCGGCTCGACGACGGTTCCGTAGAGTCAATGCTGATCAACGACTTGCTGCGGTTCTAAACGGCGATCGACTGGCATGCTTGATGCGAGAGCATAGGCATGCACAACAAGACTTGCCCACGCTGCGGCAACAGCGAAACCGTGCAACGCATCGTCAACGATCGCTTCAGGGCGTGCGATGCGGCAGGTCGGGTGTTCGAGGTGTCGTTGCAGGCGCCGATATGGAGCTGTCCGGCGTGCCGCATGTGCTGGGAAGGTCAGGAGGCGCTCGCTGCCAAGGAGCACGCGTACCTGGCCGCCTTGACGAAGCGCACCGTCGAGACGCGCAGCAGTTGATGAACGACGTGCTCGCGCTGTGCAGCGGTCTGCCCGAGGTCCGCGTGGCAATGGGAGATACGCTGATCGAGGAGGCGGTCCGCGCGGATCGACTCTACGTGCTCAAGGACGGCGCGTTCGAGGTGGTGCGAAACGATGTTCGCGTCACCGTCGTGAACGAGCCGGGCGCCTTTCTCGGCGAGATTTCGGCGGTGCTGGGCTCGGCACCGACGGCGAGCGTGGTGGCCGCCCGTGACAGCATCGTCTACGTGATCCACGACGCGTCCGCGTCGGTGCGCGCCCGCCCGGACCTCACCTTCGCCATCGCGCAGCTGCTGGCCCGCCGCCTGACCGCGGTGACTGCCTATCTGGTGGACATCAAGCGCCAGTATGCCGACAGCAACAGCCACCTCGCATTGATGGACCAGGTCCTCGGCAACCTCGTGGCCATGCATCCGTCCACGATCAAGCCGGGCTCGGAACGCGCCGACGTTCCGGATTACTGAAGACTGCGCTCGTCCGCGCCGGCGAGCGAGATCCAGCGCGCCGTGTGCCGGTCGAAATCGATCTCGATTCGCGCCGGGACGTCGCCGATCTGGCCGCCGGCATTGAAGAGCCACGTATCGCCCACGCGGTCGATCCAGGAGCCCCCGGACTTGAACGGCGCCTCGTGAATGTGCCCGCACAACACCGCGGTGGGTGAGTGGCGCCGGATGAGTTCCGCGAGCAGGGCATCGCCGAAGTGCCGCTTGCCGGTCCAGCTCAACGCACCCTCCGGCGGCGCGTGGTAGACCCAGATCCATCGACCGCTGCGTTGCCTGGACCGCTCGTCGAGCTCGCGCTCGAGACGCGCACGGGCGTGGGGACCATCCCACCACGGACACAGGGTGAAAAGCACGTCGTCGACCACGACCGAGTCGCCGTCCACGGCGAGGGCTGCGCTCCGCACCGCATCCAGCCAGTCCGCGGTCTTCTCGCCCTCGCCGTTTCTGGCGTTGAGATCGTGATTGCCCGAGCAGACCAGCAGACGACTCTGCCTTGCGACCGCGGTCAGCGTGGCCGACAGCGCCGCGATCTGGACCTCGCTCGGGACGGGCAGGAACGCGTCGATGTGATCGCCCGCGACGACGACCACATCGAACCTTCCCGCCGATCCGATCAGCCAGTCGTACTGCCGCAACTTGTAGTGCAGGTCCGAGGTGAGCAGCAGACGCATGGATTCACGCGAGTCCGGATGAAGTGGGAAGCGCGCTCACGCTAGCGCAGGCGGCGCGGCGATTCAACCTGCCGCGGCCTGCACCACGGCGTCGGCCGCCGCCCTGACCTTCACCATCCGGTTCTGGTAGTCCTCGTACTCCGGCAGCTGCCGCTCGTACTCGGAAGTCAGCAAGGGAGAGGAGATCATGTAGTCCGCCGAAGCCCGGTTGCAAGCCGCCGGGATGTTCCAGACCACCGCGATACGCAGCAGCGCCTTGACGTCGGGGTCGTGCGGCTGTGGCTGCAGCGGGTCCCAGAAGAAGATGATCAGGTCGACCGTGCCCTCGGCAATGCGAGCCCCGACCTGCTGGTCGCCACCGAGCGGACCGCTCTGCAGCTTGACCACGGGAATGTTCAGGACCTCCTCGAGCAGCGCGCCGGTGGTGCCGGTGGCCATCAGCTCGTGGTTGGCCAGGAGGTCACGGTTGTATTGGGCCCATTCGAGCAGATCCGCCTTCCTGTGGTCGTGGGCCACGAGGGCGATGCGCTTGCGGGGAGTCACTATGGCTACGGGCGAATCCATGATGCGCTCTCCCTACGCTGGAACGGGTTGGACAGCCGGCGCAAGCGGGCGGCGAAGCGCGTCAGGACGACGCCGGCGCACGTGCAGTCGACGGCATTGGCGACGCAACGTCGCGTTCGAGTCGGGCCGGCTTGTCGGCGTCGAGCCCGTCGAGCAGCGCGACCGTACGGCGCCGCCCAAACCAGGCGATCGTGCTGCCGGCCACGATCCACGTCAGCGCCGTCGACAGCGACACGCCGTGTGCGGGGTCGAACAAGGACGCGACGCCGGCGGCCGCGAATGCCGCGCCGGCGATGGCCGAGCGGATCCACAACCCGAGAACCAACAGCTTGCCGCCCTTCAGGGGCCGGTGATCAGCGAGTTTCATTCGGTCCTGCTTTTCCACGGGATCTCCAGTGTCCGAGAGCCGGACGCTCATCGAGCTATGTTGCAATGCAGCATCGCAACATAATGATCCATCCACGCCGAATCAAATCATCCTTTTGAATCATGAGCATCGTATGAATTGATGGAACGATTCATCGATATTGCAATGCACCAAATTGAATGCACGTGCCCGAAATTGGCGCAGGCTGGGCGACTACGTGGCAGGCGGTGTGGGCCAGCCGCCAGCCAACTCGTCACTCGTCCGGGACCCTCTGGCGCCCGGCCTTCGTCAGGCCCCGCTTGACCTTGGCGTCGACACGCCGCCGTTGCGATCCTCGGGTGGGCTGGGTCGCCCGGCGTTCGCGCGGCACCGACGCGGCGGCGTCCACCAGTTCCTGGAGTCGTGCGAGCGCGTCCTCACGGTTCCGCTCCTGGCTTCGGAAACGCTGGGCCTTGATGATCAGGACGCCGCCGCTCGTGATCCGCTGATCGCCGCATTGGAGCAGCCGATCCTTGACCGCGTCCGGCAACGACGAGGCGCGGATGTCGAAGCGCAGGTGCAGCGCGGTCGACACTTTGTTGACGTTCTGCCCGCCCGACCCCTGGGCGCGTATGGCCGACCATTCGATCTCTGCGGGATTGATCGAAATCATCGCGCCATTTCCGGGATAGCTATCCTGCGATCGGTTCCGGTCTGACCCGGGAAGCCGGGCTCGGAAGTCGTCGGCGCCGGCGCGAAGCGCATTCGTTAGCAGCTCCCGTCACTGAAGTACGTCCAGCGCCGGCAGTTCCGCCGTTCCGTCGACGCAGTGCCACAGGTAGACCGCGAGCCCCGGGTCGCCCGTCCACAGCGTGTAGCGCCCCTGCCCGTAGTGTTGCCGCATCCGCTCCCCTTGCGCCAGCGCATGCATGGCAAAGGATCGCGCGCGTTCCAGCCACAAGGCGTCACCGGTGCGTCGGAACAGCTTGAGGAACGCGTAGCCGTTGCCCGCCGTGCCGTGGCACAGGCCATGACCCTTGGCAAGCGGCCCGGCCTTCCAGATCGCGTGGCCGGCGCCGATCAGCATGGCGTCCATGTCGGCTGATCGATGTGGCGGAAAGTCCGCCAGCGCCGTCACCACGCCGGGTGCGCCGTGGCACCACTGCATCAGCATGCCCGGTCGGCCGGGTCGCGGCGCGGATGTGCCGGGCGGCCAGTTGCAGGCGCCGTCTTCGGACCTCGCGGTGGCGCGCAGCGTGGCCACGCAGCGCTCGTAGAGCGCTTCGCGACGTTTCGCATCGAGCAACGCGGCGCCCTTCAGCAGCGGATAGGCATTGCCCGCGAAGCCGTGGGCGGCGCCGAGGTACTGCACGACGCTGCCGTACAGATCCTGTGTCCAGAGGTGGCACTGGAGACGCGCGTCGAAGCACCAGGTTCGCCAGAGCTCTTCGACGTTCTCCATGAACAGCGCGCGCCAGCGCTCCTCGCCGGTCGCCTCCCACAGGTGCCAGGCCGCGACCATCGTCCCGGGGGCCGCCCAGAGCGCTTCGCGGGTCGGATTCCCGATGTTCGACCCGATCGACGCATAAAGCCGGTCCGCCGCGGCGCCCGACCTCGTCATGCGCCACAACACGAGCAGGATGCCCACCTCGCCCAGGTAGTAGGACGGCACGACGTTCCCGGTGTCAGGATCGTCGCGGTACGCGGCATCAGTCACCCTGATGCCCGCGCACGGGTCGCCGGCGAGTTCCACCGCGCCGCGGTGCTGCAGGTACCACAGCGACCACAGCACGCCGGCGCGACCGAGGTAGAGACCCTTGAAGCCCGTTCGGGGCGTGTCGCCCTCGTCGTCCAGCGGATGCACGGGCCAGCAACCGTCGGCCACGTAGCGGCGCTCGATGTCGTGGACGATGGACCGGATGGCGTCGCGGACCCGGGAGGCATCCCAGGCGACATCGCCGAGCGCTTCGTGGCGGTCGGGATCGAAGAGCACGGCAGCGCGAAACCCGACAGCGTTCAGCCGAGGCTGCGCTCGGGCAGACCGCGCAGGCGCATCACGTCGCGCGCAATTTCCTCGACGGCCATGTAGGACGCGTCGAGCGTGTGCCAGCCCTGCGAGGACATGATGTGGTGGGCGGCGCGCACCTCCTGCCGCACCAGTTCGAGGTCGGTGTAGGCGCCTTGCGTGGCGACGCCCATGTGGCGCGCTCGCGCCTCGCGCATCGCGATCACCCGGCCCGGATTGACCCAGAGTCCGATCACGCGCTCCTTCGGCAGCGCCTCGAGCTCCTGCGGTACCGGCTGGCCGGGCACCAGCGGCACGTTCGCGGCCTTCACGCCCTGGTAGGCGAGATAGAAGCAGGTTGAGCTCTTGCCCGAGCGCGAGACGCCGACCAGCACGACGTCGGCGCGCGGGAGCCCGTCGGGACGGCGGCCATCGTCGTGCTTCAGCGTGTAGTCGATCGCCTCGTGGCGGTCGAACCCCTCGCGCTCGCTTGCGTAGAGCAGGCCGGGCTCGGCCTGCGGGGCGCGCTTGAACAGATCGTGCAGCGCCGTCAGCGCGGGCCCGAGCACGTCGACGACGGGCACCGCACGGCTTGCCGCGGCCTGGTGCATCGCGCGGCGGGTCTCGTCGGCGACCAGCGTGTAGACCACGACACCGTGCGTGCGCGCGGCAGCGTCGACGATGGCCTCGACCTGCTCCACGGTCCGTACGTTGGCCTCGCGCACGATCGTGTAGCGCTGGCCCTGGAACTGCACGAGGGCAGCCTGCAACACCGAGGCACTGGTCTGACCGCGACTGTCGGAAACCACGTACAGCGTTGGCGGGTGCTCGGCGAGCATGGCGGAGTCCGGCCGTATCATGCCATGATGGATGGTCGCGCCATCGCCGTGCTCAGCGTGAACCCGACGCGCCCTTGAGGACACGCAGATCGACGGCAACCGTCGACTCGCCGTCGGTGACGTAGACGTGCCCGTCCTGGATCGTGAACTGCAGGCGCATCGAACGACCGGCCAGCCGCGACAGCGCCCGGCTCGCGTCGAGCGGCACTTCGCGCACGACAAGCCGGTCCTGGCGCTCCAGCGCCTCGCGCGCGCCGGCCCACCACAGGTCCGCCGCACGGCCGCCGTAGGCAACGATGGAGACCTGCCGCGCGCGGCCGCAAGCCTTGCGCACGTCGCGTTCATCCGGCAACCCGACGTCGATCCATTGCTCGATCGCGCCCGTCAGGTCGCGGCGCCACAGGTCGGGCTCATCGTCGGCGCTAAGACCGCGCCCGAACGCCAGGAGGTCGTCCGCGTGCAACGCGAAGGCGAGCACGCGGACCATCATCCGCTCGTCCGTCTCGGAGGGCGCCGTGGCGATGGTCAGCGCGTGCTCGCGGTAGTAGCCGCGGTCGATGTCGGCGATCGTGAGCTCGGCCTTGCAGATCGTGGACTTGAGTGCCATTCCGGGAGGCGCGTGGTCGCCGGGCGCGGAATCGCTGCTACGTCAGCAACTTCGGCAGCACGCGACCGGCCGTCGCCAGCGCATCGAACGCCCCATCCTCGACGAGGCGGCCCTGCTCCAGCACCAGCACCCGGCCAAAGCCCTTGGCGAGCGCCGGCTGCCCCAGCACCCAGAGCACGGTGCGTCCGCGCGCCCACTCGAGCACGCCGGCGATCACCCTGCGTTCAATGCCGGGGTCGAGTCCCGAGGTGGGCTCGTCGAGGACCAGCAGGTCGGGATTCTTCATCAGCGCCCGCGCGATCGCGAGCCGCTGCTTCTGCGAATAGGAGAGCCGCGCGCCGCTTGCCCCGACCTCGAAGTCGAGGCCCCTGCGGATCAGCGCGGTCTCCATGCCGACCTCGCGCGCGACCTCGCGCACGAGCTCCGTCAGGCGCTCCGGCGCGCGCGCCTGCTCGTAGACGGGGCGCCCGTAGAGGATGTTGTCGCGGATCGAGATCACCGTGGAAAAACGCGAAGGATCGGCGAACTCGACCACGCCCCGGTCGGCGACGCGCCGGCGGAACTCGTGGCGCGCTGCTACCAGCCGCTGCTGCATCGACTCGTCCGGGATGCTCATCCGGTGACGCGCGGCGACCAGCTTCAATGGCAGCGACAGCAGCATCTCGTGCGCTCGCGCGGGAAGCGCGCCCCGTCCCTTGTCGTCGAGGCGGCGCAGCAACGCACGGAAGTCGTCGAGGTCCTCGGGCGAGATGAAGCTGTACTCGGAGAACAGCGGACTTTCCGGCGGCTCGTCGGCGAAGAGCTCCAGCATCAGCCGCGCCACCTCGATGCCCGCGTTCTCCAGGTCCGCGGTGAGCCCCATGTCGTCGAGGAGCTTGCGCACCTCGGCGTTGGCCGCAAGCCGCTCGGGCGCGAACGCCGGGTCGATCGGCGTGCCGAACAGCAGGTTCTCGGCGACGGTCGCGTTCTCGAAGTAGCGCTCGTTGTCGAAGAGCTCGATCAGCGGGGCGAGGTCGGGGCTCCGCACCCGATCGCGCAGGCGCGCGCGCGCCTCGAGCACCAGCGACTCGAGTTCGGACGGGACGCTGCCGCGGCTCGCAAGGCCGAAGGCAAACAACTCCTCGTCCATTGCCACGACACGCAGCACGTCGAGCCCGTGCGCCTGCGGATCCTCGACGCCGGTCATCTCGACGTCGATCCACGACGCATGGATGTCATCGGTCGCGTTGCCCGAAGCTTCCGCATCGCGGCGTCGCAACGCCTCCGCCCGTGCCGCCTCGCCCTCGTAGGTGGCCGGGCGGACCTGCCGGTGCTTGAGCCCGTAGACCAGGTTGTGGAACAGCGTGCCCGAAAACACGTGGGCGTTGCGCGACGCGTACGCGATGCGGCTGCCCGTCACCGCGACGTGAACGTCGGGCAGCGACAGCGGGCCGATCGTGAGCCGGCCCGCCGAGGGGTGGGCGAGCCGGGCAAGGAGCCTCGCGACGTCGTCCTTGCCGCTGTCGCCCGCGCCGACGATCGCCACCTGCTCGCCGGGCTCGACCGTGACCGTGAGCGATTCGACCCGCTCGGTGCCGTCTTCCTCGTAGCGCACGCCGCTCGCGACGAGCGGGCCCGCGAGCCGGGGCAGCGTCGCCGGCACGCCGGTGATGAGCGTCTGAGGCAGCGTGCCGGGCGGGTCGAACTGCGTGACGATCTGCTCGTACTTGACCCGCACGTCCTCCTTGGTCTCGTACCACTTGAGGAGCTCCTTCCACGGGTCGATGATGTCCTTGTAGGCGGCGATCACGGCGATGAGCGCACCGACCGTGAGCTGCCCCTGGATCACGAAGTAGCCGCCGATCGCGTAGAAGAAGAACGGCGTGACCTGCGCGAGGAAGTTGTTCAGGAACTTGACGAAGAACTTGCGCTTGTAGATGTCGACGCGGATGCCGTAGATCGTGCCGAGCCGGTTCGAGGCATCGGCGAGCTCGTAGCGCATCGTGTCGTTGGCACGCACTTCGGTGGCGCCGCCGATCACGTCGCCGATGCGATCGGAGAACTCCCTCGTCGTCTGGATGCGCCGCTTGGCGAGCTGGTTGATCTTGCGCTGCAGCTTCGGGATCAGCCAGGCCTGCGGCGGGTAGAGCGCGACCGCGGCGAGCCCGAGCCAGAAGTTCTGCATGAAGATGAACGTCATGTAGGTGACGAGCAGGCCGAGCTGAAACGCGGGCGAGGCGATCGACTCGCCGATGAAGCCGCCGATCGGGTCGGTCTCGGCGGTGACCATGGGAATGATCTCGCCCGACGAGGTCTTCTTGAAGTGCGGCAGCGGGAACCGCAACATCGCGTCGTAGAGCTGGTAACGGAGCCTGCGCACCATCCGCTCGCCGACCACCCCGCGATAGACGTTGAGCCAGTACTTGATGCCGCCGTTGAGGGTGATCAGCGCGAGCAGCGCGAACGAGAGCAGCATCAGGTACTCGACCTGCGCGAACTCGCGGCCGAACACCGTGACGGGGAAGCCCCGCTTGCCGCCCAGCGCGTCGTTGACGATGCGCTTCGGCAGCTCGAGATTGATGTAGATGAGCGGCAGGCTCGCGATCGTGACGATCAGCAGCAGCACCTGGTCGCGCCAGGTGTGGTGCCAGATGTAACGGAACAGCGAGCGCTCCATCGCCGCCAGGCTCCCCGATTTCCCGCCGCGTGCATCGCCCGCGACCGCGCCGGCCGCGGCCCGCCCCTGGGCCCGCGCGGTGTCCGGCCAATGCTACCATCGCCCCGACCATGCTCGCCCCCTCGCCGGGAGCCCGCGCGGGCGCGCGTCGCATCGGCGTCGTGCTGAAGGGCTATCCGCGGCTCTCCGAAACGTTCATCGCGCAGGAGCTCGCCGCACTCGAGCGGCGCGGGCTCGCGCTCGCCATCTACTCGCTGCGCCATCCGACCGACGGGGCGACGCATCCCGTCCACGGCGAGATCGTGGCGCCGGTCGCCTACCTGCCCGAATACCTCCGCGACGAGCCGCGCCGGGTGTTGCGTGCGTGGCGTGCCGCTCGCCGCCTGCCCGGCTACCGCACGGCGTTGGCCGCATGGCGTGCGGACCTCGCTCGCGACCGCACCGCGAATCGCGCTCGCCGCTTCGGACAGGCGCTCGTGCTCGCGTCGGAACTGGCGCCCGACATCGGGCACCTCCACGCCCACTTCCTGCACACGCCCGCTTCAGTCACTCGCTACGCTGCGATGATGCGCGGGCTGCCCTGGAGCGTCTCGGCGCACGCGAAGGACATCTGGACCACGCCGGACTGGGAGAAGCGCGAGAAGCTCGCCTCGTGTGCCTGGGCCACCACCTGCACCCGGGCGAACGCCCTGCACCTGCGCTCGCTCGCTGCCGAACCTTCGCGCGTCGACCTCGTCTACCACGGCATCGATGCGAAGCGCTTTCCGCCACCGGACGCGAAGACCGCCGCCGCGCCGGGCGACGCGCGCCCGGTCGTCATCCTCTCGGTGGGCCGCGCGGTGGAGAAGAAAGGCTACGACGACCTCTTGCCCGCGCTGGCCCGGATGCCCGCGACGCTCGATTGGCGCTTCGAGCACGTGGGCGGCGGGCCGCAACTGCAGGGTCTGGAGGAGGAAGCCCGGGCACTCGGCATCGCGGAGCGCGTGACGTGGCTCGGCCCGCTCACCCAACCGGACGTGCTCGCGCGCTATCGCGCCGCCGACGTGTTCGTGCTGTCGTCGCGCGTGGCGGGCGACGGCGACCGCGACGGCTTGCCCAACGTGCTGATGGAAGCGCAGAGCCA
>Ga0105094_10001844_pt1 | contig 11109 bp, 10 predicted proteins | sample PPLLak1March2015_2_FD_87023 | JGI IMG/M metagenome (GOLD analysis project Ga0105094, IMG submission 87023) | Freshwater sediment microbial communities from Prairie Pothole Lake near Jamestown, North Dakota, USA - PPLs Lake P8 Core (3) Depth... | ecosystem: Environmental > Aquatic > Freshwater >...
CGAGCTGATGGGCGGCTCGGCGGACCTGACCGGGTCCAACCAGACCGCCATCAAGGACATCGCCAAGTTCACTGCCGACGACCGCGCCGGCCGCAATATCCACTTCGGCGTGCGCGAGCACGCCATGGCCGCCGCCCTGAGCGGTATGGCACTCTCCGGCGCCCTCATCCCCTACGGAGGGACGTTCCTGGTCTTCGCCGACTACATGCGGCCGTCGATCCGTCTGGCAGCGATGATGGGCCTGCGCGTCATCTACGTCTTCACGCACGATTCGATCGGCCTGGGAGAGGACGGACCGACCCATCAGCCGATCGAACACCTGGCGGCGTTGAGGGTCATCCCCAATCTGACGGTCATCCGCCCGGCGGACGCCAATGAGACGCGCGAGGCCTGGCTGGTGGCATTGCAGCGGCCGACCTCGCCGACCGCGCTGGCATTGACGCGCCAGAACGTGCCCACCCTCGACCGCAAGATCTACGCCTCAGCACGCAATCTGCGGAAAGGCGCGTATGTCCTGGCGGACCTTGGCAAGCGCAAGCCCCAGGTCATCTTGATGGCCTCCGGATCGGAGGTCGAGATCGCTCTGGAGGCGGGGCATCAGTTGGCCGCCAAGGGCGTCGGGGTGCGCGTGGTGTCGTTCCCGTCGTGGGAACTGTTCGCGGCGCAGCCGGCTGCTTACCGGCGCGCCGTCCTGCCGCCCGAGGTGACCGCCCGGATCTCCATCGAGGCCGGCGGACCGCAGGGTTGGGAGCGCTGGGTCGGCGAGCGCGGCGTCGTCATGGGGATCGACCACTTCGGAGCCTCAGCGCCCTACAAGGAGCTGTACACGCGCTTTGGATTGACGGCCGAGGCGGTCGTCCGCCAGGCGCGCAAGCTCGTCGGCACACCGGCCGGACGGCCGCGTGCGGCGAAGCGCAAGGTCGCCCCGGCGCGCCCAAAGCCGGCGGCGCGGAAAGGCCGGAGCCGATGAAGGTTGCTTTTGCCTGCGATCACGCCGGGTACCCGCTGCGCGAACCCGTGCTGTGCGCAATCCGCGAGAGCGGGCACGAGGTCATCGATTTGGGCACGCATTCGACCGACCCGGTCGACCACCCGGACTACGCCGAGATGGTCGGACGGGCGATTCAACGCGGAGAAGTCGAGCGCGGTGTGATCCTATGCGGCTCGGGTGTCGGCGCGGCGATCGCCGCCAACAAGCTGCGCGGCGTGCGCGCCGGCGTGTGCCACGATACCTATTCCGCACACCAGAGTGTCGAGCACGACGACGCCAACGTCCTCGCCCTCGGCGGACGCATCGTCGGTTCGGATCTGTCGATGGAGATCGTGCGTGCGTTCTTGCAGGCCCGCTTCAGCGGCGAGGAACGCCACGTCCGCCGGCTCGCCAAGATCAACGCGCTGGAGAAGTCCGGATAGAGGCGGCCCTGTGAGCAGCGCTGCGCCGGCCCCCACAGGCGTCTGGCTGCGCCGGGCAGATTGCAGCATGCTGGAGTCCGGCCAGCTGGCCTCCTGGATCGCCGAGGGCCGCCTGGCCGGCATCGCCTCGCTGGCTTTCGATCGGGATCACCCGGCCGGATTGTCGCCCTCCTGCGTGCGGGATGTGCGCCCGCTGGCGCAAGCCGGCCGCCCGGCGGCGGAGATCCTCGAGCGTCTGGTCGTCGCCCGCGTGCGCTCGATCGCCGATCTGCTCCTGCCTCGCTACGACCGTACCAGCGGGGCTGCCGGGTACATCTCCTTTGAACTCCGACCGCTCCCCACTGGCCCCGCCGGGCTGCTCCTGGACGCGGCGCGACGCGTGTGGGCGTTGGTCAACCGCCCGAACGTCCTGCTGCAGATCCCGGCCTCGGCCGAGGCCGGGCTCATCACCGAGGCCGCCGCGGCTGACGGCCTCAACTTGCACATCGGTGCCGTCGGATCCCTTGAGCGCTTCGCCGAGATCGCCGACGCGTATGTGCGCGGCCTGGAACTGCGCCGGGCACGCGGCCAGTCGATCGATCACCTCGCCTCGCTGGTGACGCTCGATGTCGAGGATGTGGACGCGGCCGTTCAACTCCAGCTCGATGAATTGACCCGGCACGATCCCGGGGCGGCGTCACGGGCCGCGGCCCTGGCCGGCCGCGCGGGGCGCGCCCTTGGCCGTCTGGCCGTCGCGCAGGCGCGGGCGGTGCGCAGCAGTGCCGAGTTCCGGCGACTGGTCGAACACGGCGCACGCCCGCAACTGCCGCTCCTGGGCGGACTGAGCGTGGATCCCTCACCCGCACCATTGAGCCCCGGAGCGCCCGACTCCGCCGGCGGCTATCTGGTCGCCCTGGAGGCGGAAGCGCTCGGCGCGCTGGCCGACGGCAACCGGGTCGAGGTGCTGCCGGAGTCCGATCTGGCCGCACCGCGCGCGGTGTTGGATGGGCTGGAGAGCCTGGGTGTCTCCTGGAGCTCGGTCGCCGAGACCATCGAACTCGCCGCGCTGCGCGCATCGGCCCGTACGCACCAGGGATTGCTGCGGGCGGCGGAGCGGATGGCGGTCAGAGCGCAGCGCGAGCTCGGCAGCCTGCTGCCGGCCGCGCGGGAGACTTGGACGCGGCTGGAGGCCGGCGAAGTCGTTCGGCGAATCTGGGAGCGGGACGCCAGCCTTTGGGTAGCCGGGGGCCCGGGCGTTGGCGAAGTCCGCAGCCGGCTGGACTGGCTGACGCTCCCCGACGAGATGCCCGCCTCCATCGAGTCGTTCGCCGCACTGGCGTCCGAGGCGCGCCGCGATGGGCTGACCGGCGCAGTGCTCCTGGGGATGGGAGGCTCGTCGCTGGCCTCCGATGTGATGAGCCGCGTGCTGGCCGGCGAGTCGCCGGCGATGAATCTCACCGTTCTCGACTCCGTTGATCCGGAAGCGGTTGTGCGTGTCACGCGTCGGAACCCCTGCCAGAAGACGCTCTTCCTTGTGGCAAGCAAGTCTGGCACGACTACAGAGCCGCTGGCGCTCTTCGAGCACTTCTGGAGGCGGACGGTCGAGAAGGTGGGGGACAGGGCCGGCGGGCACTTCATCGCACTGACCGATCCGGGCACGCCGCTCGAGAAGATGGCCCTCGAACGCAGGTTCCGCGCTGTGATCTCGACGCCGCCGGGAGTCGGAGGCCGTTACTCGGCATTGTCGGGGTTCGGACTTCTCCCGGCGGCGCTGATGGGGATCCGCCTGGGCGAGCTCTTGCACGGCGGCGCACAGATGATGAGAGCCTGCGGACCAGGCGCGCCCGGCTACGAGAATCCGGGCCTCCACCTGGGAGGCCTTCTGGCGGCGGCGACCCTGGCCGGACGGGACAAGGTCACGCTGCTGGCCGATGCGGCCCTTGTTCCCTTCGGAGATTGGGCTGAACAACTCCTCGCGGAGAGCAGCGGCAAAGAGGGCAAGGGCATCATTCCGATTGTCGGAGAACCGCCCGGGGCTGCCCGCCTGTATGGATCCGATCGCCTTCTGGTCTACGTCCGCAGCGACGGCTCTCTGGACGGCCGCGCGGCGGGTTGGGTGAAGGCCGGGATCCCGGTCATCACACTCGAGACGTCGGGAGACGCCGCCGGCCTGGGCGCCGAGTTTTACCGTTGGGAGTTCGCCACGGCGGTCGCCTGTCATTGCCTGGGCGTCAACGCCTTCGACCAACCCGACGTGCAGCGGGCCAAGGCCCGCACGCAGGATCTGCTCAAGACGTTCGCGCGCAGCGGCTCGATCCCCGAAGGCCAGCCCTTGTGGAACGCGCCGGGTCTGGCAGTGCAGGGCGGCCCTCCGATCAAGGAGCTGGCCGATGTCGAGACCCTGGCAGAGGTCTTTCAGCTCATCACCGGCCGGGTCGAAGCCCACGAGGCGCTGGCAATCCTGCTGTACCTTCCCCCGACTCGTGCGTTGGATCATTCCCTCGCCAGGCTCCGCCGCAGTCTGCGCGAGGCGGGGATCACCTCGACCGTCGGCTTTGGCCCGCGCTACCTTCACTCCACCGGTCAACTCCACAAGGGCGGCCCCGATCGGATGGTCTTCCTCATCGTGACCGCCGATCCGACTGAGGACCTCCCCGTGCCGGGTGCGCCCTACAGTTTTGGCGTCCTGGAACGGGCGCAGGCGATGGGCGATTTGCAAGCCCTCTTGAGCCTGGGCCGCCGGGCCTACGCCCTGAACTTGGCAGGGCCAGGAGGGGCTTCCGATTTCCTGCGGGCAATGGGGGCAATCCGCAGCCGCCGCAGCCAGGCCCCGGCATGACCGACCGCCAGACCGCTGGACGGCGTCGAAAGGGCCGCATTCCCTCCCCGAAAGGGCGCCCGCGGCGGCCCGCCGGGCCCCTACCTCGCTCGATCCTGGCCGGACACGATGAAGCGGTCTTCCGCGTTCTGCCGCAGACCGTCATCGACAACCTTCAGCGGCCCGCTTCCGAGAACGCGCTGGTGTGGAACCTGCTTTACTCGCAGGCCCGACCGACGCTTTCCCTGCGCAGCCTGCTCGGACTGCGTCCGCTATGGGGAACTGCTCTGCCGAACGAGTCGGATGAGGATCTGGTGCCGTACTTCTGGGGCTATTCCATCTCCGGGGAGCGGCTTCCCCGCCTGGATGAGGCCCTCGCGGCCGTGGACGGACCGGGCCAGCAGACGGAGGTCGACCTGTTCCTGGTCGGGAGACGCAGCCTGGTTCTGGTGGAGGCCAAGCACATGGCCGGCCCGGGACGCTGCGGCCGATATGGGCGAGGCGTGTGTCCCGAAGTCCATCCCGAAGGCGCGGTTCTCGAGGCAGCTTGCCGCTATTGGGTGGAGGGTGAGTCGTTCTTCTCCGCCAACATCGACTTCGGCCCCCGGCCGACGCCGGAATCCGAGCCTCCGCCGTGCGCGGCTCACTATCAAATGGGTCGGACACTCCTCTTGGGGCGCGCGCTCGGCCAGCGGCTCGGCCTCATGCCGCAGGTCTGGCTGATCGTCCCTCGCCAGCGCTGGGCTCGTCTGGAGCGTGCCTGGCTCGACTTCGCGGAGCGCTTGCGCGATCCAGCCGATTGGCGCAGGCTGCGCGTCCTGGCCTGGGAAGACGTGCGCGCTTCTCATCCGGCCGCGGCCGCCTGATATGCCCACGCGCGGCGTGGACGATTCACAATCGGCGTCGGTGCAGGAGGCATGCGCAGCGGCGGCGTAGCCTCAGGCGGCGTACGCCAGAGCCACGAGTGCGAAGAAGACGATACTGGCAACCAGCTGACGCACGCCGATCCGCGCCGGGCGAGCGCCCACGGGCGGGTGCGCGGTACCTTCGCCAGCGTCAAGCAGCATCAGCGTGAACGCGACGGGTACGAGCATAGGCACCTGCCCCGCGAGCGTCAATCCCGTGCTCACGACCACGTTGAAGGCATGGTAGACGAGCGTGCGCGTCCCCATGCGCCAGCGCTCACCCGGCGGCGGCATTTCGGTGAGGCGCCGCTGCATCAGGCGCTGATACACGTAGACGATCGAAGCGGCGGACTGGAGCCAGGTCAATCCCCACAACAGCCACGGATCAGCCGCTGAGGCTCCGTTGCAGACCCAGTACGCGGCCGGCGCCGCGAGAGCCAGGACGCCCGAACCGACCAACTCGATCCCCATCTGACCGCGATCCTGCCTGCGGCTGATCAGCCACAGATGCCAGCCGAAAACCAGCGCTCCCGGGACCGCAAGCCACACGAGTTGGTGGTGGCCGCGCGCCAGGAGCACGGCGATGGTCAGCGCGGCGACGGCGAGATAGGCCGCTGCCCAGATCGCCGCCGGGCGCAGATCGTCCCGTGCGCGCCTTCCACTGAGCGCCTTGACGGCGATGGCGGTCGGCTGACGAAGCAGGAAGACGGCCAGGGCGGCGATGAACAGGATCCCGAGGTCGAGCGAGACGCGCCGGGCGGCTGACGCCCCTACCAGGAACGGGCCCATCCACCACACCCACGCTCCATGCTCGGCGGGCAGGAAGTAATGCTTCTGCAGAATGCGCCTCGGCGAGGCGGGGCCCCCGGTCATCGGTCGCCTCTGCATGCGGCAGGCGGCCGGCTACTCACCGGTCAACTCCGGGCGCTCGGAGTTAGGAACGCGTGCCTCGGTCGAGGCCAACGGCAGCTGTCCGATGCCGCGCTTGTCGCGGTATAGGGACTGGTCGACCTCGTCCAGGAGGTCTCGCGGCGACAAGCCCGGCCGGTACTCAGCCACGCCGACGCTCAGGCCGAGCGGCGAACCGGCGAACAGGAGGCCGCGCGTGCTGTCGCGCATCTTGGCCCCGACCGCCACTGCGCCTTCCCAGGTCGTTTCCGGAAGGACCAGGACGAACTCGTCGCCGCCGAAGCGGGCCAGCAGGTCTGTGGAGCGGACTTGGGCGCGCAAGCACTCGCAGATCCGGCGCAGGGCCGCATCGCCCTGCAGGTGACCGTGCCGATCATTGAAGGCCTTGAAGCCATCCACATCCAACATCAACACCGCCAGCGGGTGCGTGTAGCGCAGGGCGCGTTCGACCTCTTTCTCCAATGTCTCGTCCAGTGCGCGGCGGTTGTGAAGGCCGGTCAGACTATCCAGCGTGGCCAGCCGGCTGGTCTCCTCTTGGAGCGCCAGGTTCTCGCGCAACACGACGAACTGGCGCAGCATGGCCAGGGCCATCAGGACGATGGAGCCGAAGACGGTTCCGATCAAATAGGCGCGCGGCCGCGGCGGATCGGTAAGTGCGGCGACGACCAGAACAGCCAGGCCGAGGAGAGTGGCCACGTATGGGAGCGTCACGCGCAGCAGACGACGCGCCGGGTGGGATTGTCCGGGCTCCACGATGTGTGGCCGCTGGCCGCGTTGGAGCATCCAGGCCGCCGCCAGCAGGTCTGAGAGGCCGGCGGCGAGCCAAAGCATGTGCAGCGCACGTGCCTGGAACTGAAGCGGTCGGGTACCAGGGAACGCAAGGGCCGTGGTGGCCAGAGCGACGAGCACGATGTTCAGGGCCAGGAGGATGGCCGAGATCAGGCGAACGCGGGTGACGTCCCGTTCGGCCAGGATGACCAATCCGGCGACGGCGAACAGGTCCGCCACTGGGTAGGCGATGGCTACCAGTGTCGCCGCGTCGGCGCTGCCGCTGACCCAGATCGGAGCGGCCCGGAAGTACCACAGGCCGATGAATCCGGCGGCGAAGACGATCCCCAGGTCCAGCCACAGGGTGGGGCGCTCGCTGCGGCGCAGGGCGGCGAACGGGAGAAGCATGACCCCGGCCAGCCTGAGCGGGTAGTAGGCGAGCATGAGAAAGTCAGAGGCCGATGGACTCGGGGGCGACTGCTGCGGCGTTTCAAGGGCGATCCAGAGTAACGCGGCAGCGGCGATGCTCAAGTCCGATAGTGCCAGCAGGAACCAGGCGCGTCGCAGGCGGCGGTCGAACGCGCCGACATCCGCCGCCAGTCGGAGCCCGAGGCCTGCGGCAGCCACGGAGTATGCGACGATCAGCATCCCGGCGACCGGCTGCTCGATCTCGGATTGTGGGTGGGCCAGAGCCGCCCAGACCAGGTAAAGAAGAAAGACGGCCGCCGATACCGCAGCGGCCGTCCCCATCCGAGTCGTCAAGAAACGGCGCAAGACCATGCGCGTAGCTCCCGCCCCTGTGGACGCGGATTGTAACTCAGGTCGGGCGAGCAGGCGAGGCCGCCTGCACCCGCAGACGGGCTCCTAGATGAAGATGATCTGCGAGCCCTCGGTCATGTCCATGAAATCACTGGCGGACACGATGTCGATGACCCCGTCGATGAAGTCCTCTTTCTTCAGCCCGAACATGTCGACCGACATCTTGCAGGCATACAGCTTGGCACCGCCGTCGACCAGCATTTGCAGGTACTCGCGCACCGGCGGGACCTCGAGGCCATCCATCTTCTTCTTCATCAGCCAGCTGGCGAACGGGGTCATGCCCGGGATGACGCCCATGATTTGCGGGATGCCGATGTAGCCGGGGATGCCCATCATGTTCATCTTCATGCTGGAATTCGCCAACGGCGGGATCTCCAGGTGATCGACGCGGGCCTTGTTGATCATGTCCATGCCCCAGAACGTGAAGAAGATCGTCACGTCGATGCCGTTGCCCAGCGCCGCCCAGCCCATGATCAGCGCCGGGTAGGCCATGTCCAGGTTGCCCTTCGAGCAGATAAATGCAACTTTGCGATTCTGTTCTGCCATGGTCGGTCTCTCCGTAGTTGAGATTGCGGATGCGGGCGGTCGGCCTAGACGCAGCCCTCCGGCTTGGTCAGCCCCGAGATCCGGGCGACCTTCTTGGCCGGTCCCTTGGGGAAGAGCGCGAACAGGTCCTTGGTCGAGACGCCGGCGGTTGCGGTGATGCGGCGCAGCGTGGGCGCCTTGCCGGTGCTGGCGGCATCCTTGCGGCAGAATTCGATCACCGCCCAATGGGCCGGCGTGAGTTCACCGAGGCCTTCTTCTTTGGCCAGCTCGGCGGCGATCTCCTTCGTCCATTCGGCCGGGTCGGTCAGGAAGCCCTCTTCATTGACCTGGACGGTCTTGCCTGCGATGGTGCGGGTTGTCATTTCTTCTCTCCTGGTCCAAGGCATTGAGCTTGCGGCTGTGATTCCGGCGTGCGGACTACGCCGCCGGTCCGCTTCCTTCGGGTGATTCCAACGAGGCCCGCGTGCCCAGGACACGCATGGCGCTCAGCAGCATGGCCAGGGCTCGCCGCACGGCCGGGTCGCGCAGTTGCCGCAACAGGCCGCCAAACGAGGTATCGAGCGGCTTGTCGAGCTCCTGGCCGGCGGTCTGCACGGCGCGGCGGGCGTAGGCGAACACGCCTTTCTGGTCCAGGCTGGACATCACGTCGACGGCTTTGACGAACGCATCGTCGGCCAGCGGGCCGACCGTATCGGCCAGGTCCGACAGGCTCTCCAGCTGGTCAAGCAGCCGCTCGACGTTGCGGCCGTTGCGAAGCACGCGCTTGAGCAGGCGGAGCAGGTCACTTAGATCGACGTATTCCTGGACCTCTTCCAACTGCTCGACGGTGAGGCGGAAGGCCTCATTGGCGATCGGCGTCAGATCGCGCATCAGCTCGGCGCGGTCGCGACGATCGCGCGCGGCCAGGCGCGCCTGTTCAGAGAGGTAGGCGACCTGTCCGGTCAGCGCGTCGAGCTTCTGATTGACTTCGGCCCACTCGGTATCCATCTCGCCACCCTCACTTGTGCCACTTGCCGGCCATACTCATGCGCGCCGGCATCGGCAGTTCGAGGCCCTTGAGCAGGATGTTCCAGTACATCCAGCGGAACATCATTTTGCCCCAATGGTTGATTTCGGTTTCCTGCAGCAGGCTGAAAGGCCCGACGCCCGGGAGCGGGAAGTGGCCGGGGAGCGGCTCGACGTCGTAGTTGAAGTCAATCAGCAGCCCCTTGCCGAAGCCGGACTCGATGAAGCAATTGGCGTGGCCGTCGAACGAAGAGGTCATCTCCAGGCCGTCGACATAGCGGCACAGGTTCTCGGCGAAGCTTTCGACGGCATAGTGGGCGACGGAGCCGGCCTTTGAGGTCGGTACCGCGGCTGCGTCCCCCAGGGCGAAAATGTTGTCGTGTTGGGTCGAGAGGAAGGTGTGCTTGTCAACGGGAACGTAGTTGAGCTCGTCGCCCAGACCGGCGGCAGAGACGACCTCAGCGCCCATGTTGACCGGGACAGTGACAAGCAGATCGTATTCGAGTTCGCGCTCGTCGTAGGAGACCAGCTTCTTGGCGTCCGGGTCGACGTGCTCGACCAGGAACTCCGGCTCGACCTTGACCCCCTTGCGGTCAAGGATGTCACCCAGGTGCTTGGCGGCGATCGGCTTGGTGAACGCGCCGGGCAGGGGGGTGGCGTAGGTGAGCTCGACGCGATCGCGGATACCCTGCTCCGTGAAGAACCAGTCGGCCAGCATCAGGAACTCGAGCGGCGCGACCGGGCACTTGATCGGGTTCTCGACGACATTGAAGACCAACCGGCCGCCTTTCCACGAGCGCAGATGTTTGGCCAGCGCGACGGCGCCGTCCGGTGAGTAGAACTCATGGATCGAGCGCCGCCATTCGCCTTCTTTGAGGCCGGGCGTCTGCTCGGGGCGAATGTCGGTGCCCGTGGCGATAACCAGGATGTCGTAATTGAGCGTGCGGCCGTTGCTCAACTTGACCCGGTTGTGATCCGGCTCGATCGCCTCGATCCGAGACATGATCAATTCGACGCCCGGGGGGATGAAGTCCCGCCGAGGCTTGATGACGTCTTCCTGCGAGTACATCCCGAAAGGAATGAACAGGAAGCCGGGCTGGTAATAGTGAGTCTCACTCTGGTCGACGATCGTGGCCTGCCACTCGCCCTCGTTCAGGCGGTGGCACAAGCGGTTGACGACCATCGTGCCGGCGGTCCCGGCGCCCAGTACGAGCAGCTTCTTCATGCTTTGTCTCCAGTTTTCGACGGGCTAGTCGTTGGCGGTGTCGACCGTCGCGGCCAAGGCCGCCTGGTTGCGCAGTTTGTCGGCCAGGACCTGTCGCAGCAGGTCGAGGGCCTGGATGATGCGCTGATCGGCCAGGCTGTAGGCCACCGTTGCACCGTGTCGCTCGGCGGTCACCATGCCGCGGTCGCGCAGGACTTTGAGGTGGCGGGAAACCTGGGGCTGGGGGGCGCCCAACACTGCGGCCAGCTCGGTGACGTTCCGAGGGCCGGGCACCAATTCGTACAGGATGAGGATGCGCTTGGGATCGGCCAGGCCGGCACAGATCTCGGCGTGGAGCTGGACGATCTCGGCTTCAGGGACTCGGGTCATGGGCATCTCCTGATGCACGACATCCAGTCCTGCGCATATGCGGCATCGGACATATGCCGTAATGAGTATCCCTCGAAATCCGCAGCGGGCCGTAGGGGAGGGTGTCATCTCGTCTGGTGACAAACGTCACAAGCCGCTGGTCGGGGGCGACTTGACTCATAGAACAGCCGTGCTATACTGGGGGTCGGAGATCCCCCGGACAGGGGAGATCCCGCAATGGAGGAGGTGTGGCGATGGCGAAGCAGACGACAGAGCCGACAGAACCGACAGACGGGCGGTCCCAGGTCCTGGAGAAGACCGTCGGCGAGATCATCAAGCGTTTCGGCGATGGAGCGGTGATGAGGCTGGGGGAA
>Ga0105094_10001845_pt1 | contig 11108 bp, 6 predicted proteins | sample PPLLak1March2015_2_FD_87023 | JGI IMG/M metagenome (GOLD analysis project Ga0105094, IMG submission 87023) | Freshwater sediment microbial communities from Prairie Pothole Lake near Jamestown, North Dakota, USA - PPLs Lake P8 Core (3) Depth... | ecosystem: Environmental > Aquatic > Freshwater >...
AAGCCTGTCGAAAGGTCCGAACATTATCCGGAAATATTCCAGCTTCAGCTTGTCTATTTCTGACGATAATGATTCAAGTTTATTCCTTATCTCTTCATTTTTGGAATAGACTTGATTAAAAAAAATACTGTCCATTATTTGTGACGCAAGAAATAATTTCTCGACTACAATCTTATCTTTTTGGGATAACAGGAATGTATCGAATTTAATTTCAACCGGCACAAACTGATCAATTTTTTCCTGAAGCATCGTTGACTCCTTTGAAAATCCTTCATTACTGGTAGTCTGCCCGTATGAATTAAAGAAGGAAAGTATAATAAAAATTAAAACAGATACCGCTGAAAGTTTGATATATTTTTTATTTGGTCTCATTTAACCCTCGATAATTTAACGATAAATATTTTCCGGAAGTTTTGTTAAAACTCAGATAAAGTGGCTCTATAAAAATATTAAATATCGGATCTTTTATGAAAGAGCATTCGTTGTTTATATTTCTACCGATGATGTGCTTGGGAAATAATTTATTAAAAATAGATTTTAATTGTGATACAGCTCCTATGTACATAAAACTATAATAACATATTTTAGTTTCATACACTTCGACAAGAATTCAAAGTACAATTAAAGTTTATTTATAACGAATGGTGATTGTTACATTTGTATTGTATGCATTTGTCAATTGATCAACTCACCAGTTATCCTATTTAGATTAAATATTATTAATGATATTTAAAATATTAATCTCGTATTTATTTTATCTGATTACCCCCTAGAACTATTTTCCAAAATTAAAATGATCGATGGATCATTTAAAGGCTGACTTGTGCTGCCTAGGGAATTAATTCTAAATCTTGAAAATTGGAAAAAATAAAAGCGGGATTACTTTTTAAACCTGCCGTCAATGGGGGTTATGATGCGAAGCTGCGAGATAAAAATCAGTAACACATATTCTTCATATCAATGACACTAAAATTATTTATAAAAAAGAAATCCGATATTTCGTTCTCAGAGGACTATGAGTTCAAGAGCTTTCCAATTTTTTTGGGAAGAGACAGCAAGAATGAAATAATTCTTCCCGACTCCTTTAAAATAATTTCCAGGAAACATGCGAAAATCTTGGAAAAGGAGAATGCATTTCAGTTAGTAGATCTTGAGTCGGCAAACTTTACTTATCTGAACGGAGATAAAATAGAATCAAATAAAGAATACGGCTTAGTCACCGGCGATAAGATAAAAATCGGTGAATATGAGATGGAAGTACTTCTTATTAAGGAAGAGTTTATCGCCGAGGACAATCAGAAAACGATGCTGTTTTCATCTCCTTTTGCAGATGAAATTGCCGCTATCGCAGAGAATTTAAAAAACTTAAGCAGCAAATTTTCCCTGGATGACTCTCCGATGAAAGCCGACATGCTGAAATTTTCCGTCCTTCAAAGTTTGAATAGTCTTGAAAAGAATGACGCAAATAAAATAATTGCCGAATTTTTTTCGGAAAATTTTCTGGGCAGCAGCTGGCAAAGTACTTCTGAACCGCGGGAAGAGGTAAGCATTTCTCATTCTGAAAATAAAGTATATCAATTCGTTCAAAGTGAAGAAAAATATAAGGCACCGGTTATCCATGATCCCTCCTTCAGCATGCATTTCTCCAATTCCATTGATGTTTTGCTCGATACCTTTGCAAAACTTGTACAGGGATTCCTTCAATTCAGGCAGGAATTTTTCGGCGTTACAATATATCATACGCTGCCGGTAGGCTCTTTAAACGAATTAAAAGAATATTTGTTTAATCCTGGAATTTCTTCCGAGGAAGAAAGAAAAAGAATTAACATGCTTAATGAGGAAATTCAAAATCTGCTTTCACACCAGATAGGATTACTGGAAGGATATAAATTGTCTGTTATGGAGGGGAGTAAAGCTTTGCTGCAAAGCCTGAATCCCGAAGTTATAGAACAAGATTTACAGAAGAAAGGCATGCAGACAGGCGGGCTGGATTGGGCAAAAATTATTCCAGCATTAAACAATAAAAAAATCCTCGATGCAATAAAAGATAATTATAAAAAATATATTTCCGATCCTTACCATGTTGAGAAAAAATTTTTTAGACCTCATTACTTAAAAGGATATCAAAAAAGATCTCCTTCGGGGAGATTGCATGACGAATACTAGTATGAAATCCGCAAAATTGATTTTCACAATTATCATTTCCATCGCTTTGCTGAGCGGCTGCGGAAGCAGTATGCAGACTCTAGATGTTCTTTTACACTGCGATGATGACTGCAATGAAAACCATGCTGTTGTGGTTACGGTTTTTCAATTAAAAAACTCAGACAAATTTGAACATGCGAGCTTTGAATCTTTATTAAAAGACCCCGACGGCATTTTAGGCGATGACCTTATTCCCGGGGCGAAATATGAAAAAACAATGATTCCCGGGGAGGATTTTCAACTGGCGAATTTTGAAATAAAAACAGAAGCAAAATTTTTCGGAATAGTCGGCGATTTTAATTCACCCGCAAAAAACGGCTGGATGCAGATAGTTCCCATTGATCCCGATACCGAAAGTCTTAGTATTCTAATACATAAAAATTTTTTATCGGCAATAAAACAAGATTAATCCTGGAGCAGCAGAGTTCTAAACAGGAAAAAAATAAAGGGAAAAATAAAAGAATAATGAAATTGCAAAAAGTAGTCTGGTTTGAGGGAATGAAGTTAGATCCGCATCATTTCCAGCAGGTGGATCGATATAATCAATATTATATTAATACAAGAATAAACACCATTAATCCGAATTACTGGGGATTTATCGAAGTTCAAATTGACGAAGCGGCTCTTGCGGGCGGAGCATTGGGTTTAACTAGATGTTCCGGAATTATGCCTGACGGTCTTCCCTTTGAAATGCCGGAAAATGATTCGCTGCCGAAAATCCGTACTTTTGAGGAATTTTTTGCCGCAACATCGGAGAAACTGGAAGTTTACTTAGCTATTCCTGTTGAGAATCTTTCAGGGAATAACTGCAAGATAAATGAATCGCTTAATTCTAATAATTCCAGATTTGCACTTCAAAATGTTGAAGTTCTTGATTATAACTCCGGAACAAATCTGCGTTCAATCGGAATAGTCAAACCGAATTTTCAGTTAAAGTTCGGCGGAGAATCACTGGATGATTACAGCGCATTGAAAATCGGCGAAGTTACCCGCAGCTCCGACGGCAAATATTCTATGAACAAAAAATATATCTTGCCGTCGTTAAATTTGTCCGGCAGTTTAACTGAATATGCAGGAGAAATTTTAGGTTTATTAATCTCGAAAAGCAAAGAACTCAAAAGCCAATCGGCGGTTCAGAAGCCGGAATTATCTATAAACCAGGTTGAAATATTAATGATGCTTCAATCAGTAAATTCTTTTATCCCATTGTTAAACTACTATCACAAATCGAAACATATTCATCCTGAAAATTTATACATCTTGTTTCTGAACATAGCCGGCCAGCTTTCTAGTTATTCAACAGCAGGCTCAAAAACGACAGAACTACCCTCATACGATCATAAACATTTAACCGAAATTTTTTCACAGGTTGTTGAAGAAATAAAAATTTTTCTAAATGTTCAGAAAACAGTAACAAGGAGGGATTTAATAATTCCGCTGAGGAGGCATTCCGATACCTTATTTGTGGGACAGCTCTCGCCGGAACATTCGCCGGCTCAGTTTTATGTATCCGTGCAAGGGGATTTGCCTGAAAAGAAAATTATTACCGAACTGCCCAAAAATATAAAGATTTCTGCTTATGAAGAGATATTTGCGGTTCATCAAGCCGGAATACAAGGCGTGACGATTGAATATGTTGCACGTCCCCAGCCGGGAATTACGGTAAATGAGAAAGCTCATTACTTTAAAATTAATAAAGAAGGAAGATTCTGGGAAAAAATTTCTTCTAAAAATAATATTGCATTCTTCATAGCGTCAGAATTTAAGTCGCTTCAGTTAGAATTGGTTCTTTTGCTTCCCGGGAATTAAAATTCCTTTACAATAAAAAACGGCGAAAAAGTTCAGCAATTCAGGTTGGAAAATAAATGAAAAGCATTTCCGATTTATCCGAGAAAAGAAAAACACTGGTTGATATTGCTTCCGAATCGTTTATACTTATTCTGCAGCTCCGTTCAACGAACGATTATGGAAATGCGCCCGCGTTGAAATCAAAAGCCCATGAAATGTTTGACAGGCTTGAAAGAAATGCCAGGAGTTCAGGAATTGATAATGAAAAAATCGGGTTTACAAAATTTGCGTTGGCTGCTTTTCTTGATGAGACAATAATCAGCTCGGCATGGGACCAGAAGGATGAGTGGCTTTCCGAACCGCTCCAGATTCAGATGTTTGATACTTTCAATGCAGGTGAAGAATTTTTTTCGAATCTTAATATGTTAAGGCAAAGATCCGGCAGCAATAAAGAAGTTCTGGAGATTTATTATCTCTGCCTGTCATTGGGATTTAAAGGTAAATTTCAGCTTCAATCTCCCGAAACTCTGCGAAGAATTGTTGACGATTTAAATATGGAGCTCCATCCTGAAGTACATACTACAATGGAAAATTTATCGCCAAATGCCAGGCCTCACGAAAATTTTGTCAAGGTGGTCAATGATGGTTTGCCTTTATGGATTTATCCTGCAGCGGCAATAGTATTGTCCTTAATATTTTATATAATAATGTCCTCATCAATCTCCGGAAAAGCGGATGATGTAGTTGAAGGATTAATAAAACTTATTACTTAGCATTTCATCAATCACTTCTTGTTTTAACTTAAAATAATTTTCAAATGTCTCTTATAAAGAATCCCATTTTTCTTGCTGTTCTCGGAATAATAATTCTTTCGGCAATAATTATAGTAGGCGGTTCCTTCCTCGGCCTTTCCTTACTGATCCGCATAAGCATTCTTCTGTTTATTATTTTGCTTGCAGTAATCTTTCTTCTTTTCAGGAGAATAAAAGCAATCCAGCGCGCCGGACAGATTGAACAATCTATTAATGCTCAGGCCGATTTAAATATGCAGAATTTAAGTCCGGAAAAGAAGGCTGAAATAGATCTTTTCAAAAAGCAGCTGGAATCGGCAATATCTTCCTTGAAAAAATCAAAGCTTGCAAAAGGCAAATCGGGTAAAGCCGCACTTTATGCTCTTCCGTGGTACATGATAATCGGACCTTCATCTGCAGGAAAAACCACCGCAATACAAAATTCAGGTTTGGAATTTCCTTTCGGCAAAGAGGCATTTAAGGGAGTAGGCGGTACAAGAAACTGCGACTGGTTTTTTTCTACAAAAGGGATTTTTTTAGATACTGCCGGCCGGTATGTAACCGAAACCGAAGACAAGGCAGAATGGATTGCTTTTTTAGATATTCTGAAGAAGAACAGGCGTAAAAAACCGGTTAACGGAGTAATTGCCGCGCTTAATATTGATGAAATAATTAATTGCAGCATGAATCAGCTTGCCGAACATGCTGGAAATATCAGGCAGAGGATTGATGAGCTGATTGAAAATTTATCTGTGAATTTTCCCATTTATTTTGTTTTTACAAAAAGCGACCTGGTACAGGGCTTTGTGGAATATTTCGGAGATTTAAGTGAAACCGAACGCTCACAGCCCTGGGGCGCTACATTTAGTTTTACGGAAAGAATAAATCCTAAGGAAGCATTTAAGACCGAATTTAAAAAACTTTCAGTAAAAATATTCGAGATCCGCTCCCACAGGTTAAACAATCCTTTAAAGCGCGAGCAAAGGAAAAAAGTTTTTTTATTTCCATTCCAGTTTGATTCTCTTGAAAATAAACTTGCTTATTTAATCGGGGAAGTTTTCCAGCACAATCCTTACCAGGATAATCCGGTTTTCAGGGGATTTTATTTCACAAGCGGTACGCAGGAAGGTTTTCCGCTGGATATTGCAATTAAAGAAATTGCACGGCAATTTAATCTCCCCGAAACCTTCAACGAAAAACAGGATGAAGTAACTGAAACCAAGAATTATTTCATAAAAGATCTGCTGAATAATATTGTAATTGGAGATCAATATTACAAGGTCGGTCAAACATCAGGTTTTACAAAAAAAAGAAATTCATTAAGACTTGCTGTTATTTCAGGCTCCGTATTTTTTCTTCTTCTCTTCGCTGCATTAACCCTAATCGGATACAACGGCAGCAGCAGTTCATTGGATAAAATATACTCCGCGGCAGATTCCTTCAGAGATATAAATTGGACCGGGAACCTGTTAACCAATTTTAAGGAAGCGGAAAACATCAGGTCAATTATAAATGAAATAGCAGAGGGGGAAGCAGTTGAATCTTTTGTCGCTTTCGGAATGGATAGAACAAATGAAGCTTACGAACCTCTGAATGAATTGTATATAGAAAAAACCGAGTCTTTTTTTAATCAGAATATTTATAATGAAATTAACGCTGTCCTGAATAATTATGCTAACGGCCAGGACTATCCGGGGGAAGAAATATACACATATTTAAAAACTTATCTGCTATTAGGAAATGAACGGGAAAGATTAGATACTACCGAACAAAGATTCTTAAGGTCGGTTTTCTTTAAGATACTGGATTCCAAATTTATTAGTAAAAACCCAATTGCATCGGCAAAAGAGAAAGATTCATTGAGACAGTTTTTTAGAAATTATGTAAGCACGATTGCTGAACAGATGTACCTTAAAAATATTTATCCCGCTAAAAACGATAATCTTCTGATAAGCATAGTCAGAGATAGAATTCAGTTTACACCAAACTCGGAAAGTATTTATGCACGGTTAAAACAGAGAGGAATAAATCAATTTCCCGCAGAAATAACCTTGGAACAAATTATCGGCGGAAGATTCTCTCATGTAATAAGCACAGAATACAGAATCCCGGGTATTTTTACTGCCGACGGCTGGAAGAACTTTGTTCAAAAAGCAATAATATCCGAGAGTACAAATCCGGGAAAAGAAGACTGGGTTTTAGGAAAGGAAAGAGTGCAAAGTTCAATCAGCATTGTTGACAGCGAAAAAATAAGAAAAGAATTGACGGCACTTTATATTAATGATTTACAGCAAACTTGGGAACAGTTTTTTCGGAATATTAGGTATTCAGGATTTTCTACTGTCCCTTTTGCAGGAAACAGTCTGAAGGTATTGAGCGATCCGGTCAGCTCGCCGCTTATATTAATTTTCAAAAGTTTTCTATCGCAGCTCCAGGGAATCGGAGAAATTCAGCCTGTCCAGGATTCGATAAAAATTAAAACTGCTTCATTAACCGAATCACCGGAAGCCGAATTTAATTTTACGGACATAAATAATTATTCAAAATTTATTGCTAATGCGGATGGTTCTCTAGGTCCCGACTTTACAGCAGTTATTTCTCAATATAGTTTATTAAGCAGCGTAGTCGAATCGATTAAAGAAGGACAGGATCTTACCAGGGATTATGCGCTGAAAGTTCTAAGCAATCAGGCTATAGAATTGACAACATCATTAAACGCAATAAAAGGTGCTTTATACAATCTCCCCGCTGTTCAGGAATTATTTTCAGAGCCTGTAAGGCTTACATGGAGCGCTATTTTAAATGACGCATCTCAATATCTAAACATCCAATGGAAAACTAAAATTTGGGATTACTATGCTAAATCATTTGCTGATTATTTCCCTTTCAAAAGTTCTGGCGGCGATATCCCTCTTCAGGATTTTATAGAATTTTTTAAACCTCAGGATGGAATTCTTTGGTCTTTCTTTAACAAAGAACTTAATGGATTTATAGACAAAGAGAGGTGGAAAGTCATTCAGTGGAACCGGCAGGGAATTTACGTCTCAGGCGAGTTTCTTTCGTCCCTGAAGAAATTTGATGAGATAAGCACTACTTTTTTTAAAAACGGCGACTTGAGTGTTTCATTCAAGCTAAAACCGCAGCTTCCCGAATCGAGGCTGGTACAAGGACAAAGGCCGGTTGTAGAGCAGACTTATCTATCCATTGATGGAGTTGAAAACTATTACAAAATGGGAGCTCAATTTTGGAGCGACTATGTATGGCCCGGCAGCAAAGGAACACCCGGTGCAAAAATGTATATTTCAATCCGGAACTACGGAAGCTCCGATGCCAAATCCTACGACGGCGATTGGGCATTATTTAAATTATTGAATGATGCCTCTGTAACAAGAGGCGAATCTTCCTCTCAGTATATCTGCAGCTGGCATTTCCAAAGAGAAAACACGTACGATGTGGTTGTTTCATATAAATTAAATGCCGGCAGTTCCAGAAATCCTTTTTCCGGCAATCTATTTAAATCAATCAATCTTCCTTCAAGAATAAACTGAAATACTCACCGGACTATTTATAAGTTAAGGTTAAAAAGAAATAGATGAACTCTCAAAAACCTCAAAATGATTTTAAATTTTCCGCTGGTTACTTCGGGAAACTTCCTAATTATCCTGATTTTGTGAAATACAATGCAGCCAGCCCGGAAATTTTAAATCTGGATAAATGGATTCAGGAAGGAATTCTGGCAGCTGATAAATCAAAGAAAAATAATTTCTCTATGAGTGATCAGCCAAAATCCGGCTGGAGGGATTTTTACAACAGTTCGTCGCCAATTAAGTTTTTATTCCCTTTCACTAGAACAGAAAATATCATTTTAGGAATAATTCACCCGAGCCGCGACAAAACAGGCAGAGAATTTCCTTTTATCATTTTCGTGAATATTAGGAAAAGTACAATCGGCAATATACCTGCTTACTTGTTCCCCTTATCATTCAGCGAATCATTTGATTTTTTTAGCGGTCTTTTTAGTGAAATAAAATTACTTAACCCTTCGGGAAAAGAAAATTTATCCGTTGTAAACAATAAATTTAATCATCAAAGCCTTCCGTCTTTTATTCAAAAAGACCAGGTTCAGAGCTTTCTCGCTAATTCCATATCTTCTTATGAAAATTTTTTAATGGAAACTTTTTATAGCGAATTCCGGGAAAGGGTTTTAGAAGATCATGACGGTTCAAGATCATTAACTTTATTAAATAACCTCGGCGGCGGCTTATCGTTTCTGCGGTCCAAACCGGATGTTTCAATTTCTTTTGGAATAAAGATATCTTTTATCTATAACCAAGAGTACAGCTATTATGATTTAGGCGTATTTATTAATATAACCCTTATAATAGCAAGAAAAACTTCCCATTTTCCTGCTCTATTTTTTAAAAATGAAAATTCATACACGCACTTGTACATTTTTTTTTGCAATCCTTTGCCGCGGCATTTCATTGATCTTTTTTATGACGGCGGGAGTGAAGAAAGAATTTTGAATGCAAATGATTCTGCTGTCAGGATGGAAATGAACTTTATTAAAAATACTTTTTTTGCAGATGCCGATTTAAAGCTTAAATACGTAATAAATGAACTTCAGAAAAATAAAAGCAGTTTAGGATGAAGGAAATAGACGAAAATCTAGTATCCGATTTTATCAGGGAATATCTGGAACCAATTCCGGGTGATTCGCCTGCAGGAATTGACGCAGCCAATGAAGAGGAATATTTCAAGCTGAATATGGAAATTGCGAAAACTGCACCGGATTATAAAAAATGTATTGAGTATGCGGGCACTATTCTGAAAGAGAAAAGCAAGGATATAAAAGTCGCGTGCTGGTTCTGTTTTGCATTATTTAGAACCGAAAAGGTAAAAGGGCTGAAGGAAGGTTTAAATTTAATTTATAATCTGCTCAGCAAATACGAAAATGATTTGTACCCGGCAAATACGCCTCACCGAAGCAAAGCTCTTCAGTTTTTGAATACAAGCAGATTTTACAAATTAGTTGAAAAGGAAGAAATAAATAAATCGAATGCGCCGGATATTATTGAAGCCGGGAAATATTTTTCCGGGATAATGGAAGAAAGCGAGAAGCTGTTTGCAACCGACAAGCCTGTTTTAAAGGCGGTTAAAGATACTATCGATTCTCATGTAGAAACTGCAAACTCTATATTAGCTCCCGTAAAACAAAGTGTGCAGCAAGCCGAAGCGGAAAAGTCATCAACCCCGAAGCCGCCACAAGAGGGTAGCATTGAAAAAGCCAAAGATGTTGTAGTTACAGCAGAAGGAAAGATTGAGAAGAAATCGGGTGAGGAGCATATCGTAATGATGCCTGTAACTTCTCCAAAGGAAACTAAAATATCTTCAGATAAAGATGCAGTAGCACAGTTTAGACAGGCGCTCACTTTTTTCTTTGAGGAACAGCAGGAAGGCGGTAAGAAAGAGAAAGTTCCTGAGGCTTCCTTTGTGTTTGGTCTTTCAAGACAGCTTCAATGGAGCAGGCTTGTTCGCCCTATTGATAATGATAAAATGACCCAGATAGAACCTCCGAATAAGATTATTCAGGGAAAAATTAAAGAATGGTTTACAGGCGGAAACTGGGATACCCTGATCGTGCGGGTTGAAACGAATTTTTTAAAGCCGGACAGTGAATTTCCCTATTGGCTTGATCCGCAGAGATATGTGACTAAGGCGCTTGAGCAGAAGGGCGGAAACTTCATCAAAGCTGCGGAAGAAATAAAATTCCACCTGGCAAGGCTGCTTTATAGGATTCCCGATCTGCCGGAGCTGAAGTTTAGAGACATGCAGACTCCCTTCGCGGATGAAGAGACTATTAATTGGATCAATGAGGAAGTGAAAAATATACTCGGTGCTAAAGCAGAATCCACTGCTCTTCCGCCGATTATAGCAGAAAATTACGACCATATTAATAATGAATATGAACGGGTTTGTAAAGAACTCCCTCAAAAATTTGAGGAGAATCTGCATTTACTGCAGCAGGGTGTTGAAAGCGATACAAGTTTAAAAGGAAAATTTTTAAGGAAACTTAATATTGCCAGCTATTGCCTTAATGCGAAACAGTTCGATTTATCCAAAGTATTCCTGGCTGAATTGAAAAGAGAAATTGATGATTATAATCTTTCCGATTGGGAACCTGCTTTATCGACCGCTGTCTGGAAAACATATTATCAGATTAATTCAAAAATTATTGATGAAACAAAGAATCGTGATGAAACAGCATTGCTGGAAAAAGAACAAAAAGAATTATTCAATAAAATTGCTAAATATGACGGGATT
>Ga0105094_10001846_pt1 | contig 11105 bp, 13 predicted proteins | sample PPLLak1March2015_2_FD_87023 | JGI IMG/M metagenome (GOLD analysis project Ga0105094, IMG submission 87023) | Freshwater sediment microbial communities from Prairie Pothole Lake near Jamestown, North Dakota, USA - PPLs Lake P8 Core (3) Depth... | ecosystem: Environmental > Aquatic > Freshwater >...
AAGTTGTAATAGCCGTGGTCCGAAAGAAAAAAGGCCACAAAAGTATCAAACTCAAACTTCTATAGCCTCCTTTTATGATCCAAACAACTACTCCTTACAACTTACAATTCGAAGTCATTATCAGAAATTCCTTTTTAAAAGTCAAGAGTTTTTTTAGGGATGAGAACTTTCTCAGGGCGGACAAGGGGACGGCCCTATTTGGAGGGTGATAGGAAGGCGTATGGGAATCAAGAGATGAGGAGATGGGGAGATCGGGGGACGCGGGGAGATTTCAAAATGAGATGATTTCGTAAAAAGTCGTCTCACCGGTCCTGCGGCAGGAACCGGTGTCCAGTGTTTTTATAATTGATTGCTGGATTCTGGCTTCCGCCGGAATGACGGCCATTCGGCCTTCTTGACTTTTTACAGCTTCATCGAAATAAGGATTGCGGAATGAAAAAAATAATTCAAAGACAAGAAGATGACGGTGAGGTGGGAGCGCGAGGGAGGGCCTTTGATGAAGGGAGGGAAGAAGTGGACGTAGTTCGGAGAGATCTTTTAAATAATTAGCCGTTAGGGTAAACCCCCGGCTTTGCCGGGGGGCTCCCAGAGTTTGACATTTTCGGGAGTAGGGTCGTCATTCCGGGCAAGTGAAGCGCGACCCGGAATCCAGAAGCCACTGGATTCCTGCTTTCGCAGAAATGACTGTTTGGTTTTGATTTTGACCGATTGCGATCAGGCCCCTTTGAGGGGCCAGCAATCGTAAAGCCCCTGGCTCTGCCGGGGGATACTTACTAAATTAATTTACAAGATATTGAATTTATATAAGAAGTTTTATAATTTTTTATAATTTTTCTCTTGACACAATAAACATATTGTATTATATTGCATTTCAAATTGGTTAGAGGGGGTTTTCTTGAAAAAGGTTGCCCGTACCATATATATTGAAGACGAACAAATGGAGGCTTTAAAGAGGTTATCCGAGAAGACCAAGGTCCCCCAGTCCGTTTACGTGAGGGAGGCTTTGGATATGCTGTTGGAAAAATATTCGCAACAGCTGAAATTCGAGTTTGAAGGGTACTTCAAAGGGTAACGCCTTTAAGACGTCCAAAGGTTTGAGTGGAAGGGTAAAGTGGCAGATCGATTCCGGTTGACCTACTTAAAATCGTCGGCATTAGGAAGATCAGACTTCGATGAATCTTTTTCATCCCGCGACGCCGGAAAAAAGATAAGTTCGGCCTCTCCTTTTCCGGAAGATAACATTTCAGGAACCTGCTCCTCCGAAGCTATTCTGAAACAGGCCAAAGCTGATATCAAACATCCTGATCCGCAGGTAAGACTTTGGGCGATAAGATATTATTTGGAGAAATCTTTTCCCTCCATCCCTGTGTCTTTCCTTCAGGAAATCCTGTCCGATGAGGATTCACAAGTTAGGGCTCAGGCTCTCCGTTCTCTTATCAAATTTCGAAATCCCATCGTTTCTTCTTTATTAAAAAAGCACCTGAAAGATAGCGATCCAAAGGTCAGGATTGCTGCCCTCCGAGGGATCTTCCAGCACCAGGAAAAAATCGAACTCAACATCCTCCTTCAGCTCCTGAGTGATCAATCTTCCTGGGTCAGGCGGAAAGTAGCCACCTTAATAGGGTGGACGCAGATAGAGGGCTCCTTGCCCATCCTGATGGAGTTGTCAAGGGATCAGGATTCCATGGTGAGGAGGGCTGCTCTTTTTTCTCTGGCCATCCTTTATCCGGACGAGAGCGAGAACCGCTTCATGGAGGCCATGACCGATTCAGATCCAGCCCTTCGAAAATGGGCAAAGGTGATTTTGGAGAAGATCGCAGAGAGACCATTGAAAGGGAAAACGGTTTCCCTTGCGCGTCGAGGTTGAGGAAAAACAAGTGCCACCAGGAACCCAATCGTTACCTCTTCTTCAAAAGGCTCAGATTTTAGGAGGCACGGTCTATTCGCCAATGGCCTTTGCAAAGCTCCTCGGGATTTCGAAACACGAACTCCTTGAGAAAGAGGCCGATGGGATCCTCCCTCCTGCCAAAAGGAATTCAAAGCGAGAACGGTATTACAAGCCGGGGGACGTCAGCAAATACCGGGCCTATCTGGGATTTCCGTCTCCTCTCAAATCCCTCAGGAAGCAGCTCTTTCTGAACTTCAAAGGGGGGACGGGGAAGAGTACGATCTCGGCCTCTTATGGTTTTCGTCTTGCCCAGACGGGAGTGCGAACCCTCTTGATCGATTTGGATCCACAGGGCCATCTCACACAATGTTTGGGGCTTAACAGTCAGCAGTTTCCAAAGACTCTGTTTCATGCCCTGATTGAGAAGGAGGAGTTTGAAAAGATCATCGTCAAAACGGATCTTCCCACATTGGATGTCATCCCCTCCAACTTGAACCTTTCACCGGTAGAACTCTCGCTCTTTTCGATGAATTCGAGAGAGTTCAGGCTGAAGAGGCTTCTCAGTTCTGTGGAGAAGAACTATGAATTGATTGTCATGGATGCCTCCCCAAGCATCGGACTCTTGAACCTTAACGCGATCCTTGCCTCCAACGACCTCATCATCCCTGTCTTGGCCGATTTCCTTTCCTATCACGGGCTCAAAATTCTTTTCGAAACACTCTCCACGATCGAAGAGGATTTTTCTTTCGTCTTTGAAAATATCTTCATTTTTCTCAACCGTTTCAATGAGTCCCATCGCATCTGCAAACGTTCGAAGAAGGCCCTGGAAACCCACTATAAGAAATATCTCCTCAACACAGTGATCCGCCAGGACACCAAGATTGCAGAGGCGACCAGTCAAGGGACTCCCATTTTCCTATTCGCTCAATCGTCAAAAGGTGCAGTGGATATCCAGAGCCTGATTGATGAAATATTACAGCCAAAAGGAGCTGATCATGTCGGATGAATTCACGAACAACGTTGCACAGAAATTCCCCAACACGCTGAACAAAGAGCCGATTGAAAGGCCTTGGGATGTTCCGGAATCCAGATCCATTTCTACGGTGAAGAAGCTGGTAGAAGAATCCAAAAGGGATGATTTGACCGAGCGGATCGATACGCTCTATTCGGACCTTCGTTCCTCTTTGACCGTGCGGTCGGCCCTTGAATTTGATTTGAAAAAGGCCAATCGGATTCTGGACGAGGTAAACCGGGTCAAGGCAGAGGTGGAAAAGATCGTCGAGATGTTGAGGGTGATGGATGAATACATGAAAGAACGAATCAAGTGATCTCCTTCCTCCTTTCTTAGAGGGTAAGAGGAAGGAGGGGCCGAGCGGCTGAGGAGGGTGCGGGATGAAGCCAAAAAGTCAATGGATGACGGCCGACGGGTTCGATACGAATGTCGCCGAAAAGATGCCGAAGATCAGAAGAATAGAAGAACCTCTCCCTTCCCCCCTGGAAGAGAACCTCCAGGTCTTAGAAGAAGATCATCAAAAACCGGTCCCGGAAATGAGATCGCGAGAGGAGGGGACAGAAAAGAAGACGATCTTCGAATCTCCTAAGAAAGGCATCGAAACAGAGAAGAGCCTGGATGTCTTGAAATTGATCGAAGACCTTCATGCCCAGCTTCTCGCAGCGGCCCAGACCAAGAGGGCGCTGGAGATGGACCTGACTTCCCACAAGAAGACGGCTCACCAGTTAGCCCAAGACAATCAGGAATTGCGGCGTCAACTGGAGGCCCTGAGCAAGGAGCACCAGAGGCTTAGAGAGTTCCAGTCTGAATCGATCTATCTCCAGGAGGAGAACACGGACGCCCTGGGGAGAATCAAAGAGTTTCAGCAGGAATTGAGAGCAATGAGGGAAACCTTGACCAAGGCCACCTATGAGAGAGAGGAAGCCTTCGAACGCATCCGTGATCTGGAATCCCAGATCGAACAGAGCGAGGTGGTTGAGATCAAGGGAAAACTAAAAGAGAGAGAGGCTTCCCTTTTCTCCGAGGAGAATCGGGAACTCCAATCCAAGCTGGAAGAGGCCCTCGCTCTAAATATGGATCTGGAGAAGAAGTATGAAACCTTGAGGAAATCTTTTAATGAAGTGAGAGACTCTCTCACCTACTTAAGAGATTCCTGTAAGGCAAATTATTACAACCTGTCGGAGAGCCCTGAATAAAATTTAAAATCATTGACATTCTCCAGTAATTAAGTTATAAAGATTTTTAACAGACTACGTATTGACTCGCCCTTTATCCCCTCTCCGTACCGGTTCCACTCAGAAGGGATCATATCGTGGGGGAATTTGTTTGAAAATTCGATTAATCGATCCAGCGTACCAACACCCTTATATCAGCCACTCACAAAAGGTGATTAAGAACATCTGGTTTGCCCGCCTCACGCTGACCACGCTGGCCGCACTCACCCCTCCGGATATCGAAGTCAAGATCACGGATGAGAATGTAGAGCCTATCGACTTTGAAGAGGACGTGGATCTGGTCGGCGTGACTGGAATGATCATGCATGCTCCAAGGGCTTACGAGATCGCACAGAGGTTTCGTCAGAGAGGGATCCCTGTCGTCATGGGCGGGCCCCATGCTTCGAGCCTTCCCCTGGAAGCCAAAGAACATGTGGATGCCGTAGTGATCGGTGAAGCGGAGAATGTCTGGGAAGGGTTGATTGAAGATTCTAAGAATGGCTCCCTGAAACCCTTCTACAAAGCGGAGGCTTTCTGCTCGATGGAAGGACTTCCTTTCCCGAGGCTCGATCTTCTTCGTAAAGATGCTTACATGACGATCAACTGTGCCCAGACGACTCGGGGTTGTCCTCACCAATGCGATTTTTGTCATGTCACCCATTTTTTTGGAAAGACTTACCGATGTCGGCCGGTGGATGAGGTCATTGAAGAGGTGAAGCGTTTGGAAGGGGATTTCCTCGTGTTCATCGACGACAACATCGCCGGAAACCGCCGTTATGCCAAAGAGCTTTTCACACGGCTGAAACCCCTTAAAAAGCAATGGGCCAGCCAGGCCAGTATGACCCTGACCCGCGATCCTGAACTGCTGAAACTCGCGGCAGAGAGCGGATGCGTCTCTCTGTTCATCGGGGTGGAATCCCTCTCTTCGGAAAACTTGAAGGACGTGAATAAATCCTTTAATCAGGTTCATCAATTGGAAGAGGCCATGAAAGCCGTTCACGACCACGACATCATGGTCCTGGCCGGCTTCATCTTTGGACTCGATTATGATGACGAGGGGGTTTTTGAAAGGACGCTTCGATTCTGCGAACGGAATCGCATTGAACTGCCCAGTTTCTTCCTTCTCACCCCTTTACCCGGGACGGCCTTATTTCAAAGGATAGAATCAGAAGGGAGGCTCCTGCATAAGGATTGGGGTCAATATAATGGAGCCACCGTTGTTTTCCAGCCGAGGTTGATGACCGAGGAGACCCTTCAGCACGGGTTCAATTGGGCATGCAAAGAGGGTTATTCCTGGGGTTCTATCTTCAAGAGGGTTTTCCACCCACAACAACGATTCTTCACCCGAGTTCTTTCAAATATCGCCTACCGGAGCATCGCCCAGAAGACACCGGAGGGTTATCTTCCGAGGCTTTCGCGGATTTTGCAAGGGATGAACGATACCATCCCTCTCCAGAATACCCGGGACTTGATTCAGCGGGTGGGGGAGAAGATTGCAGAGAAGAAACTTCTCCTGGGTCAAAAAGCGGCCGACACGCTCAAACTTTACTCTGTCTATAATGAACGGCTTAAAACACTTTTTGTGAGACTCGAAGGGTCGATCGATCGCGAAGGAGCAAAGGAGTTGGCAAAGAGGCTTAAAGGAGCTTTAGATGTTGAGATCCAAAAAGTGGTTCTTGACTTCAACGACGTTCGCGCATTCTCCTCGGAGGCGATCACCTTCCTCTCCAGAAAAGGCTTTCTTCAAACTGAAGAGGGAAAACTCTGGGTTGCTGTGAATATACCAAATATTCGAAGTTAGTTTTCCCGCCCGCCTGTTGAGAACCAAAGAGAAAAACTTCCTACCTTGAAAATCTGCGAGCCGCTCTCTGTCTTCTCCTCCTCGCCTCCTGTTGCTTTCTTTTCTTTTTTACGGAAGGTTTCTCATAGGATCTTCTTTTTTTCAATTCCTTCAAGATCCCATCCCTGGCGAGTTGGCGCTTCAAGGATTTGATTGCATTCTCGATCTGGTTGTCTTGAACTTTGACTTCCAACGATTTCTCCTCTTCCTATTGCAAATTGAATTATCGAATTATCTATCTCGATCCCTTCTGCCCTTGAAATCGCCGCCCTTTTTTTTCTGGGGCCTGGCCTCGCTTACGATCAACGTCCGGTCCATGAACGTTTTTCCGTTGATGGTGGAGACCGCCTTCTCTGCCTCCGCCTCGGAGGTCATCTCCACAAAACCGAAGCCCCTCGACCTTCCAGAATAGGCGTCGGTAACGATTTTCGCGGATTGGACTGCTCCTGCCTCAGAAAAGAGCTTCTTCAGGTCTTCTTCTGAAGCTCCAAAGGCGAGATTCCCTACATACAGCTTTAGATTCATCTCTTTTCTCCTCCATAAAAATTAAACCCCCTTTTTCTAAAGAACCTCTGGGGGTTCCCAAAGTTACGTTGCTTTTATTTATGGACTAATTTCTAGCATCTGTCAAGCTAAATTGTTTCTAAAAAGCGGAGGGCGTCTAAATCTCATCCTCAGTTGCTCCGGGCTATGGGAGGATGAGGGCGGTGGGTGCGGGGTGTGAAACTCCTGGCAAAAAAAGAGGAACGAAGAAAAGAGGGAAAGTCCGCAAATTCTTGTATGTTTTTGATTTATTTAGTTTTTACCTCCTCTGCTTTTTTGGCGTAAGAAACATAATATATATTACGATGTATTTGTATTTAATGTTTGACATTTAAAATTACTTCGTTTATATATAAAACCGCTTTGTGAAAAATTTATCAGAAGGGAGGGGGAGAGATTGCACAAGATAACATACAAAAGGGAAATGGCTGAGAAGACGGTGTGCCATTTTAAGGTAGAGGCACCCCGAATTGCCCGGAAGGCAAAGCCGGGACAGTTCGTCGTCTTAAAGGTCAATGAGACCGGAGAACGGATTCCTTTGACCATGGGAGGAACAGATCCCGCGACGGGGTTGATCGACCTGATCTTCCAGGTCGTGGGAAAGTCGACTGCCCTCCTGAGAACCCTGAATGTAGGCGATACCATCCAGGATATCATCGGCCCATTGGGAAAACCGACTCATGTTGAAAATCTTGGAACGGTGATTTGTGTAGGAGGTGGAACAGGGGTTGCGGTGATGTATCCGATCACCAAAGCTTACAAAGAGGCAGGGAACAACGTGATTGCCATCGTTGGTGCTCGAACAAAAGACCTCCTGATCTTAGAGGATGAAATGAAGGCAGCCAGTCACGACCTGAGAGTGACGACAGATGACGGGAGTTATGGTGTTCACGGATTCGTCACGGATGTCCTTCGCAAGATTTTAGATGAGCGGAAAGATGTGAAATTGATTGTGGGGATCGGTCCTGTTCCGATGATGAAGTTTTTATGCAAGTTGACAAAGGAATACGGAGTCAAGACGATGGTGAGTTTAAATCCTATCATGGTGGATGCCACAGGAATGTGTGGGGCCTGCCGGGTCACGGTAGGAGGCAAGACAAAATTTTGTTGTGTAGATGGGCCGGAATTCGACGGCCATGAAGTTGACTATGATGAACTGGTGAAGCGTCAAAGGGCCTATCTTCCAGAAGAGAAAGTGTCCATGGAACAATTTACGGCGGCAGGAAAATAAGGGAGGGTTGAGATGGCAGATAAAGAAGAGAAAGAGAAAAAACCAAAAGTCCCAAGGCAAAAGATGCCCGAGCAGGAGCCCAAGGTCAGGGCCAGGAACTTTGATGAAGTTCCTTTCGGATACTCGCCCGAATTGGCTCAGCTGGAGGCAAGTCGCTGCCTTCAATGTAAAAAACCAAAGTGTATTGAAGGATGCCCGGTTGAAGTCGAGATTCCGGCTTTTGTCAAACTTATTTCGGAGGGTGATTTTGCCGGTGCGGCACGGAAATTGAAGTTACGAAACAGCCTTCCCGCCGTTTGCGGCCGTGTCTGTCCACAGGAAGACCAGTGTGAAAAAGTTTGTGTCGTCGGAAAGAAGGACCAGCCCGTTGCCGTCGGGAGATTGGAGCGATTTGCTGCAGACTGGGAGAGGACGAAGGGGGAGGTCACCATTCCAGAAAAAGCTCCTGCCACGGGTAAAAAAGTGGCGGTCGTGGGATCCGGGCCAGCAGGTTTAACCCTGGCGGGAGATCTCATTCTTAAAGGGCATGAGGTTACCATCTTTGAAGCCCTCCATAAAACCGGAGGCGTTCTGATCTACGGGATTCCGGAATTCCGCCTTCCCAAGGCCATTGTTCAGGCAGAGGTCAACTATTTGGAGAAACTGGGCGTGAAGGTAGAGTGTAACTGCGTCATCGGAAGAATTGATACCGTCGATGAACTCCTTAAGGAATATGATGCTGTGTTCTTAGGGTTGGGCGCAGGGCTTCCCCAGTTTCTGAATGTCCCCGGTGAGAACTTTTGCGGCATCTATTCGGCCAATGAATATTTGACACGGTCCAATTTGATGAAGGCATACCTCTTCCCAAAATACGATACGCCCATTGCGCGGGGAAAGAATGTGGCGGTTTTTGGGGCAGGGAATGTGGCCATGGATTCAGCGAGGACAGCCCTTCGATTAGGAGCGGATACGGTTCGGATCATCTACCGTCGATCAAGGGATGAGATGCCGGCTCGTATCGAAGAGGTCCACCATGCTGAGGAAGAAGGCGTTCAGTTCTATCTTCTGACAGCTCCCACAAAATTCTTGGGAAACGATAATGGCTGGGTCACCGGCGTCGAATGTCTACGGATGGAGTTGGGAGAGCCCGATGACTCTGGCAGGCGCAGGCCGGTTCCCATCAAAGGATCGGAATTTCAACTGGAGTGCGATCTGGCCGTGGTAGCCATTGGTGCAGGTCCCAACCCGCTTCTTCCTACGCAGACACCAGGTCTGGAGTTGAACAAGAGAGGGTACATTGTCGCTGACCTCGAAACCGGAAAGACTAAGAAACCCGGAGTTTGGGCAGGAGGAGATATCGTTACAGGATCGGCTACCGTCATCCTGGCGATGGGAGCAGGAAGAAAGGCGGCCAACTCGGTACATGAGTATTTGATGAGTAAGTAGCGTGGCGTTAGCTGATGACGAACGAAGCGAAAGGGCAGGAGCCGAATTGGTTCTGCCCTTTTTTTCGCCCCTCTGACGAGCAGGCGCCTCTATCAAAGGTAGCAAAAACAAGAAGCCATCCTTTGCTACCGTGCTGGTGTTATGTTATTTTTCCTTAAAAGAATTCTATGAAGATTTTAGTCGATGCGGACGCCTGCCCCAGATCCGTTTTACAGATCTGCATGGAGCTCGGGCGAAGATACAACATTCCGGTCTGGACAGTGGCCAGCTTTAATCATCATATCGAGTCGGACCACCCTGTTGTTGTGGGAGACGATTCCCAGGAAGCGGATATAAAGATTATGAATCTGACCGAAACAGGAGATATCGTCATCACCGGTGATTGGGGGTTGGCTGCCATGGTGCTGGGGAAGGGAGCAAGGTGCTTCAGTCCCGTGGGGAGGGAGTATCATAGTGAGAAGATAGATTTCTTATTGGAGGAGCGAGAGGCCAAAGCGAAATTCCGTCGAGGAGGCGGAAGGACAAAAGGGCCAAAGAAGAGGACGTCGGAAGATGACGAGCGATTCGCGTCTTGTCTGGAGAAGAGTCTTTCGCGAAAATAAACCCCGTTAGAAAGTCCCTCTTGCCTACCGGCAAGCAGGTACTTTTTAACGGGGGGCTCACAGGGGCATCAAACCCCGTGTTCGCTGAAAAAGGAACCCCGACAGAAGCTGGGCTTCGCACGGGGCTTTCTAACGGGGTAAATAAAGAGGATACACCATGAAAAAGCTGAACATCGGCATCATCGGCGTGGGCGGTGTGGGAGGCTACTTTGGGGGGAAATTGGCCCATCGTTTCTCCGCAATGCCTGACGCTTCAGCGAATATTTTCTTTGCAGCCCGGGGAAAACACCTTGAGGCGATTAAGAAAGATGGGCTGATCGTCAAATCTCCAGAGTTCGGCAGCATCACCTGCAGACCTGCGCTTGCTACTGGCAGTATCAATGACTTTCCGGAGATCGATATCTTTTTGGTCTGCGTTAAGGGTTATGACCTCATGGACGTTGCCACTTCAATTAAAAATCGAATAAAAGAGAATACCGTGATCATGGCTCCTTTGAACGGCGCAGACATCCGGGAGAGACTTCGAGATGAAATTAAGAACGGGGTGATCCTTCCAGCCTGTGTGTACCTCTCCTCCTATGTCGAAGGACCGGGAGTAGTTGTTCATATCGGGGCACCAGGAAGGATGATCTTCGGTAGAGATCCGGATCATCCCGACACCACCCCGCATGAGGCATTCAGGATCCTGGAGCAATCTTCAATCAATTATGAGTGGAAGGATGACGCAAACCCTGCGATCTGGGAGAAGTATATTTTCATCGCCAGCTTTGGTCTGATCTCCGCCCGCCACAATCGAACGCTCGGAGAAATTCTGGAAGAACCTTTCCTAAGAGAAGAGGTCATCGGGATTATGAATGAGATTCACTCCATTGCCTTGAAGAAAAAGATCGGATTGCCCGATAGAATCGTAGACCTTTCTCTCAAGAAAGCGGCGACGTTTCCCCGGGAGACACAGACCTCGTTGCAGAGAGATGTCCATCAGAAGAAAGGCAGAAGTGAGCTGGAACTTTTCGGAGGCACCATCGTTGACCTCGGAAAAAAATTGGGCATCCCCACTCCGACGACAGCAAAAATATATCGAGAAATAGAGAAAATTTAGTTCTTGAGGCAACGATCGTATGAACGAAACACATATTCCGAAGATTGCGAATGAACTGGGTCTCACCTCAAAACAGGTCCAGGCAACGGTAGATCTTTTGAATGAAGGAGCCACGGTTCCCTTTATCGCCCGGTACCGAAAAGAAGCCACGGATTCTATGGATGAGGTTTTCATCACAGCGGTTCGCGACCGACTCAATCAGCTTATCGAACTGGAAAAGCGGCGTGAGGCCATCCTCAAATCTTTAGAGG
>Ga0105094_10001847_pt1 | contig 11101 bp, 4 predicted proteins | sample PPLLak1March2015_2_FD_87023 | JGI IMG/M metagenome (GOLD analysis project Ga0105094, IMG submission 87023) | Freshwater sediment microbial communities from Prairie Pothole Lake near Jamestown, North Dakota, USA - PPLs Lake P8 Core (3) Depth... | ecosystem: Environmental > Aquatic > Freshwater >...
TATACCAATCAAGGTTCAAAAGTAGCATTTTTTGTCGGTCAGAAAATGGAGAGAAATTTTGGAATTTGGCCCTTTTCTGCCGCCAAATTCCAATTTTTATCCACGAAAATGCACAAACCACAGCCAGCAGAAATACCATTATTCAACTTTAATCAGTATAGAAATAAGATGTACCGTAACCGCCGGATGTTCAACGCTTTCAAACAAAGCAACATATTGATGTCCTAAGGCTTTATCGTAAAAATCGTTCCCGCGCTTGTGCCTTGCACGTCCGGGAAGAAGGCCTGCCAGGCGTGCGCGGGCAGCACGCAGAATTCACCGGCTAAAGTAGGGATGAGGGTGTAGGTCAATTCGTAGGTCCCGGCGGGGAGGTAATCGGCCGTCCAGGTGATGCGGTCGTCCCGGATCTGCGGCTCGTTGAAGTACCACCAACCCCAACCGCGTGCGAAGGGATCGTCCGGATTGTAGAGTACCTGTACATCCGTCCCGCCTTCGCCCTGCTGGCTAGTCTTGAGAGTTTGGTTGAGGATCTCCGTCCCTGCAGGGATGTAGTCTTCGAGCATGACGTAGTAGGAGTCGTTTGGCAGGGTCAACGTCAGGCGCGTGGTGAGCCTGGAATTGGGGGCAAGCTGGAGGGTGGAGAGAGGCGGACAGCCCTTTGATTGCGGGTTTCGATACGCTCCGCTACTCAACCCTCCGCTCAGGACGGTGTCGTCCACACAGGTTCCATCAAAGTAAGCACGGCTGATGTCCATGCCGCGATTTAGCGGTTGCACCGATTCGACCGGTCGATTGAGCAGCAGCGAGGCGCGATAGTACAGGCGTCCCAAGCCGGATTCGCGGCTGATGACGAGCGCGTTAGGGGAAACGGGCGAGAGATATTCGAGCGGGACGCTGGCGCTGACAGGGGTAAAAATCTCGGTGCCGCTGACATCGCCGCTGGCCAGTTGCGCGCCGTTGAGGGTGGCCGAAAAGGTGAAATCGGCTTGCAACTCGCCAAAGCCTTTCATGGCCTCGGTGAGGGCCAGAATAACCCAGGCATCTTCGTAGGTGGAACCCCACAGCCCACCCGCCTTGCGATTGGAAGAAAGATACCGGACGGCTTCGATCAACACCGGCGCGGCGGGATCGCGCTGCGCCAGGGCATAGCCAACAACAGCCGTGGTGTAGAGCGGCGTGCCAGGATTGCGCCAGGAACCGGAGTCGCTCTCCCAGTTGGAACTGCTGCCCGTGCGGACGGCGGTAGCTTCGAGGTTGGAAATCAGGTCACGGGCGCGGGCGTCGCTGGAGGAGGTGGCTTCGAGGTTGAGCGCCAGCAGCGCTTGCGCCCAGGGACTGAGTTGGTCGCGTTTATCGTACATGGTATTGAGAATCGGCCAATCAGCTTCCTGCAGGCCACTGGTGTGTCCCAGAGCAAAGAATGTGAAGGTCAGGCGGTCAAGTTCCCAGGGCTGGAAGGTTCCCAGCGTGGGATCGGCCAGAGCATAACCTCGCAAGAATTCGTGCGCGCGCTCGAAGGTTTCATCCGGGACGCTGACGCCCGCCAGACGAGCGCGCCCCAGACCAAAGAGCACATATGTTGAAATGTACGGGTCGGAATCGCTCCCACGGATCCAGCCCCAGCCGCCGTCGGAATTCTGGTTGCGGACGAGCGCGGTGATACTGTCATCCAGGCTATCATCAAGATGTGCTTTCAGGACAGGGTTATCTATGCCGGAAGACTGCAAAGCACGATAGGTCTCCAGATTGGGCAGGAAATAGGACAGGACCGCTTCATTGTTACAGGTACACGACGGCACAGGCAAAGCTTCCAAGCTGTTGAGCAGGGAGGCGGCTAGCGATGGCGACATCTCCAGGTCCAGCCTGCCGCCTGTGGGCGAGAAGCTGCGCGGCAGGCTGATGATTTCCTGACTCCTGCCCCCATCGGTCAGCATGCCAGCAGTAAGGAAGGTCTGTGGTGCGACATATTGACGGATTGGCAATGGGCCGAGGGCCGGTTTGGCGGCATCGTTGAGGACCTGGCCACCACCGTTGCTGTTGGCAGTAAAAACCAGATCGGCTTGCTCTGCGTCGTCAGCCGTGCCCCACCAAGTCACGCGCACGCGGCCATTGGCAGGCACATCCACCGTTTGTGAGGCTTGACCAGGGTCATCCAGGGTAAATCCGCTGGCATCCAAAGTGACGGTCGCACCCAGGCTTGCACCTGTATTGTTGTGGATGATAGCTGCCAGTTCTACGTGGTCGCCAGCCACCAAGAAGCGCGGCGTGACCGGGCGGACGAGCAGCGGCTTGGTGGTCACCACTTCGGTCGCAGACTGGCCAACGCGCGTATCGAGGGTCAGTCCGCGCGTTTCGATGAACCAGGTGGTCAGGCTGTCAGGCAGGGTCACGGTCACCCGCCCCAAGCCTTCCGAGTCGGTGAGGAAGGTCGGGTTCCAGTAGGCCGTATCCGGGAATTCTTCACGGACAGGTACTACGCCATCGCCACCGCCACCGCCACGACCCGGGGGCTGGAGCACAAATCGTCCGCTGTAGACCGCCAATGAATTGCCGGTACTCACGCCTAGTGATTGTTTTCCATAGAATGCCGGCAGGATATCGGGGGAATTTGGGTCAGCCAAAGCCAGCACGGCTTTATCTACAACCGAGAGCGAGAATTCACCTGTGACCGGCTCCCCTGCGCTATCGGTGACGCGTAGCTGCAAGGTCATTTCGCCGCGCGGCTCGTTGATTTCCGGCTGGGCGGTCAACCCCACCTGTAATTCCTGTGCTGTTGGCTCGACTTCCACGGTCACATATCCCTGGCGGAACTGGTTATCAGGGCCAAGCAGCGTGGCAGCCACGTACACATTGGGCGCATGGTCATCTGTCAGATCCAGGGAATAAGTCGAGCCAGTCGCAGCCAACGTCAGAACTTCGGCGCTCAACACCTTTCCGCGTTCCACTGTTACCAGCGCCTGCGCACGTTCCCCAAAGGGATTGGGAATGAAAATATTTGCAGTTTGACCGGGCTGGTACTTTTCCTGGTCAGCAGTCAGCTTGACCTGATCGTTCAACAGGCTGGGCCAGGCAGCGTTACCCCCGCCCGTGACCCACAACAAGATTTGCGTGCGCGCCCCGCCGCCAAAGACATCCAGCATGTACGTGCCCGGCTCTTCGGGCGTGAAGGAGAGTCGCGCCTTACCGTCTGCGCCAGTGGAGAGGTTGCTGCTGCCCACCAGTGTGTAGATCGGCTCATAGGTTGGTACTCCGAAAGTATCTTCGGGCGGCGGGTCTTTGCGTACCCACTCCACTTGCTTGAATTCAGCCTGCAATGCTTTTGAAGGGCTGGTGTTTGTTTCCCAGTCAGCGGTTAATACATCGAAGCCACTGGCCTTGCCACTCTGCCCCACCCACTGATCAGGCTGCAAGCCAATGTAGAAATCCGCCGTATGCACGATCATTTCATCGCGCGCGCTGACGGGGAATCCGCTCTCGTCTTGCACGGTCAGTTCCAGGGTCAGGGTTTGAGGCGCATCTGAAACGGGGATATCAGGCAAGTCCAGGCTTAGCGTCCCATCCGGGTTGGTGCGCGTTGTGCCGCTTTCCAGCGTCCGGCCATAGTTGCCGTCTTTGGCCCAGTTCGGGATCAGCCAATCATCCTCAATGACACCGGTCTGGTAACCGGGCAGGTAGAAATAAGTGGACTGCTCATACAGGTACCACTGGATGTCTATATCCCCGGCGGGCGAGCCAAAATAATATTGCGCTTCAGACTCAGCCCGTACCTGCTCGCCAGCTTTGACCTGTTCCTTCCCGAAAGCGACGTTCAGCTCGATCTCCGGCTTGCGGTACTCGGCCACATCAAAAGAGAGACGGGCGTCCAATTCATCATTGTTGAGCGAGTAGTAGCCGGGCTGCGCCTCATCGGAAAGTTGGTACTCGCCATGGAAGGTACCATAGGGCGAGAGCGGAAGGTCAAAGGTTTGGATGACACGACCATTGTAGTCATGCAACTCCAGCGAAACGGACGAGAACTCCGGTAAGGTGTAACGCCCGTTAAAGGCCTGACGCACCACGCCCCGGAAGTAGACCGTTTGCCCGGGGCGATAAATGGGGCGATCCGTGTATAGGTAAGTTTCCGGTTCCGGTGGCCTGGGGTTCAAGGAAATGCCAAAATCCCAGGGCGCAACTCCGCTGCTCCAGGAAGATTGCGCCACCCCAAAATCTTCCTGGTCCGGCTCGCTCAAAACAGCCGTATAAGTCTGACCGGGGTTGTCCCGGGGTGAGAAATCACCCTGCCACAGCCCTTGCGCATCCGTCTGTGCATTGACAACCGTTACCCCATCGGGATCGTAAATTGTGAACGGCGCGGAGACCGGTTCGTTCGTGCGCAGATCGGTGGCCCACAGCAACGCATCCGTCGCACCCATCTTGAACGTCAGATTGATATGGCTGGCCGCGACCAGGTACGTATGTGCACCAGAACCAGCCGCCCGCACGCTGACGTTGAAATCCGTTCTACCAACGGCCTGGTTCAATTGCGGCGAGTCTGCTCTAACATGATAAAAACCCGGCGCAAGTTCTTCGTCCGCTTCCGCCAGTGGCAGGGTGATGGGTTCGCTGCGGCTGGGCGTCAGGCGATAGGTTTGAGAATACGTCACCGGGTTTTGCGGTGCAAAGGTTTGCAGAGCGTCATATCCACCCGGCCCGGTCAGGAGTTGGAAATCACTGAATGTGATCGGCGCAACCGCCACGTCCGCACGCTGGATATTGGTTGCATTGGCACGCAAAACCGGCTCGTCTGGCCGCACAAAATAGACATTTCCCCAATACGGCACGTTCAGGCTGGGTGTGGCAGCGGGCGTACGGAAGTTGAGTTCGAAGGGTTGGCCCAACGGCTGCCCCCACTTATCTCTCAATTCGGGAGAGAGGGTCAGGGTGTACTCGCTCTCGGGCAGATAAAACCCACTTACGTTCAAGGTGGTTCCATCAAGATAAAGCCCTTGATTTGAGATTTCCGGGCTCAGGCTGATGTAATCTTCGAGATCATCAACATCTTTAGGCGGCGCGGAGAAGAAAATGCGCACATTGCCGTTCTCCGCCTTGGCCTGCCCTTCTGCCGGCTCGCTGCCATTGACAGTAAAGTCACCGTATGTGAAATACTCGAACTGCTGTTCCAGCGCTATCGGCGTGCCACTGGCAGCCGTAACCTCTTTGGTAATGCTCAATGTATAAGCCGAATTTCTCTCCAATGGTTTGACTGGTTCAAATGTCATTTCTGTCTTGTCATCGTTCCAGGCGATTTCACCAGCCACAGGGACGCCCTCACCCAGAAACGCAAAACCACTCTCTACATTGGCCGGATCCATCGCCTGGTTGAACGTCAACTTGATGGTGGGATCGAGCGCCAGCGTCTGCTCACTGGAAGGCTCCACCGAAACCAATCTCGGCAAAGCAGTTTCGAACGACCACGCAAGCGAACTCCCTGCCAAATCCAGCGCTGCACCGATTGTGCTCACCAAATCCGTGTTCAGGTTGACCGTGTAGGTCTCACCACCCGCCAGGCCTGGTTCGGGATAAAAAACATACGTGCTGGTCGAAAGCCACTCGCCGCGCCCTGCCACCGGAGGATCAAGCGATAAGGCTTCCGGCAGGCGTTGCCCTGAGCCTGTCGAAGGGTCATTCTCTATGCCTAATGGCACGACAGGCTGGTTGAACGTCACAGCAACAGCGGCTTTCGGGTCGATATTCTGGCTGGCATCTTCGGGCAGGAAATTGATTGCACGCAGCAATGAAGATGTGCGGTACGTCAGCGTGATGGGGGCAGCGAGGTGCATTCCGTTCGCAGCTTTCGCGGACGTGAGGATTGCCACCGTTATCTCGGCATCCGCCTCGTAGGACGAGTTGGGGGTAAACGTCAGGGTCGAGTCGTCGCTCCAGGTGCGGGAGCCGGATGGAAGTCCGAAAAGAGCCGCCTCGACAGAATTGCTGTCCATGGGTTGGCTGAAATAGAAGGTGATCGGCTGGTCCAGTCCCAGTTGGCTTTCGTCCAATGGCGAAACTTCCGCAAGAACCGGGGGCAGGGGTTCCTGCTGAACAGATGTTGGGGTTGGTTCAGGTTGTTGTGTTGGCAAACTCGGCAATGCACACGAGAACATCAGCAGGACAGCCAACATGAGATAGGCAAGGGGATGGAGGCGTTTTTGGGGAGAGAGTCGGTTCATAGGCCCTCGGTTCAATGAACGACGGGATAAATTCATTATACTCTGGAGTATCAACGAGAAAAGAAGACGGGTACAGTTTTACTGCACCCGTCTTTGGAAAGTCAAATCAAGTGCTGTTATTCTGCCAGCCAGCAAGCCACCCAATGGTCAATCTGCATTTCTTGAAAAGCGGGTTCTTCTTGTGCACACTGCTCTACTGCAATCGGGCAACGTGTATGAAAACGGCAGCCAGTTGGCGGGTTGAGCGGACTGGGGACATCCCCTTTGAGAATGGTCCTTTGCCGCTTTAAGTGTGGGTCGGGGATGGGGATCGCCGAGATGAGCGCCTGCGTGTATGGATGCATGGGATTCCGAAAAAGCTCATCTCTTGAGGTCATTTCGACAATCTTTCCCAGATACATGACTGCTACACGATCGGAAATGTGTTCCACTACACTGAGATTGTGGGCAATGAAAAGATATGTCAGGCTATACTCGGCTTGAAGTTCTTTGAGGATATTGAGAATCTGTGATTGGATGGAAACATCCAATGCCGATACCGGCTCATCGCAAACGATAAACTTGGGCAGTAAAGTCAGCGCGCGTGCGATGCCAATGCGCTGACGCTGTCCCCCTGAGAACTCATGCGGGTATCGGCGTGCATGGTAGGGTTCCAATCCAACCTTCTGCATGACATCCAGCATGACATCAAAACGTTCCTGTTGCGTGCCGATGCCATGGATATTGAGCCCTTCCATAAGCGACTCCCCAACTGGCACACGGGGATCCAGCGAAGCATAAGGATCTTGAAAGATAATTTGCATCTCACGGCGGATGTCTTTTAATTCTCTCTCACTGAGTAGAAAAATATCTCTTCCATCGAACAACACTTTACCCGAAGTCGGTTCAACCAAGCGCAGCATGGTGCGCCCAACAGTTGTTTTACCGCAACCGGATTCACCTACCAACCCCAGAGTCTCCCCTTCCCGTATCGTAAAGCTGACACGATCCACCGCCTGGACCCAATTTTTCACATGTTGGAATAAGCCCGCTCGCACGGGGAAATACTTTACCAGCCCGTCTACCTGGATCAAATCCCTTTTTCGAACCGGAAGTTTATTTTGGCGGTCATACATGCAAAGTGTTCCTTATCCCAATTAAGAATGTGGGACAAGATAACCTACCTTGTCCCACAATTGAACATGCGTTAGAAAGGTAGATTTTTAGTTGCTCATGTGTGCCAGCCTGGGATCGAGAGCATCGCGCAGACCATCGCCCAGCAGGTTGAAGGCCAATACGGTCAACATAATTGCCAGGCCGGGATAGAAAACCAAATGCGGCGCTGTGAAGACCTGGTTGCGTTCCGACCCCAACATGGAACCCCATTCCGGTGTGGGAGGTTGGGCGCCAAGCCCCAGGAAGGATAGGGCCGCAGCATCCAGGATGGCGGTGGCAATGCCGAGCGTACCCTGCACGATCAATGGGGTCAACGCATTGGGCATGATACGCAGGAATAATATCTGGAACGAGTTGCCGCCCAGCGCGCGGGTGGCAGACACATAATCCATCTCACGCACCGAGAGCACACTGGCGCGCACCACGCGCGCATAAGCTGGGATCGAGACGATACCGATGGCGAGCAGTGCGTTGGTCAGGCCTGGGCCAAGCACGGTTACGATGGCGATGGCCAGCAGGAGCGAGGGGAACGCCAGCAGCACATCCATGGTACGCATGATGAGGTTGTCCACCCAGCCGCCGAAATAGCCGCTCAACGCTCCCAGCACCGTGCCAATGATAATGGCAAAGGTGACGGTGGAGAAGCCTACCATGAGACTCAGGCGCGTACCGTAGAGCAGGCGGCTGAACTGATCGCGCACATTGCCGTCGATGCCCATGATGTGCTGGGGCTGGTCTTCAGGGCAACCAAATGCATGGATGCAGGGAGCCTGGCGTGATTTTACATCTTCAACGCCTATCAGAACCTTGATCGGATCATAGGGCGCAATCCATTGCGCAGTCAGCGCAATGAATATCAGAATTCCTAAAATAACCATGCCGACAACTGCCGATTTGCGCTTGAACAATCGCCGCCATGTGATTTGCCATAGACTGACAGATTTAAGCGATAGGCCTTCAGCGTCTAAGGTTGCAACATTGGTGTCTGTCTGATTCATGAATCAATTACTCCAGCCGAATACGGGGATCAAGATACGCATACGAAAGGTCAACCAACAGGTTCAAGGCCACAAAGAACACTGCGATGACAACCGTGAATGTTTGCACAACGCCGTAATCACGGGCGGTAATGGCGTCATAAAGCGTACGTCCAAGGCCCGATAGGCCAAAAATGGTCTCTGTGAGCACTGCTCCACCCAGCAGGCTGCCCAGGGAAAGGCCGATAACTGTCACAAGCGGCAAGAGTGAATTGCGAAAGGCGTGTTTCATGATCACCTTCTGTTGGGTCAATCCCTTTGCCCGCGCCGTGCGGATGTAATCCTGCCCCAGCACCTCCAACATACTGGAGCGCGCCATGCGCGCTATGAGCGCCATGGGGATGGTACCAAGCGCCACGGCTGGCAAAATCAGGTGCTTGGTTGCATCCTTTAGCAATTCCCAGTTGGCGCTTAACAGGGCATTGAGGATATTCATGCGACTAAGGAATAGTAAAAAGGAGAGCATGGAACTACCTTCTGCCAGTGTAAGCCCCCAGACTTCAAAGAATGGATCATTTGGGACCCCCGGGCTGACGCGACCAGAAGGAGGCAGCCAGAAAGGAGTATCTTTCAGTAGCAAAGAAAACACATAGGCCAGCATCAATCCAAGCCAGAACACGGGCATGGAAACACCGGTGTTGGCCCAAATCATGGTCAGCACGTCCACCCATGAATTGTGCTTGACTGCGGAGATAACACCCAGGGGAATACCAACCAACAGGCTGACAAACAAGGCAGAAAAACTAAGTTCAACAGTGGTTGGGAGCCGTTCAAGAAGCAGGCGGTTGACGGGTAAGTTGTAGCGGATGGAATCGCCAAAGTCACCACTGACCATCTCTCCCAGGTAAACCCCGAACTGCACAGGGATGGGTTTATCCAATCCTTTTTCCTGAATAAATCGGTCACAAACTGCATCTGTGGCCTTCTCACCCAGAATAGCTCTACAAGGATCGCCAGGGATCAAACGCGCCAACGCAAACGTGACCAGCAAAATGCCAAATAAGACCGGAATGGATAAAAAGATGCGACGAATAATGTATTGAAACATAGTATGTGCGCTGTTTCCTTGATGATACGGGATGGCGTTGACGCCATCCCGTATCTAGTTGCTTAGTCTAACAACTTACTACGACTACTTCCACATCAAGCCCCACAGATAGTCATAGTATTCCCACAGATTTGTGTTGCCCTTGTGGTTGGGTGAACCGGGGTTCAGACCCATGTCAAAGGTTGCCACAACATCCGAGGAGTCGAAGTCGCTGCCGTCGTGGAACTTGATGCCCTGGCGCAGGGTGCAGACCCAGACGGTTGAATCTTCGTTCGGTTCGCAGGATTCAGCTAACGCGGGCTCGGCCTCTGTGCCATTGACTTCATAGACATACAGACCTTCCATGATCTGCTCGCAAGCGCGCAGACCTTCGCCGTCGGTCTCATCGGCGCAGAACAGGGTGTTCGGTTCGGCGTTCTGCATCCAGACGAAGACAGCGCGGTCGCCGGGCTTGGAGTAGGCGAAGACCTCGCTGGTCAACGGGCTGGCCTGCGGGTTTTCTACGTCAGCGCGGTAAGCAACAGCAGAACCACCATGAGCAATCGGTACCATCGGGACGAGTTCTTTGATGGCAGTATTGGCAGCGACATAGTATTCCTCAGCGTCTGCCGGGATACCGATCTGGGCACCAGCGATCAGGGGTTCGTAGATTGTGGGATCAATTGCGCCAAACTGCTGGGTGTCCTTACCAAAGTGGTAGTCAAGGAAGTTGGTGACGTGCGGGTAGTCCGCGCCCCAACCGAGCAGGTGGAAGCCGCTCAAACGACCAGCGGCGGATTCTTCAATGAAAGCGCCTGATTCCATGACAACGATCTCGGCATTAATGTTCAGATTCTCCAGCAATTGGGCCTGAATATCCTGAGCCACATTGGGAACTTGCGGCAGGTAACCGCGCACAACGTCACGGTAATACAGGCTGGTATCGAAGCCATCCGGGTAACCGGCCTCAGCCAACAGGGCCTTGGCAGCTTCTGGATCGAAGTCATACCAGGCATCGCCCACGCAAGCATTGGGGATGGAGCAAGGGGTGAAGTGCGAGGCGACTTCGGAGCCAATCGGGTAGAAAGTATCTACGATGCGCTGGCGGTCGATGCCCATGGCAACAGCCTGGCGAACGCGAACATCATCGAAGGGCGGGAAGGTATTGGTCATGCCGACGTAGAAGATGTTCAGCGCCGGGCGCAGGGCCAGTTGCAGGTTGGCATCACCTTCGACAACGGCAAAGTCATCCGGGCCGACGTTGTCGAAGCCATCGATCGTGCCGGACTGCAGCTCGAGCATGCGCGCAGCGGACTCGGTCGACCAGCGGAAGACCAGGGTGTCGGCGGCTAGAGGCGTCTCGCCCCAATAATCGGGGTTCTTGACAAAGGTAACGTTCTCGCCGCGGTTCCATGCACTGACCATGTAGGGACCGGTACCGATCGGTTTTTCCACGCCTTCGGTAGTACGGACCTCGTCTCCAGAGGTCGCTTCGATCCATTCTTTTGGATAAATGGCGAAGGGGCTGAAGGCGATCTTGGACAGGAAAGCGGCATCTGTTTTGCACAGGTTGAAGGTTACGGTGTATTGGTCGGTCGCTTCGATGGATTTGAAGAAACCACCGTAATCGCAGTCTTCTGCAACCAGGTTGGTGCCATCATAAGTGGCAATCGGAA
>Ga0105094_10001850_pt1 | contig 11091 bp, 9 predicted proteins | sample PPLLak1March2015_2_FD_87023 | JGI IMG/M metagenome (GOLD analysis project Ga0105094, IMG submission 87023) | Freshwater sediment microbial communities from Prairie Pothole Lake near Jamestown, North Dakota, USA - PPLs Lake P8 Core (3) Depth... | ecosystem: Environmental > Aquatic > Freshwater >...
CCTGAAGGATTCTGTAAACCTCATCCCGGGACCTGCCATTAAGGTCAGTAAAGCAGACCGGATTTCTTTCAATAGCCGCCTTTATGAACGGAATCCATTCAATCCGGTCCATCTGCCTGTAAACATACATGGTAAGCAAGGCACTTTCTGATTTGTCAGCAAGGTCCGTTATGGTTTTTATGATATTTTCACGGGTCTCCTCAGGTGATATTACAGGAAACCGGGATTTGAGGAATTCTTTATTAATTCCCGGTATCTTCGGATCGGTGAAGATAAAATCATGCAGATCATGAAACATTTCACCAACAACAGTGTCGTTGATTTCTCCCGAATACTTCCTGAATTCTTCCCTGAACACATCAAGGTCCTTTACTTTCCCCTGCTTGAAGATGCTTTCGATGTCGTTCAGCATGATTTTACCAAGTATCGGACTCAGATGAAATTCATCCCCTTCGATCTCATTAACAAGCTGAGCCCTTTTCTCCATTGATACATTGAACTTGCTTGTATGCTCATATTCGAACATCTTCTCTAGTGTTATGTACCTCTTTTTGCCTGAGCATTCGCACATGTACTGGAAAAGAGTTTTGTACTTTGATTTGAAGCGAAGGAAATTTATGAAAACAAGATCCGTAAGGCCGGTGCTGAGGAAATCCCTGAGCCTTGATGAAAACAGGTCATAGGCATCCCTGTTTATTGTTGCCTCCTCATAAAGGGTATGTATATATCCTGAAATATGGGAGACGATTGTGACCTTCTCATTTTCCAGGGCACGCCTTGCTTTTTCGGAAAGTGATGTCCCGTTATACCACATATTCCTGGTCACTATCCGCCGGTTATTTGTAATAAGACCCTCTTTTTCTATGATGAAATTCTGCGAATGGAGCGGAGTTGCAATAAGAAAGATTTTTTCAAGGGGGATCCTTCCGATTATGAACATTACAGCCGCATAAAGTGCTGAAAGGGATACGCATTCACCGGCCCCTGTTGAAAAATTCTCCCTGAACCTGAAAGCTGTCATAGCCTCTACCGTTTCAGTCTTCCAGTATGGTATCACATCAGTCGTATATTTATCGAGGCCGAAGTGCTTTCTGATATCGATATCAAAATAGTGTTTATCACCCTCGTAACCGAAAAGCGCATTTGACTGCCTCAGCATTTCCATGTCAAAGAAATCGCTGAATCGCTCTATCTCCCTGCTCTTTGTCGTGAGACCCCATGTTGAAAGATCAAGGTTAAAGACATAGTTCTGGATGATGAATTGCTTGATCCTGTTGACCTTATAAGTAAAGCTTTTCTTCTCTATATCCCTGAACCACTGATCATCGCGCCATGTCCAAATGACTGGCGACATGATATTTGCAAGAACAAGCGGATAAAAAAGCTCCGGGAAGATAAAAACCTCCATGTCGGAAAGGGTAAAAGCTGAAGAGTTCCTTTCAAGTCTCTTCATTGAGGCGAGGTCGCCGACAGCTTCGTATCCCATGGAGCGATCAGAATCTTTCAATATCCGAAAAAAAGAAGTATGCTTCACGCACGGCGTTTTCATCGCTGTCAGAACCATGAATGGCGTTCATCTTTACCGACACTGCGAATGTTTTTCTTATTGTACCGGGTTCCGCTTTACCGGGATCGGTGGGACCTATTAACCTGCGGAATTCCTCGACGGCATTCTCGCGCCTGAGGATCATCACCACCACGGGGCCACTTGTCATGAACTCTACAAGGTCATTAAAAAATGACTTTCCCCTGTGGACCTCATAAAATGATTCAGCCTGCTGCTGGGTCATCTGCACCATTTTGATGGCTGTAATCTCAAATCCCCCTTCATTTATCATTGAAAGGATCGGCCCTGTCTTGCCTGTCCTGATGGCGTTGGGTTTTATAATCGAAAATGTGTACTTCCCGTTCATTGGCATCGTTTAATGATAATCCCCGATAAAATTCAGGCTAAAAGATAATTTCCTATCTTTAGCCACTCGATTCAGAAGTAGTAAAAGTGTTTGATCTGGCCAAATATACAAAAGAATTCTCGGAACTTCTGGGTTCCCTGGATAATATATTGCTCATTAGTCATATCAATCCCGACGGTGATGCAGTTGGCTCTCAGCTTGCTCTTTATCAATATCTTAAGAGCAAAGGCAAAAAGGTGCAAATGATGTGCCCCAATAATCTGCAGGAGTTTCTTAAATGGATGGATAACTCTGAACAGATCAATGTTTTCATAAGGAAAAGGAAGAAGTGCATCAAACTCATCGAATCTGCCGGCCTGATCATAATGTTGGATTTCAATCATCCAAACCGGCTTGGCGAAGCTGAGAAATATGTCCTTGGATCAACTGCAGTAAAGGTGATCATTGACCACCACCTTGAACCGCACAATTTTGCAAACCTCACTATTTGTTACCCTTCAAGATGTTCCACATCCGAGCTTGTTTATGAAATTGTTACAATAATGAATGGCGGACCTTTCCCCGACAAATCCTATGCGGAAGATGTATATGTGGGAATAGTTACCGACACCGGAAACTTTGAATATGGAGCATATACAGGCAGGACTCTGAGAGTTGTTGCTGACCTTCTTGATGCAGGAGTCGACAAGGATAGTGTCCTGAATATTGTTTACAACAACTTCTCTGCCGAGAGAATGAGGCTACTTGGCCTGGCTCTGAATCAGCGGATGACTGTTTTAAGCGAATACAGGACCGCATATATCCATCTGACAAAAAAGGATCTGTCTGATTTCAATCATATGAAGGGAGATACTGAAGGCTTTGTGAATTTGCCCCTCTCGATTAAAGGGATACATTTTTCGGTCCTCTTCATTGAAAAGGATAATTTTGTAAAACTCTCTTTCCGCTCAAAGGGAGATTTTCCGGTCAATGAATTTGCATCAAGATATTTTGCAGGCGGCGGTCATCTTAATGCCTCAGGCGGAGAGTATTATGATACCCTTGACAACACGATCATGTACTTTCTGAAAGTGCTGGAAGAGAATGCGGAAAGACTGAGGAACGAGTTTTAGGATCATGCGGACAGAGTTATTTATATTTATTATCCTTCTGTGCCTGGCAGGTTCATGCAGGAGCAGCACTGATCGCAGGGAAGCCCCGGCAAAGCCCGGAGATAATGAAATGACCGAACTTAACAGGTACCTTGTACAAAAGGACAGGGAAATAATTGAGAATTATATCGATAGGAAGGACCTCGGTATGACTGAATCCCCTACAGGCTTATGGTATCTGATAAAGAGCGTGGGGTCCGGTGAAAACCTGAAGGACAATGACAGGATAAAACTGATTTACAGATGCGAGCTTCTTGATGGCACTCTCTGTTATACTTCAGACGATCTCGGCCCCAGACAGGTTATTATTGGCAAGAGTGACATAGAACCCGGCCTCAATGAAGGGCTGCGCTTACTGAAACCCGGAGGGGAGGCGCTGTTTATCCTGCCTCCTTATCTTGGCCACGGCCTGGTTGGCGACGGTAAAAAGATACCTCCCAGAACCATAATTGTATATTATGTGTCTGTCATTAATGAGAAAAATATGGAATGATTATTGCGGAACAATTGTTGCAAAATAAAATCATATGATAAAAAGAAATGTGCTAAGGCATTTAGTTATGCTTACAGGATTAATCGTGACGGGCCTTTTATCATCATGCGATCCGACCAGAAATACTGAGGACCTCGAAGCTCAGGAACATTCAAGTATTGAAAGTTTCCTTTCAACCAATGATACACTTGATTTTGAGAGGAAGGCCAGCGGATTATTATATCTTGACGTTTCTGTCGGGACTGGTCCTCTGGCTGAAACCAACGATACTGCCTATATGTTCTACGCAATGCAATACCTTTCCGGATCCATTTTTGACACGAACTTTGAAACAACCGACACGCTTATATTCAAGGTTAACGGGGGTACTTTGATCACCGGATTTGAAGAAGGGGTGACATACATGAGAGAAGGAGGCAAGTCAATTTTCATTACTCCCTCGAGTCTTGCTTATGGTTCTACCGGGACCATCTACATTTCTCCTTATACACCTTTCATTTTTCAGACACACCTTGTCAGGCTTGTGAAGCACCAGGGGAAAAAATAGCTTTACGACAGCACAAATACGGCGAGTCTGTCGTTTATAGAGGGCCTGTTCTTCTTCCATTCCGAAATTGTCATGGTCCTGATATTCTCGGTTGCAAGGGTAATGTCCATTGCAATACACAGCATCGTCCTGTCCCTGCATACCGAAAGTATCGATTCAAGCATCCTTTCGTTCCTGTAGGGTGTTTCCATGAATATCTGGGCATAGCCTTCCCTCGATTTTCTCTCGAGCTCCCTTAAACTCGATGCCCTGTCGGCTGGTTTAACAGGAAGGTATCCGTTGAAGGTGAAATTCTGGCCATTAAGTCCTGAAGCGATTATTGCAAGCAGTATGGATGAGGGACCGGAAAGAGGAACCACTTTTATCTTTTTCCGGTGTGCAAATGCAATCAGTTTAGAACCGGGATCGGCTATCCCGGGAAGGCCCGCTTCACTCATGACCCCCATATCGGCACCTTTAAGCACCGGTTCCAGATATTGCCTGATCTCCGAATCATTGGTGTGTTCGTTAAGCTCATTGAAAACCGTATCATTGATCGGGAAATCCTTTTCGATTAACCTCAGGTACCTGCGTGCACTTCTCAAATCCTCAACGGCGAAGAGCCTCAGCGATCGTGTAATTGCAAGCACTTTTTCAGGTATAACCTTGCGGAAATCCTCATCACCGATGGTGACGGGAACCAGATAGATCTTTCCGGCTGCCATAATTATGTTCTCACTGTAAATTTAACATAAAATTATAGAGGCTTGTTGTCAGTTATGGAATTTTGATTTAGGTTTGCTCAGAAATTTCTCTTAAGTGAAAATTACTTTCCTTGGTACCGGTACCTCACAGGGCGTTCCCGTCATAGCATGCGATTGTGAAATTTGCCGGTCAGGCGATCGCCGTGACAAGCGTCTCAGAACATCGGTCCTTATTGAAAAAGATGATACAATCCTGGTTATTGATGCCGGTCCGGACTTCCGTCAGCAGATGCTCAGGGAGAATGTCAGACGTCTCGATGCGGTTATCCTTACGCATGAGCACAAGGATCACATTGCAGGCATGGATGATGTGAGGGCCTTCAATTACAAGAGTCAGGATGCCATTGATATTTTCGCAGAAGACCGGGTACAGAAAGCTGTCAGGAAGGATTATTCCTATGTATTTGCTGAATATCAGTACCCGGGAATTCCAAAAATGAGGCTGAACCCGATCAGTGAATATGGTTTTTCAATCAAGGGTATTTCCCTGATACCCTTGCGGGTTTTCCATTACAGGCTGCCGGTCTATGGCTTCAGAATAGGGAATTTTGCATACATAACCGATGCAAATTATATCCCGGAGGAGACAAAAGAGAAACTATTCGGGATTAAATATCTGGTAATAAATGCTTTAAGAAAGGAAAAGCATATTTCTCATTTCAGTCTCAGTGAAGCAATTGATCTTATAAGGGAAATTTCACCAAGGAAAGCTTTCATAACGCATATAAGCCACCAGATGGGCTTTCACGAAGAGGTTTCAGGTACCCTTCCGCCAGGAATAATGCTCGCATACGATGGTATGAGCTTCCTGTGCGACGAGTGACTAATACTTTGCCTTTCTTTTATAGCTTTTGGCCAGCTTTTTCTGGTAATCATTTGAAAAGTAATACCTGTTCCTTCCAAGCTGTTTTGTATTGTTTCTCGAAGCCTTTATTCTCTTTTCGTAATAGGGATTCTTCTTTGTGGAAGCACAGCCCGACATTACAAATGATATGGAAAGGAGAAGCAAAAAAAGAAGTCTCGATATTTTTTTCAGGAACGCCATAATTTGCATTATTTCCTTAATACTTTTAAAAACAGTTTTTTTAGTCTCATGTAAGTTTTAAATTGCATAAAATTTTATTGGCAATTTTTAATAATTATTTAATGATATCCAGCAAAGTATTGTTCCGGATCACTTTTATTTTAATTATCCTGATCCCTTTTAATGTAAAATCCCAATCACTTTACAAAATCCATATTTCGGAACAGACCGGGCTCAGTACCGACAGTTTGACTTTGTCTGACAACACAAGTTTTCTATTTAAACGCAAGAAACCTGTTTTAAGTTTCCTGCTCGACGAAAAAATGTTTACAACGATCGATGTTCCAGCTTTAAGATCAGAAAATAACTTCTCCCTTGAATATGAAAACAAGCTGAAACTATTACTTATAAATCCCGGATCATCAGGGAATGGTTGGCAATGCGAATTTGAATTTGAAAATATTTCGTCCGACACAATTTCAATAAGCAATGTCATTCCCTTTGAATCAGATGATGAATCAGTAACCATAACAGGTAAGGGCCCATGGGACCTTGCCCGTGCCTGGCTGTTCCGGCCGGGTTACCAGCCTGTGAGGGTAATCCTTCCCGATAATGCCTGGGAGATGGGCTATACTTCATTTGATGCGAACGACGGTTACTCGGTATGTGCAATAGCAAGGCGGCAGCAAACCCTGGGAGGACAGAAGCAAAGGTATCTTACGATCCTTCCTCCGAAGGCTAAGGTTAATTACAAGATTTATGCTGAAGTTTATAGGGGAGAATGGCAAAATGGTCTGCGGCTTATGTTCCGGGACAGATATTTGTATGATCTTGATAAATTCGATAATTCCCTGTATGAACGGCCCGATCTGGCATGGATTAGGGAGAGCTATCTGATAATACTTCAAATGGCCTGGGACAGGGAGTTTTATGACAGGACAACCGGGAGATACACATTCCCTGACCTCCTCAGAAAAGGTAACGAACTGTTCGGTAACATTGATGTTTATGGTATCTGGCCGACATGGCCCCGTCTTGGCCTTGACCAGCGGAATCAATGGGATCTCTACGGGGACCTCCCCGGCGGAACTCCCCAGCTAAGGAGTTTCGCCCGCCTTGCACGCCAGAACAATACCAGGTTTTTTATCTCTTATAATCCATGGGATAACAGTACCAGGAATGAGGATCATTACAGGGGAATGGCCCGGCTCATTAAGGAAACTGAAGCAGATGGAGTTGTCCTTGATACACAGGGAAGCTCGAGCTCTGAATTACAGGCTGCTGCCGACAGCGTAAGAAAAGGTGTCGTAATGTTTTCCGAAGGAATGGCAATTACAAGGGATATGCCCGGTATCATTTCGGGAAGGGTGCACAATGCAATTTATTTCAGTCCTGAACTCAATCTTAACAAACTGATAAGGCCCGATTTCTCAATCTTCAGGGTATGCGATGTGGGAGAGGATCTTATACATCGTGAAATAGCTATAGCTTTCTTCAACGGATATGGAACAGAGCTGAATATGTTCCGCCCGGGAGGGAGGGATGACAACCACAGGGCCGACCTTGAATATCTCGCCAGAACCACTTTTACTCTCCGCCAGAATAATGATGCATTTCTCGACAGGGACTGGACACCGCTTATTGAAACCAGGACCGATAAAGTGTTTGTCAACCGGTGGGAGGCTGGAGAGAAGAGTATTTATACTGTATTGAACATGAAGCCGGAAGGATTTGATGGCAGGCTTTTTGAGGTCAGGGATATAATCCGTAAGCATTACGTTTCGTTATGGAACCACGAAAATATTGTTCCTGTTACCGAGAATGGGATAACCTATATTACTGCAAAAGCTGCCGGGTATCCATCATCATACTCCGGAACCCGGAGAGAAGGCTCCCTCGATTGCATTGCAGGGTTTCCGGTATTACTGAAATCTGAGATGAGGGGGGATTCCCTTATTTTACGGTCCATGGGGAAGACCAGAATAATTGTCTGGAAGGGGAACCCTTCATATAATACTGTTAATAAGGAGTTTAATCTGAAGAATGACACAACCGTCAGGATCAGGGACCTTTTTGGTTATTATGAGGGCAAACTTGTGGTCCAGCTTCTGAACAACAAGCTTCTTCTTGATGAGAATATCCATGTGCTCAAAGGCGGAACCCCATGGCTGATAAGCACCGTGATCCCGACGGTAAAGGCAACAGGTATTGCCCCTGAAATGATCCTTATCCCCGGTACTGAATTTTCATATGAGGTTACCACCGGGGAGGATTTTATACCGTACCCCGAAGTAAGCGGAATTACCCTGAAGGTCGACAGCTTTCTGATCGATAAGTACCCTGTCACGAATGCACAGTACTATGAGTTCCTTCAGAGCTCAGGCTACAGGCCGGCAGATACGTCGCGGTACCTGAGGCACTGGGAGATGGGGATATACAGGCAGGGACAGGAAAGGTATCCTGTTGTCAATGTGAGCTATGAAGATATGAAAGCTTATGCTAAATGGGCCGGAAAAAGACTTCCGACTCAGACAGAATGGCAGCTTGCGGCACAGGGAACAGACAAGCGGAAATGGCCCTGGGGCGAGGAGTTTCACGGGACACTGTGCAACAATGCGTTTGGTAAAGCTACACCTGTTGATGCCTTTAACAAGGGAATGAGCCCCTATGGAGTAATGGACCTTGTCGGGAACGTCTGGCAGATGACAAATGATATGTATTTCAATGGATCATACTATTTTGCTGTGATCAGGGGAGGAAGCTTCTACAAGCCCGAATCAAGCTGGTGGTATATCCAGGGAGGACCCCAGCCCCTGGATAAAACTCAGATAATGCTGATGGTTTCGCAGGGATATGACCGTAACTCCACAGTGGGATTCAGATGCGTCAAGGATATAGACAGCAGGAATTTCAGGGTAAAAAGATAGTTCAGACCTTCAGTTTTTTCTCGATCTCATTGATCTGGTTCCTGAAATGCTTATCAGTGTCGATCAGGTTATTGACAGTTTTACATGCATGCAGGACCGTGGCATGATCCTTGCCTCCGATATGAGATCCGATACTGGCAAGCGATGCCTTGGTAAGACTTTTTGAAAAATACATTGATACCTGCCTTGCCTGGACAATTTCCCTTTTTCGTGTTTTTCCCTGGATCATTTCGATGGGGATCTTGTAATAGTCGCAGACAATCTTCTGTATATAATCGATTGTGATCTCGCGCCTTGATGTGCTGACAAGCTTTTCAACCATCTGCCGTGCCAGGTCAAGCGTGATTTCTTTCCTGTTCAGTGTTGATTGTGCATACAACGAAATCAGAACTGCTTCAAGCTCCCTGATGTTGTTTGAGATATTTGCAGCAAGGTATTCGAATATCTCATCCGGAAGCTCAATCCCGTCATTATAGGCTTTCTTTTTGAGAATGGCCAGCCTGGTGTCATAGTCGGGTCTTTGCAGATCGGCCTGCAAACCCCATTTGAACCTCGACAACAGCCTTTGTTCCATTCCCTGCAGCTCCACAGGCGGCTTGTCGCATGTAAGGATCAGTTGTTTTCCCGATTGATGGATATGATTGAAAATATGGAAGAAAGTGTCCTGCGTCTTTTCCTTTCCCGCAAACTCATGAACATCATCAAGGATGAGAACATCTATCATCTGGTAGAAGTGAAGGAAATCATTCTTGTTATTGTTTCTGACTGACTCTACAAACTGGGTCTGGAATTTATTTGCATTCACATACAGAACAACCTTATCGGGGTGTTTCTCCTTTACAAGTATCCCGATCGCCTGGGCAAGGTGTGTCTTTCCAAGTCCTGAATCCCCATATATCATCAGGGGATTGAAAGCCGTGCCTCCCGGATTGTTTCCGACCGCTATTCCTGCTGATCTGGCAAGCCTGTTGCATTCACCCTCTACATAATTATTAAAATTATAGTCAGGGTTAAGTTTGGGATCAAAATGCACCTTTTTTATGCCGGGTATAACAAAAGGATTTTTTATTGATGGCTGAGTAACGTCAAAAGGAACCTGAACAGGCTTATTGTGAAGATCGGCCTTGTTACGGGAGGGATATCTTACAGTATAAGGTTTTCCATCGGAATAATTTGCATTTTCAAGCACAACGTTATATTCGAGCTTGGCATCTGCACCGATCTCACGCCTGAGGGTCTTTCTCAGGATATCAATATATTGTTCTTCGAGGTATTCATAGAAAAAGGGACTTGGAACCTGAATTGTCAGGATATTGTTTTCAAGTTTTAATGGAATAATGGGTTCAAACCAGGTCTTAAAACTGACGGAAGGAATAATGTCCTTAATTATCTGCAGACAGTTACTCCAGACATCGGTGTGGGATTTGTTCATGAAAATATTTGGTTGTTAGTCTTAAGATTTCCGGTCTTGCTGATTCAGACAGCAAAATTTGTAAAAAAAAAAATTATAAAAAAAAATATTTTCGCTTGGTTATTTCAAAAATAGTATATGTTTTTAATCATCAGCAACTTAATAAATAAAAATATTTCATTATATTTTATTGCATTGATATTCAATTACTTACAAGTGTAAATTCGGGCTTGTCGGTAAAAGACAATTTATCATTTATTTCTGCTCCAAAATACCCGGATTGTCATAAAAATGAGGATTATTTTGCCATCATTTTTATCTTCTATTTTAAGATCAAGATAATCTGATTTTTATAAAAAACCTATTCTTCCGGGATATTTTTTTTACCGAATACCGAAAAATGAACGTAGCGTTTGGGATTAGTCTTCAGATCCTGCAAAAGCATGTTCAGGCTCCCCAGGCTGTTTGAAAGATTTGTATAAAGGGAATCATTTGTCATAAGCTGTCCGGCCGTTCCCTGACCGTTACTAAGGTTCTCCATCAGGGTCGCTGCTTTTTCAAGGCTCGATTTGAGATTGTTCACAGAATTATATATATCAGCAGCTGCGAGCGTGTCGGCAATATTTTCAAGACTGCTGAATGTAGAAGTGAGCTTACCCGAGTTCTCAGCAAGCATTTGCGTGAATTTGTTAACATTCTCCAGGGTTGATTTTAGTTCAGACTCGTCTATGCTCCTGGCCGTGTTGCTGAGGCTTGCCATCCCCGACCTGAGGTCTGATTTGAACTTCGGGTCCATAACGTCATTGATTGATGCGATAACAGTATCAATCGAAGAAATGAGATCAGACATTTTGTCTTTCAGTGGAAGAAACTCATTCTCAA
>Ga0105094_10001851_pt1 | contig 11091 bp, 8 predicted proteins | sample PPLLak1March2015_2_FD_87023 | JGI IMG/M metagenome (GOLD analysis project Ga0105094, IMG submission 87023) | Freshwater sediment microbial communities from Prairie Pothole Lake near Jamestown, North Dakota, USA - PPLs Lake P8 Core (3) Depth... | ecosystem: Environmental > Aquatic > Freshwater >...
ACGGGATAAAAAAACCGGGACCCGTATTATGGTAATGGACAATATCGTAATGCTGAAAAATGGCGTGGATGGTAGCCAGAAAGGAATGAAGGAATGTTTCAAGGTTCTTGCTCCTGGGAACACGGAAATCCACAAATTTTATGTTCTTGAACTGAGCATTCCTGTTCCATGAATTCAGATAGGGTGTCCTCCGGTAAACCGTGATCCTGTTGTCGTCAAAAATAGCCAGCCTGGAATACAATTCCATACAATGAGTTTCTATCCCTCCCTGTACAAGGGGAAATCCCCTGGTTCCAATAACTCCGATTTTCATTTTTTCTATAGACAGATATTTAGCTTTAAAAGTCGTTGCAATGTCAGATGATTTTGGTTTTTTACCAAATAATTTGCAGATAATTTACCTGATTCCCCGGAAGATACGGTTCAATTTATCTATTCCGGGATTGATTTAGTTTTGAAAACAGTCTTATATACCTGTCTACCAGTTTCTCCCTTGAAAAATCAATTTCGAGGATAGTCCGGCTGTTGTTGCCGAATTTCCTTCTAAGATCCTCTGATTCAGCTAGCAGCTTAAGCTTACCCACAATTGAGTCAATCTCTTTACACGGAACAAGAAATCCATTAAATCCGTTAGAAATCAGAAACCGGTTATCACCAACATCAGTCGCAACAACAGGCAATCCTGCAACCATAGCTTCCATTATTGAATTGGAAACCCCCTCAAAAAGCGATGTACTAAGAAAGATATCACTCTCAGTGAGTATTTTTGGGATGTCAGGTGGATTTATCAATATTTCGATCTTATCAGCAATTTTCAATTCTTCGGCGAGTGTTCTTATTTCATTTTCCAGAGGGCCATAGCCTACTATCAGATATTTAAAATTCCTGCTCCGGACCTTGTCTGCAAGCAGTTTGAAGGAATGTAACGCAGTGGCATAGTCCTTTTGTTTTACAAACCGCCCGATCGTAATGATCCTGGTCTCCCTGTCGTTGTCTTTCCCGGATGACGGTTCAGGAAGATCAAATTCAATAGCGTTTTGAATGACACTTATTTTATCAGGATTAAATCCTCTTTCAACAAACTTTTCTTTGCCTGAATAATTATTAAATACAGTAGCGTCATTGACATAATTATGGATGAACTTCTCGAGCAGAAATTTGTAAAAAGGCAGCTTTTCATTCCGTATCCCCCCGATGATTTTAATTTTTTTATTGAGTATTTTATTGATCCCTCCCAGAAAGTTTGCAAGTGTGAGATATGAAACGATATAAGTCACATTTTCCTTCTGTAATATTTTTCTAACCCTTCGTAACTTCTCAAACAACTTACCACTTTGAGGATAATACTCTATTGAATTGTCAATTATGAATCTTAGATTCTCTGAATCGGTCTTATTAATGTTCAGGTTTATCAGGCAAACGTCAATGTTCCTGCCGGGCAATGATTTTGCAAGCAGTAAGGCTTGCTTCTCAGCCCCTCCCTTTAACAAAGTTTTACAAATAATAGCAACTTTGAGCATACGTAACACTCCTAATTATACTTTTCGAAACATTTGAAACCTGGTGTTTCAGAAACCGTGAACCCTGTACCATTCCACATAATTCTTAATACCAGTCTCAATATCAATTACCGGATTATAATCCAGCAGCTTTCTTGCTTTTGAAATATCGGCATAAGTTTGCTTTACATCGCCTGCCTGTAAAGGCAGTCTTTTAAGCAATGCTTTTCCCCCCGTAAATTTCTCTAAAATCAGGACCAACCTGCTTAATGAAACCGTATTGGATTCCCCGAGGTTAAAGATATCAAATCCATTCACTTTTACGATTGCTTTTCTTATTCCACTTAAGATGTCATCAATATGGGTATAATCCCTTGATGTAGAACCATCACCGTAAAATGAAATCGCCTCGTTGTTCAGCAGTGCCCTGGTAAACTTGTTTATTGCGAGGTCAGGTCTTTGCCTCGGACCATAGACTGTGAAGAAGCGGAGGCAAAATATATCCAGTTTGTAAAGATGGTGAAAGGTATAGCATAACAGTTCTCCTGCTTTTTTTGATGCAGCGTAGGGAGAAACCGGAGAATCAACATTGGCTCCCTCTGAAAAGGTTACCTTGTCATTATTGCCATACACTGAGGAAGATGACGCAAATATCAGTTTCTTGATCCTGGTCTTCCTCATCATCTCTAAAATGTTAAGTGTACCTGTTACATTCACATCAAAATAAGCTCCGGGATCCAGCAGGGATGGTCTGACACCAGCCTTTGCGGCAAGATGTACGACAATTCCGGGCTTAAAACCGGATAAGCAGCTGCCAATAAAGTCAGCATCCCTTATGTCGCCTTCATGAAAATGGTACAACTTATCTGCTCTTGCAGCTTTAATATTAGTCTCTTTAACCTGCCTTGCATAGAATGGGTCAAAGTTATCTATACCCATAACTTCAAAGCCTGATTCCAACAGATTATCAGCCAGGCTCGATCCAATAAAACCTGCTGCTCCTGTAATGAGAATGCGTCCCGTCATTTAAGATTATTTCTTAATTTAAAAATCACCCCTCAATCGTGGTCTATACCGACACCACAATACAAATCCTGCCGTTTTATCAATTATTTGATATTAGCTCGATTAATTCATATAACACCCTGCCGTTTGACTCGGGTGAGAAATGCTGACGGCATTTTTCAAAACCTTTTAAGCCGGTTTTTCTGGCCAGTACAGGATCAGCTATAATCTTTTTAAGTGCCTGGCAGATCTGGGCCGGACTGCCCGGGTCTATCAGAAAAGCGTCTCCTTCATCAAGATAGATCTCCACATCGCTGACCCTTGTACAAATTACCGGATTACCCGTTGCAAGATACTCCCCCAGCTTAAAAGGAAAGCCGGCATTGGCAAAACCCGATTCAGTCCTGCACATACAAAGCACGTCTGCGTCTCTGAGAAGGGGATAGAAATCCCTGTCTTCAACAAATCCTTTAAAAATTAAGTTTTTTTCATTTTTATACAGGTCGTGGTAAATCAATTGCTGTGAACTCATCCCTGTCAGGATCAGGATTGCGTCCTTATAATCCCTGTTGAAGTCCAGAAATCCTTCCAAGATATCCTTTACTCCATCCTTATCTGCAAAAGTACCGGCATAAATGACCGTAAGCGGAGAGTTGAACGAACTTTTATTTTCATTAAAATTTAGTTTTGCAGTAACAGGTATCAATCTCACATTCCGGGCATCCATTTTAAGGTACTTGTCCCTCAGGTAAGTTGAAACGACAACAATGGAATGAGCCCAATGGCAGTTAAGGAAGTCAAAACGTTTTACAGTTCTGAACTTAAACTTTGAAATTCGCTTAATGTCATCTCTGAAAAAACTGTAATCTTCCTCTATGGCCAGGATCAGCCTGAATCCCAAAATTCTTGCCCATAAAATGAACAGGAAGTTTTCTATGCTTATACCACCCGAGTTATAGACTATATTGGTGCAGGAATTGTCTTTCAGTTTCAGGATAATCTTAAGTCCCCTGAGATAGAACAACAGGATTTTAAAAATGTGCGACAGTTTCATTTCAGTTCCCTGGCCCACGCATACATATGGGATGGAATTGTGTACTCCCTTACCGGCTGGTTGCGGAATGTTGCTCCTGAAAGCGATTACATTTATTGCCAGGTTGTTTGTTGTCAGATACTCAAGGAGATGCTGTATCCTTTTTGTCCCAGCCATGCCTATAGGATATTCTCGCATAAATACAACGAGGTTCAGCTTTTTGGTTTCCATCCCTGTTTGTTGAGTTTAAACCAATCTCCGCCGGAATGAATAGGCATCAATTATTGTAAAATCACCATCTGAATTAAAGGTATGAACCCCTTTAAGTTTTTTATCCCAGTCAGGTTTCACTTTTATTACTTTTTCCTCTTTATAATCAAATTCAGAAAGCGCAATTATTTGATTAATATCAAATGAATTTCCATACCTCCCCGAACAATCCTGCGACGGACGGTACAGTTTATCTTCCTTCCTGAAAATCCTGCCGGCAGGCCTGGCGCTCCTTACATCGGTAACTACGGGATTGAGCCGATGACCAATCCAGTTATCACTAAGCAAATCATCATTGTAGTAAAGAAACAGTTCCGGGCTGGCTCCAAGGGCGCTGTTTATCCTGTCAATAACTGTGAAAAGCCACCACTTGCCATTGTGACGGAATAATGTAGTATCAACGGCATTGATATCTGTCATTAAATTCTTTACAAATACCCATTTACCTGGAAATTCATCGCACCTGTACAATTCAACCGATCTGTTTCCCCCCGTTTCCGGTATCATGAAATAAATACCGTTTGATTCAAAAACAAAAGGATACGACATATGGTAAGATCTCTCCAGGATTTTGCTTACTTTCAACAGGTTTCCAAAGTTATCCAACTCCAGTACGGAAATATGACCCTTGTGTTTTTTGTATACGAATTCCTCAACAAAAATAAAATACCTGTCCTTCTTTGCAACAACGAAAGGATCAGCCCAAAATTTATCATCCGATGGTTTCAGACTTTTAAAACTGCCGTAGGCATTTGTCATGAAGTCATTCTCCTTACTTATTCTGAATAGTAATCTCCAGTTAAATGCATCGGTATATATAAGTTTTTTAAGTAATTTCTCAATAAGCCGCATTGCAGAAACAGCAATATTCAGTACTGAATGTGGAAAAACCGGCACCGGTTTTAGCTCTTTAGGCTCCAATCCCTCCCGGTCACTTTTTCCCTCCAGTTTTCTCAGGTATTCAGATCCATAGAGGCAGGTTCCCCTGACAATCCCGGAAACTGCCAGGGAAGCTCTCCTTATAAGTTTGTCCCTGTTCAAACTTATGGAGTAAGAACATGTCGATTCAACAATCCTTATTAAAGTAGATTTCCTGCCTGTCATCCCATTGAACGAAATAAGTTCCACCATGGTCACCGGCTCTCTCCCCAATACCTCATAGTAGCCGGTAGTATCCTCAGATTCATAATCAAAATTTTTCATTGAAAATGACCAGACCCCATACCGGGGCAACCTCAGAATGTCATCGGGGCACCTGCCATAATCAAGCTTGAAAATGATATCCGGATCGTACTTCCCTGGTTCGCTTAAATCATCAGGATTTAAAGTGCCAAAACCTTGATTGCCGGCACTATCTGCCTGATTTTGAACCGCATTTGTCACAAATGAATGCAGATCTTTCTTAATCAAGGCATTGTTATTCCCGAGAAAAATCAGTTGGTCTAATTTCTGATGTATTCTGAAGAATAATGAAGTTTGACCTTTCGGGGATTTATGCAGGGGATGTTCTTTCCCATCCCTTACAATAAATGCAGTTTCAGTGCAGCCGGTTTCAAGGAGCTCTCGAATGATAATGTGTTCCCAATACGGAACCATCCAGCTTTCTGACATGATCCCTATTTTAAGTTTTCTGCTCAACTCACCAGCTTTGTTGATGTATCAGCCATTAAACGTTTTGTATCACGTTTTTATTAACTATGTAACAGTCTCCCCTGTGATTCCAATTTCGAAAACAGACTAAGGTAGTTCTCCAGCAGTTTCACTTCTGAAAATTCATCCTTCATTTTATTCAGACTGTTATTGCCAAATTCATTCCTTACATTTTCATGTTTTATCAGGTATTCTAGCTTTTCCACAATATAGTCTATATCCCGGCATGGAACAATAAATCCATTATAGTGGTTGCTTACAAGGTATGTGTTGTCACCTACATTGGTTGCAATGACAGGTAAACCGGCACCCATAGCCTCCATTATTGAATTGGAAAGACCCTCAAACAGGGAAGTGCTGATATATATGTCACATTTTCTGACTATCTCCTGGATATTCGGCGGATTGATCAGGAGATCAACTTCTTCCTGCAGATTCAGATCGTTTACCATCTCCCTGATCTTGTTTTCCAGCGGACCATATCCAATAATACAATACTTCAGCTTTTTATCTCTGTTATTTTCAACCACTTGCTTAAAAGAGAATAAAGCAGTGCGGAAGTCCTTCGGCTCAACAAAACGGGAAACTGATACTATAGTCAATTCATCCTTCAGATTGTTTTCTACTCTTTCCTGCTGAACCTTAATGGCATTGTGAATTACAAATATTTTTCCAGGTTTAAATCCCTTTTTCTCAAACTTGTGTTTTGCCGAATAATTATTAAAAACAGTCGCATTATTCAGAAAATTATGTGTCAGTTTATCAAAAAAAAACTTGTAGGGCGGTAGTTTCTCGGTACGGATCCCTCCAATCGAGAGAATGTTCCTGTTAAATATCTTGCTTATTCCTGAAATGAAGTTGGCCAGGGTCAGGTACGAAAGGATAATTGTAGCCTTCTCTTCCCTGATCAACTTAAGGAACTGGATGAATTTTTTGATACTATTCCCTTCTAATCCAATATATTTAATTGAATTATCATTAATAAAATTGTAATAGCTGGTGTCGATAATATCTCCGCACCAGTTTACCAAAACTGCATTCAATTGTTTTTCTGTAAACAATTTTGAGAGTGTCAGGGCCTGTTTCTCTGCTCCGCCGATTGCAAGTGTTTTGCATAGCACTACTATGGACGAACTTCCCATTGTCAAGACTAATTTTCTGTAAAAAAAATTCTTTATTGGAAATTTTAGTTATTATTTTCCCCTCTTCTGATCCGCAGATATTCCAGTAGTAATTCTCTCTGTGATTCGCATTCAACATGATTCTGGATCTGGCTCATTTTTTTTTGCGAGTAGATCGCGCTTGAAAAGATCCCATTTAACAATTTATCAATGTTCCGGACAATCCGGCCGAAACCGGCAAGTGTGGCAAGGTAGAACTGGCCATTGAGGATGCAGTAATTTCTGAATTCATTCTCAACGAATCCGGGATGCATAATCTGGTTTGAACGCATATGGAAATCTTTTAAAATAGCCTCCCCTGTTTCAGGTGAAGGAAGCTCTACCCCATTCCCTTTTTTGCAGACCGGGAGAAAATCAACTGTCATTACGTGGTCCAATGTTACTTTCAGCAATAAACCTGTATTTCTGAATTCATTATCGCTGCGGTCGAAGAGAAAATTGCCCTGACCGTACACTATGATACTGTCCCCATATTTTTCAAAAGCTCCAATGCAATGACTATGCTGGCACACAATCAGGTCGGCTCCTTTTTCGGCCATTTTCCTGCACACTTTCCGAAGGTCTGGAGACGGATACCGGTAATGTTCCTTACCCCCGTGATGTAAAACTAAAACAAAACCGCATTGCTCTTTAAGTTTGGATATATGGTCGAGACTTTCAAGCGGGTCAAATGGATTTGCCCCTCCTCTTCTTTTTCCTGCGATTGTAAATTCATTCTCCGCACATGCGTAAATTCCTATTTTATGCCCATTTTTCTCAACTATGAGGGGTTTTGATGCATCCTCAAGATTAACTCCTGCTCCGACTTTCAAAATTTTGTGCTCCTCAAGCAGACCAAAGGTTTGGTTCAATCCCTGCTCATCCTGATCAAGAATGTGATTATTTGCCAGAACAAGAATTGAAGGATTAAGCGCTTTAATGCCATTTATAGTGCGAGCTGGAGCAATCAGGCTGGGTCCATCCTTTAAGATAGACTTTTCTGTATCGGTGAGGGGAGTTTCCAAATTGAAAATCCTGAAATCAACAGATAAAACCATATCCAGCAATTTCCCGTCTACCAGTGATTTAATATCCCCTTTTTCAAAACTTAAATAATTCGACCGGGTTGGCGCCAGGTCACCTCCGATAAAAAATGTTACTGATTTCATTTTATCCATAGGATTCCAGTTCAAATATTTATTAATTTGTTGAATCAGATTTACCAGTAAAATTTAATAAAATGACTGACATAAGAAAACGAACCAGGTTTGAGCAATTAAAAGAGATCCTGAGGGATCCGGAACGCAAATCAATCATGTTAATGGCGTATGAGTTGTTTTATCTGACACTTCTTCACAAAGAACTGCCCGTACACTATTTCAGCAGGTATTTATTTAAAAATGGAACTTCAAATATAAAGGAATATCTCCCAAACAAACTTATCAGGGACATTACACCCCGGTTTAATAATAGCAAACAAAAGGAAGTCCTGGATAACAAATTGTATTTCAACCTATTTTACAATCAATTCAATATCAGCCTTCCAAAGATTGTCATGTATAACCATAAACACAAGTTTGTTACCGGTAATGTAACTACTGAAGTGAAAAATATTAATGATCTGAAAGTGCTTTTAAAGGACATATTTTATCAAAATCCTTCCTATGATTCCATTTTCATAAAGAAAACTTACGCCAGTGCAAGTGGCAGAAATATTTTCAAACTAACGCGGAAAGAACTTATGGAAGGCACTGATTCAATAAACGAATTTTGTAACGATATCTTAAGATCAGAATTCCTTTTTCAGGAGACGATTAAACAACATCCTGATTTAGATATACTTAATCCCTCATCATTAAATACAATCAGGTTTGATACCTTTATTGATAAAGACGGCCGTATTGACATAATCTCAGGTTTCCTTAAGATGAGCACCAATAACAGTTATGTGGACAATAATATCGCAGGTGGATGCGGGGTTTCAATCAATCTTAACACCGGTAAGCTTCAGAAATTCGGATATTCTAAAATCAAGGTCAGCGGCGTGAAATTATTGACTGAGCATCCCGTTACAAAAACAAAGTTTGAAGATCTGAGTATCCCCTGTCTGGCAGAAGCCAAAGAGGTTGTACTCAAAGTAGCAGGCCTAATGCCCGGATTGCGTCTTGTGGGATGGGATGTTGCTATTGGAGAATCAGGACCTGTATTGATTGAGGGAAATTCCGATTATGGAATTAACAGCAATGATCTTATGTTTGGAGGCTATCTCTCCAATCCCACATTCAGAAAGGTACTGGATGAAATTAATCACAGGTGATCTGAATGGTCCCGGAGGTGCGATTGAGGTAATTTTCAACAGCTCTCGAAAATTCCTCTTCGAGATTTGATTTACCGTCATATTTTATCCATCTTCCGTTATGAAATTCGTACCAGTAATCCGATCTCTGCAGAGCCGAAGGGCCCATATCGATCATTTGAAATTCAATCAAATGATATTCCCTGCCATCAAATCCGATATCCATTCCGATAATGGGAAAATCAATTTCAACAGTCAACTTCCGGGCAAAATCCAGCAATCCCATATGTTCTTCATCCGGAACATTGAAAAACATTCCGCTTCCGCTTGCCCTGAAATCATTTTCCCTGTTTTTCCTGTACATGAAGTAATATTTGGCCCCAAAGACAAGCACTTTATAATCTCCTTTTAATCCTTCAATAAATTTCTGGATCACAATGGAGGAACTTAGGGGAGATGTGTTATAGCGCCAGTAATATTTTGATTTTGAAGGATCGACGCGTTTAAGTAGCTTCTTGACGCATTTTTTGAAGTACCCGATGAAGTAGGCAGCGATATCATGTGCAACTATTAAGCGGCCTGCTCTCTTAACATACCTGTCATACTCTTTTTTGTTCCTTGCCAGAAAGACACCCGAGCCCGCTGAGCCCGATGCCTGTTTTACAACCACGGGGAAATTCCGGTTGTAGTTCCTGGCGTCGACCCATGACCCGTAACAAAGGCTGTCGAGTGTTTTCAAAGACTCATCCGCAAACCCCAGCCTCAACAACTCCATAAAGGTTTTGTCGTGATGAGCCTTCAGATATTCATATTTCGGAAGCGGAACCGCTCCCCGCTTCTCAAGGAAGTAAATCAGGTTTTCGATGTAGCGTTTATAGAATGAACCGGGTATCTCTGAGGACTGATATAAAACATTGACCCCATTGAAGTCTTCTCTGAGATCCAGCTCACTGAATTTGCAGACCTTTACTTCATATTGGAGGGAGGTAAAATATTTTACAATTTTCCCGATATCCATTGAGGTATAATTTTTAAAGTCAGTCTTGGATACAAGGAATTCCGAATCTTCGTCAGTCAGAATGACAAGTCTTTTCATTCAGATCGATAAATCTAATTAAAATAATAACAGATTAAGTTGTAACCCGGCCAGTTCTCCGGCAGTAAGATTAATTTGCATGTTTTATCTCCAGCGAATTTATAATCCTGTTCACAGATTTATTGTACTCCAGAAGTTCCCTGGCTCTTTCATAACCTCTTTTCGAAATTGACTCCAGCTCGTCTTCGTTTTGAAGCATCCATAAAATTTTTCGTGCGATTGAATCAGGATTTCCGCATTCAGCCATTACGATGTCCCGGCCATCAGTAAAATATTTTGCCATGTCACCAAAATTTGTTGCAAGAACCGGCTTTTTGGTAGCAAAGTACTCGCCCAGTTTTGTAGGGAATCCGGCCTTTGTCTGGACAGTTGAGGGGCGGGTTATTGTAAGGATTCTGCATTCTGACAGGTAACTTTTCACTTTTGACGATTCAACCAGACCTGTATAGGCAACATTATCTCCAATTCCCAGTTTCTGACATTCAGCTTTCAACGCTGGGATTAAGCTTTCCCCAAAGGTAGCATCACCTATTACCAGTAAGTTAATTTTTAAGTTGCTTCCCTTCAACAAACTGATAGCCATGAATAAGTCAGACAAGCCATCTTTTAAATACGGTGCACCACTGTATCCGAGTTTATACTTAAGCTCAACACTGTCTGGTTCCCAGAAGTCAAAATCAGTCAGATTTGGCTGAACAATTATATTGTTCCCTTTAAACCCCATCCTGATGTATTCATCTTTTAAATAACTGCTGAATACAATTATTTTATTTGCCGATCTGTTTAAATACTTATAGTTGAAAATATATCCAAACCTCTTGACTTTTCCAAAAAATGAGTCCGGGAATTCTGATCTGTCAATGATTTCAGCAACAAATTTTATAATCTTAAATCTGAATATTTTCGAGGCGAAATGAATTGGAATATTAAAGAGCAAATCGCTGTTATAGACCAGAATTCTGGTAGTTTTACCCTTACCAACCAGGGAAAACAGAAAAATAATCAAACGGCAAAAGCTTACAAATTCATCAATTATCTTGAGCGATTTGTTATTTGGTCTTTGTTTAAAACCAAGATAGGTA
>Ga0105094_10001855_pt1 | contig 11084 bp, 9 predicted proteins | sample PPLLak1March2015_2_FD_87023 | JGI IMG/M metagenome (GOLD analysis project Ga0105094, IMG submission 87023) | Freshwater sediment microbial communities from Prairie Pothole Lake near Jamestown, North Dakota, USA - PPLs Lake P8 Core (3) Depth... | ecosystem: Environmental > Aquatic > Freshwater >...
AGGGCCAGTTGACTTGTCAGACCAATTAGACCTGCCAGACCAGTTAGACTATAATATGCCTCATGATCGAGCTGACCATCCCCGGCCGCGGGCCATTACGCCTCCAACATCTCGTCACTGACGTGAATGGCACTCTCTCCGTAGATGGTGTTCTGATAGATGGGCTTACCAAACGCATCGCCTCCCTGCGCGACCGGCTGGAAATCCACATGCTCACCGCCGATACACATGGCCGCCAGGCTCTCATTGATGAGCAGTTGAATCTACAGGCAACCCACGTCCAACCTGGGAATGAATCTGCACAGAAAGCCGAATTTGTCCGTAAATTCGACGCGGAAACTGTTGTCGCCATCGGCCAGGGGGCCAATGATGCCGAAATGCTCAAGGCTGCTGCGTTGGGAATCTGCGTTATGTCGCAGGAAGGCGTGGCCGTAGAGACAATGGTCTCTGCTGATCTGATTGTCCCCGATATTTTCGTTGCGCTAGATCTGCTTGATAAGCCCGTGCGTATCGTCGCGAGTTTGCGTAAATGACTTTCCCGAACGAACCTACTCAGCCACCTGAGCCGCACCCTGAGTCGCGCATCAGCGCACGCGCCCGTCGTCGGCGTGCTCGCCGCACCTTTTTTCCGAAAGATGCGGAGGGTCGTACTGCTGTCATCGCTTCGTTGGCGAAACGCGCCTATCCCTCCTACGAGCTTTTCATCTACTCCCTCCTGTGCGGGGTAATGTTGGGGGTTGGCTACATCTTTGATTCGTATGGTGTGCTGGTACTTGGTATTTTGTTTGCTCCCTTGATGGCTCCCTGGTTCGGTCTCATCCTTTCCGCCATTAGCGGCATGCCGCGCTTGTTCTTTCAGACTGCAGCCGGGTTGCTGATCAGCGCCACGCTGGTTTTCGGAGCCAGCGCGCTGGCTGGTCTGGCTTCGCGCCTTATTTTGCCACTCACCTTCAATGCGGCCTTTAACCTGAGCCGCCTTTGGTGGCCTGAAATGATTGTCGTAGCACTTGGCGCGATCTTACTCACTGTATCCTTTGTACGTTCCGAGAGCAAACCTTACCTGCCCAGCGTCTTGGTAGCTTATGGACTGTTCATGCCGCTCAGCGCCAGCGGATTCGGTGTGGGGAACGGCATCGGCGATCTCTGGCCGCATGGAGTACTGGTCTCCCTTGTGCATCTGGCTTGGTCGAGCATCTTTGGCCTGCTCACGCTGGCAATACTGCGCTTCCGCCCACTCTCGGGTGTGAGATATGCTTTCGCTCTGGGCGTATTTGCCATTTCCGTACTGACCGTTTTCTGGTTGATCGACCCCTCAAAAGCCCAAACTGCGGAACTGGTTACTGAACCGACTCTGCCCACTGCTACCTTGACTCTCGAGCCGCTACCCGATGGAACGTCCACTCCCACAGCGCTTCCTTCCGTGACCCCTGTCCTGTTGAGGCCGACTGGAACCGAATCCATCCCCAAAGAGTCCCCCACAGCGACCTCCACAGCCCTGGGCGAAAGCGTCACCCCTGTCCCTTTGACGTTGGACGTCACTCTGCCCGTTACCGAAACGCGGACCAGCACCCCTGCCCCCGAACCGACGCCGATTTACGCGGTCATCCGCGCGCGGGAAGGCGGCGGGGCTTATATCCGCAAGGAGCCAGGTGGGAACGTACTTGCTACCCTCGACAATGGCTCCGTAGTTCAAATTCTGCCCGAAACACAAGATTATAACGGTGTGTTGTGGATCCATATTGTTGCCACGCGTAATGACATCCGCGTTGAAGGCTGGATCATTCAGACCGTTCTTGAAACGGCTACCCCTGTCCCCAATTGGGAGCCTTCAGAAACACCACCCCCTTAGGGGATTGTTTATATTCCTGAGCACGAGGAGAGTATATGAGTATTCATTTCGGTACTGATGGCTGGAGGGCCGTCATATCAGACACATTCACTTATAACAATTTACGCATGGTGGCGCAGGCGATTGCAGACGCGGTTGCTTCAGATCAATGGGATAAGTCCGGTAACGGCGAGCAGGTTCCAGATCCGCGCAAGATCGTGGTTGGTTTCGATACACGCTTCCTGTCAGACAGGTATGCTATTGAAGTGGCGCGTGTGCTCGCAGGCAATGGGTTTACCGTCCTGCTGGCGCAGTCTGATGCACCCACCCCGGCCATTTCGTATGCTGTCAAACATCTCAATGCAGTAGCGGCTGTGATGATTACGGCCTCACACAATGCACCGCGTTATAACGGCGTGAAGTTAAAAGCAGCATTTGGCGGCTCGGCCTTGCCCGAACAATGCCGTCGGGTGGAAGTGTATATCAACGACAACGAGCAACGAGCGCGCGGCCCCAACTTGATGGAATATGAAAAGGCACGGGAAGCAGGATTGATCCAAAGGTTCAACCCCTTGCCTGATTATTTCAACCACTTGCGCACATTGATCGACACCGATGTGATCGCTGGTGAACGGCAACGTGTGGTGGTGGATTCCATGTACGGCTCCGGGCGTGGCGTGATCAAGGCTTTTTTGCAGGGCACGGGCTGTGAAGTGTTTGAAATTCGCAGTGAAATGAATCCCGGCTTCGGCGGCGTGCACCCGGAACCAATTGCCAAGTACTTGGGGCCGTTGGCGTCCGCAATCAGTTCAGGTATGGGAAACTTCGGCGTCTGTACCGATGGAGACGCCGATCGTATTGGTGCGATGGACGAACGCGGTAACTTTGTCGATCCGCACAAGATCATGGCGCTCTCGCTCAAATATCTGGTCGAGAAACGTGGTATGAGCGGCGCGGTGGTGCGTACCGTCTCGACAACCCGCATGATTGACCGACTGGCTAAACGGTACGGCTTGACCTTGTACGAGACTCCCGTTGGCTTCAATCACATCGCCGATTACATGTTGAATGAGGATGTCCTGATTGGGGGTGAGGAGTCTGGCGGCATCTCCTTCAAAGGGAATATCCCGGAAGGTGACGGCCCTGCGATGGGATTGTTGCTGGTAGAAATGGTAACAGCGGCGAAAAAATCTCTTCATGAAATGGTGAAAGAACTACTGGAAGATGTCGGGCCGGCATTCTATAAGCGCACTGACCTGCGCTTGAGCCGCCCGGTGGCCAAGTCTGAGATGACCGATTTCCTCACAAAGCAAGCCCCGGTTGATATCGGGGGCGAGAAAATCACTGAAGTCAGCACACGTGATGGCGTCAAATACATCCTGGCCGACGATTCATGGCTGCTTATCCGCCCCTCCGGCACAGAGCCGGTGTTGCGCGTGTACGCCGAAGGCCGCAGCCAGGAAATGGTCAAGGCTTTGCTGGGGTATGGTGAACAAGTAGCAGAGTCAGTTGTGTGACGCCTTATAGCACAAAAACGAAATCAAAAAAGACCCTGAAGGTTGTGCACAACCTTCAGGGTCCAGTCTAATCTATAAATGCTAACCTGTGGGCGTAGCCCGCAGCCTGCGCGCCAGGAAAATAATGGCGACAAGCACCATGGCTGCGATCACCAATCCCGGTAAACCAACTTCATCCGCAAAACCGGAAGTTGGCAAAGCAGTGGAGGTAAGTACAACCGTTGACGTAGAGGCTGCTACTTGTGTCAGGCCGGCAGCAACCGTAGCTGTCGCCGGATCAGGGGTAAGCGTGAATTCCAGCGTGTTTGTCGCGGAGGGTTGCGCAACCACCGGGGTGTCAGTGGGAAAGGGTGTGTCTGTAATCTGCGGTGTTTGTGAGAGGTCAAAAGCCAATGCAGTCGCGGTCAAGGCATCACTGATGGTGCCTGCATTTTGAGTCTCGATCGCGCTTTGCGTTTGTCGCGCAGCATTTTGTTGTGGCAAAATCAATAATGCATAGCCTGCCAGACAGGCAATTGAAAGCAGCACGATCCCACCTAAGATACCCGCGGCAATCAAGAATGTGCGATTGCTGGATTCCTCCGGCGGCGCTTCAACATCATCTTCATAGTTAAGATCATCGCCTTCATACATAATTCACTCTCCTCACTTTCATTGCAGCGTAACCTCGTCAGGCTCCGTTTGTGGTGATTCAATTATCCCACAATTTCCAAGTTTACCAGAGGAACAAGGGTTTGTTCCCCGTTTTCCAATTTTACTTCGGCTGCAAACGCGCGCAGGCCGCTAGGTAAAGTAACCAACCCGGAAGGAAAATGGGCAAGCGTACCGATTGCCCCAGCGTGCGGTGCGCGTCGCAATCGCACAGTTTGACCAACTTCCAGCGTATCCACGTCAATAGGTGGGGGTGGTTCCTGTGAGACCGGCAGCGGGATAATGACTTCAGGTCGCGCGCCAGTGTGACGGTTGAAAGCTTCGGCGTTGATGGTGGCCGCGCGTTTTGCGCTGCTGGTCAGCAGCTTGTAGGCCACGGAATTCATTGGAATTTGTCCAAAACCGTCAATCGCCACAATCGGGAAACGCATCTGCTGTGCGGCCGGGAGCAACGCGGGCGAGATGCTGGACAGGATCAAACCACGCACGGGCAATTCGGCAGCAGCGCGCAACGTATCCGCATCCCGCAGGAGCCCGGCCAGGATGATGGAGCCTCGCAGGCTGACGTCCAGGCGTGAAGCGTCGAGTATATCGTCCGGTTTTTCGGTCAAGTTGGTCATTGCACCGGTTTCAATGCGCCCGTTGCCCCATGTTCCCTGGATCAGTGCGCCCACGGTGCGGATGATCGCACCGCGATAAGGAATAATCTGCACCACGGTTCCAGGCAAGCCAGCTTTGAGTTCAACCGTGGTCTCGCCAGTTTCCATCAGAACCTGTCCACCGCCGGCCGCAACCACACGACCACTCTGCGGCGCACGAATGGTATGCGGGATAATACCTTTGCTAATGGCGAGCTCTGAGCCTGCAGCAACTTTATCGCCTTCTTTTACACGCAGCAAGCGATCGGCTGCATTGGAAGAAATGTTCAGGGTGCGGGCAACATCGATCAGAACGTGCTCACGCGCCCAGGTGGCCTCGGCAATAACGTCTGTGGGACTGACTTTCTGGTTGAGCTTGGCTATTACATTGCCAGCTACGGGCAACGCGCGCTCACGCTCTATGGTAGTTAGGGGCAAGATGTGATTGACAGGTGCAAGCATGTCTTAGCCTCCCACCGACCAGAGCCATTTTTTGAACAATTCGCGGCGGCGTACCGGATCTTCCGGCAGGGTGAGCGGTCTGCCACGCGCATCAATGACCACCCCTAGAACACCACCCACAACCTGGAGGGCAGCGTTTCGCCCGGGACCATTCCCGATATCGGATCGGTGCATAGGTTGCAGTGTCAGGCGGGCAGTTTGCCCTATACCCAGAGGCAGGATCTCAAGTCCACCGAATTTGACTTCTGCGCGTGCATCGTTGCCGTCTGTATAAGTGAGGCGCGCCCGCAAAACAGGCGTACCATGGGTGGCCGAACTGATTACCGAAACGATCGTGCCCAGGCTCATGAAAGCGCCTGATTCAAGCACCTGCACAGGTAAGAGTTGGTTGTGTTCGGCCGCCGCGCCCAATAACGGAAGCAGGTTGTTTTGGTCCAGAATGATCGATGTAATCCCCACCGGTTGCAAGGCATCTAATAGAAGCAACAGACTTTGCCCGGGTGTGGGCGAGTCACTCAGAGCACCTCCCCCCGCCAGGATGGGCTCGAACAGAGGCAACAAATCCCTTCTGAGCAAGCTGGCCTCGGGCGGGAAATTGCGTTTTGCCTCTTGCATCGCCAGATACAATGCCTGGCGAGAGATGGCATGCCCGATAGCATGATCTTCTTTGGTTACAGGGATGGTGCCAGGACAGAGAGAAATCTGGTACAGATAATCGCGCACAACACTGGGGGCAATATCAAGATGTAGCCAACGCAGAATATCATCCAGTTGTGTGTGATGCAGCAATCCGGGCAGGTTGTCGCCCAAGCCATACTGCGGGTAAACGCTAAGGGTTAATTTTCCATTGAAACCGGCAGCAACTACGGCGGCCGTGGTGCCAAGGTCCACGCCAAGGATGCCCCGGCTCGTACCGTTCATCTGGCTGAGGAAACGAATGATGCGTCCCTCTGCATAGGCAGTAGGCAGCAGGCGTCCACCAGTCCAGGCTGCCAGGTCATCTACCCCGGGCATTTGCCGCTTGCGTATGTCAGCAAAAACTTGCGCTAATTCACGAGAAGCGGGTGCCAGATCCTCAGTATCGAGCGATGGGCGGATATTGGGGCTGAAATGCAACGAGGGGGTCAGCTTTTGCAGCGATTCTTTGACAGAATTGGTCAGGCTCTGGTTGCCCGCGAAAAGCACAGGCGGGCGCTTCTCTTCCGGCATCAGATAACACGCCAATCCAACTGCCTCCAGGATTTTCTGCACCGAGCGCGATGCGCCGCCATCGGTTCCACCAGCTAAGATAATGATATCGGGGCGAGCGCGCAGGATAGCGTCGATTTGTTCGTCAGATTTGCGTTGATCGTTCAGGCCGAAAGTCTCGACAACCTGCAAGTAAGCTGTTTCAGCCAAGCGGCGGGCGCTTTCCAAGGACACATCTGAAAGCAGACCAACTACGATGGCACGCAGCACTGGCCCAGCAGAAAGAGTGGCCGCGAACGCATCCACGCCGGACCCATCGGACTGCACCGGCGTTATCAACTGATTATCCTGGTCCAGCAGTGTTTTGCCGGTTACCGTTTGCAGATGAGAAATTGCCTGGTTTACACCAAGCAAGACATCTTTGAATGGAGCATCAGCGGTGGAACGCGCCTGCCCGGATGCAATGAAGCGATATTGACCTTCAACCACGTCGAAAAGCACCGCTCGCGTGGATGACGCGCCGACGTTTACAGCCAGGAGGGAATTGTCTTGGAGGAGTGAAACCGGCATAAGGTTTAGAGTGATTGCATAATAAGAATGATGAAAGTACGAAGCGAGTCCATTCGTTCGATCAGGGCGGTCAGAGCAGCCATATACACGCCTGCAAAGAGCACACCAAATGTAATAGCAATGTAAATGCGCCCAATCAAGGTCAGGATTTCGACCACAAAATTACGTTTCACGGTTCCATCCGTTTTTTGGCGCGCACCGTAATGGAAGTAAGCTAATGTGCCCACAACACCGATCAAAATCAAAGCACCATTGACGATCATGAGGACTGGGTCGATATTGCGCACGACCGCTGTTTTCAGATCGAAGCCACCAAACGTGGCTTCGATCTGGGGTAAAAGCGTTCCCAACACTGCGCCACCAATTGTGACTGCAGCTCCTACGCCGACAAGAAAGGCCATGGATAATTGACCGAGTCCGGATAAACGCGGTGAAACTTTTGTGAGTAACAAGCCGCTGCCAACCACTGGGACGAGCAACAGGGCGGCTTGCCAGGCATTTGAAAAAACTGTCCCTGGCAAAATGGGCTGTATCAATTGAGGCATGATCACTTGATTCCAGGCGACAGCGGCAACATAGCCTGCGGATACCCCAACAAACACATATACTGTAGCCCGAAAAAGCGGATTATCGCCAAAAAGATAACTAAGGATCAAAACTGTGACAATAAAGCTTATGGCAGCAGAAAGCAGGTCAACGGAGATTGCCACGTTACACCTCGCCTTGCTCTCTGCGGCGCTCCCGCCAGCCAGAAACCAGGCTCCACAGCGAACCGAATGTAATCATCGCCAGGGCTGCCAGCAAGCCCAACCCGTACGCATCCCAGTAACGGCGGGCTGTCCCAGGACGCCCACCATTGAATTGTTCGATAGGCGCCCCGCCGTCCAGCCCGGTGAGCATCGCGTCGACCTGACCGGATTGAAGGTAAGGCAGGATCATCGGTCCGGATTGAGCGCTGGAAACCACCAGGAAACGGGCATCCTTTCGCGCGGTTTCGGTTTGTTCGATCCAGATACGAGCAGTTTCCACGTCATCGGTTAATAAAATAATGACAGCAAAATCAGATAAGTGGCTAACACCCTTCAAAACGGGCGTTTCCCAGGCATTTTCTCCGTTGATCGAAGTAGGTTTTGTGGTTACCGGATTTGTAGCGAACGCCAACACACCAGCCGCTCCACCAGGCAAATAGCCCAGATTGACAAATTGTCCTCCGGCTTGATAATAAACAGATGCCTGTGTATTCTCTAGACGCATGAACTGTTCAGCCAAACCAGGGCCGGTAGGCGTGGATGAGATCAAGCTCAAGCGTGGGGCTTTTTGCAGGATCATGTAATCAATCAACGGTGCAGCGGCAGCCTCCAGTTCGCCTGCCAGGGCTGCATCATAGTCAAAGATTACCAGGACAGGCGCGTCGGCTGGCAGGTTCCCTTGTACGTAATCTTCCAGGAAAGCCTTTGTCTCAGGAGAAACACCAAACGGCATAGAGTTCAATTGTGTCCCGGTAAAGACCGAGCCGCCGACCACCACCAGAAGCACAATAGCAATGATCCAGCGCAAGAAGCGTTGCGAAAGCATGATTGGCTGTGTAGCGATTGGTTTGGGGTTGACTTCAGATGCCAGCATTTGCTCCAACATGGACGCGCCGGATTGCTGGTCTTCACTGGCTTGTAATTTTATCGAATAAGCCTTGGGGATGCTGGAAGGGCCCACACCCGGCACAGCGGGCAGCACACCACGCAACCCAGCTAACGGGCCTGTTTCCTCCATATACTGGTCTGTTGTGGCTGTCCCCTCACCTGTATCGGAGATGACAGATTCTACGGGGCGCATGGCTTGCACCCAACTGGGCAGTTCAGCAAGACTCAGGTCACCCTCTTCCGTCTCAGCAGACTCTGCCGAGGCTTTCCCTTCGGCCGGTTTGCCAGTACCGGAGAGCCAGTCAGGCATCTCTGCGGCGAAGAGCGCTTCTACATCATCTGTCGAAAGGGGCTCTCCCTCATCATCTACAAATGCAGGTGGAACACTTGCCTCTTGAGGAGCTTCCTCTGTTATAAGGGCAGGGGCTTCCACTTCCTCAGGGAATTCTTCGGGTTTGGTCGCTCCCTCGCTCTTTGATGAAAGCCAGTCGGGCATGTCACTTTCGGCAGCGAGTTGTGCTTCTTCTTGCGAGGGAGCTTGGTAAGTTTCTTCGCCTAATGAGGTGAGCCAATCAGGCGATTCGCCTTCAACAGCGGGTTGAGCGACTTCTTGTTGTGGGGGAGTCTCTGTACCTTCTTCGTCTAACGATGCAAGCCAATCAGGCAGGCCACTTTCGACAGCAGGTTGCGCGTCTTCTTGCTGTGGAGCGGCTTGTGTACTTTCTTCGCTCAGGGATGCAAGCCAATCCGGCATGCCACCCTCAACAGCAGATTGTGCTGCTTCTTGGGGCGTAGACTCAGTAATTTCCTCGCCCAGCAAAGCAGACCAATCAGGTGTATCACTTTCAGATGAAACTGTTTGTGATATTTCTTCGCTTTCCAATGGAGATGTTGCCTGAGCAGGTTCTTCTGCTCTCATCCAATCGGGCAGGTCGCTTTCGGATTCGCCTTTTGACTCCTCGTCCGCGCCCTGTAACCAGGCAGGCAGGCCAGTGTCAATTGGGGACTCATCCTCCGTGGAGTCTGCCTGGAGGTTAGAATCTGATTCGAAATCGGCGTCCCACTCGAAGTCCATGCTCGATGCGGCTGGTTGCGCTTCAGCATACGCTGGTTCTTCAGTAGCTCTGTCTGTTAGAAAAGCAGAGAGTTTACCCTCACCTGATTCTGTTTTCGTTTCGCCCGCGCCCAGGTCAGATATCCAGCCAGGCAGTGTACCGGTTTCGTTTTCTTCCACACTGGATGTTTCCTCACCCAGCATGTTTCTCAGGGAGGCCAGATCGTCTCCTTCCAAGGATGATTCTTCAGGAGCGGTCTGTGCGCTTTCACCACGCAAATCGGCCAACCAATCAGGAATTTCTTCGTCATCTTTGGCTTGGGATTGCAGACCGGCCAGTAAGTCGGCGGATTCTTCAGGTGGCGCTTCTTCCTCCGCTGGAGCCTGCTCCGGTTCCTCCCCGGCAGAATCACGCGCCTGTTGGCGGACTTCGCGCAACCATTGCGGCAATACAGGCTCCAATTCGCTGGTAGTCTTTTCTGTGGGTTCCTCGCCCGCATGGATGGGAGGCTGCGAACGGCTCAATTCATCGGTGAGCGGTTTCAGGCGCGCTTCACAGAACTGGCACACATCCAGTTCTGCCGGGTTGGGTCTGCTGCACATCGGGCACTTGATTTCAGCCATCAATTACCTCCGTATGGCCGATCAATGCCGAACAGCACTCGTAACCCAGTGGTGAGCGCGCCCAGGGCTACACCGATCAAGATGCCTCGTGAGCCAGCTGCAGCAAAATTATCTCTAAGTAGCCACTCTACGAAGTCTGTTCCAGGAATTTTTCCAAAGGGCAAGGGCGCCGCAGCCAACAAGATCACGATTACCACACCCAGGAAGATAAAGGTCATGAGATCAGCACGGCGGCGCAGCAGGCGGGCGCTGGCGTAGACCAATGTCACTGCCAGCAGGGCCATCAGCGCAGCCTCTGTTGGGATGATGATTGCTTCCAGGAAAAAATCCAGCGTTGGGTTGTTCGTTCCTAAAACGATCCCAAGAATAGCTGATGCGAATAATGAGACGATTAGCAAGATACTGTAGGCTGTGCCCTTTTGACGCGTCCTGATCTTATGCCAGTGCACACCCAGAAGATTTAATACGCCCACCAACACCGCCACGGCCGCCAGAATGATCGCCCACTGTACCAGTAGCAAGCGGATTTCAAGCAACATCTCTAAAGGGATAAAGTATCCCAGCAGGACAAGCAGTCCAGACGCGATGGCGACTCCAGCAGCTAGGATGCGCATCATATAATCCCAAACAATTTCAGGGCAGAACCGCCCAACAATATCAGGATGATGGCCCAGCGTAAGATATCCTGAACCTGCAAACTGGCCTGGTGAGAAATGCCTGCATTGATATAGGCTCCGGCAGCGAAAAGCTCCTCGCCGATCAATGGGTCATCAACACCCGCGTAGAGCACAGCCTGGGCGGCAGGGTCATCAGCAGCCGCCACGGCCAGACTATTGGCCCGATCCGCTGCATCGGTCAGCAGGGCCACCTCAGGGCCAAAATGACCAATAAAGGCATTCGCTGAAACATCTTCAT
>Ga0105094_10001856_pt1 | contig 11078 bp, 7 predicted proteins | sample PPLLak1March2015_2_FD_87023 | JGI IMG/M metagenome (GOLD analysis project Ga0105094, IMG submission 87023) | Freshwater sediment microbial communities from Prairie Pothole Lake near Jamestown, North Dakota, USA - PPLs Lake P8 Core (3) Depth... | ecosystem: Environmental > Aquatic > Freshwater >...
AGGAAACTTGGGTTTAATTAAAGCCGCAAAAAGATTTGACGAAACAAGGGGTTTTAAATTCATATCATATGCAGTCTGGTGGATAAGGCAGTCGATTCTCCAGGCACTAGCCGAACAATCAAGAATTGTCAGGCTTCCCTTAAACAGAGTAGGTACGCTCAATAAAATCGGCAAAGCCTACAGTAATCTTGAACAGGAATTTGAAAGGGAACCTTCCGCCGATGAACTGGCTCGGGAACTTGAAATGGATGTATCCGAAGTATCCGATGCAATTAAAATTTCCAGCAGGCATGTTTCCATGGATGCTCCATTTACCAGCGGGGAAGAAAACAGGCTGCTTGATGTAATTGAAGATGACCAGCAGCCTGCTCCCGACGAAACTTTAATGACTGAATCCCTTAAAACTGAAATTGAAAGAGCGCTGGCTACGCTTTCTGAAAGAGAGGCTGAAGTTATAAGCCTCTATTTCGGTTTAAACAAAGAGCATTCCTTAACGCTGGAAGAAATCGGGGAAAGATTTAATTTAACTAGAGAACGGGTCAGGCAAATAAAGGAAAAGGCAATCAGACGATTAAGGCATGCATCGAGAAGCAAAAATCTCCGGGCTTATCTAGGCTGATAATGTTTTTTTCTAAACTGCAAATATTTTTAGTTCCTATTCTAATCGCTGCCGTATTTGCAGGCTGTGCTTCATCATCAAATACTTCCCGGTACAAAAACAAGACGGAGAAAAAATCACCCGCAAATCCATCCGTAAGGTTTACTTCGAATGAAAAAAAGAGAAGCGAAGTAAAAGCAGATACAACTAACTTTGATCTTACTTATTCCGAAGATGATGAAAGACTGCCTGATGAAGAATCGATTGATATTTCGCCCGTATTAAGATCGTATTCCCGTTCAGCCCCAGGAACGGAAGCAACCGTTAAAGAAAAAATGCTGATGGAAATTATTAAGTATTTGAACACGCCTTATAAATTCGGCGGAAATTCGAAACAGGGGATCGACTGCTCGGCGTTTACTCAGACCATTTTTAATAATGTTTTCTCTTTCCAGCTCCTTCGTTCCGCGAGGCAGCAGTACACGCAGGGATTGCCTATTAATCATAGAGAGAATTTACAGTTTGGGGACCTGGTCTTTTTTAATACCCGGAGAAGAGTTAAACCGGGCCATGTCGGAATTTATTTGGGTGAAAATCTCTTCGCTCATGCAAGTTCGGCTAAGGGAGTAATTGTCTCTTCTTTAGATCACGATTATTACTTACGAACTTTCATGGGCGGACGAAGAATGGAAAGTTTTTCAACATCCAGATAGAATAAGATTTTTCCTTTAAACACTCATCTTTATTACACAAATTTTTATCCGCTCTTTTCTTATCTTTGCTAAAAAAGCTGCAGAAGCAAATAAATTAATGCTGAAAAAATATCATCTGAAAAATATAGACTGTGCAGCATGCGCTGCAAGGATCGAAAAATCTGTCTCCGGGCTGAATTCGGTGAAGGATATTTCTATAAATACGGCAAATTCCGTGATGTATCTTGATAGCGATAATATTGAAGAAGTGAAAAGAGAAATAAAAAAAATAGAGCCCGGAGCTGTATTCGAAGAAGCAGAAAGTAAAATAAGAAATTCTTCATCTTTAAATTTTAAAAAAGAAATTATTCTTATTGCCTTAGTAATAATCTTATTGATTATTGGACTGCTGATGGAAGATGATCTTCACGAGTCATCCATGTTTTATTTAGAATATATAATCTATCTTAGCGCATATTTAATCAGCGGATGGGGGGTGTTAACTAAAGCCGCAAAAAATATAATTAAAGGAAAGTTATTTGATGAAAATTTTTTAATGTCGGTGGCTACAATCGGAGCAATTGCAATACATGAACTTTCTGAAGCGGTTGCGGTAATGCTTTTTTATAATGTGGGAGAATTTATCCAGAATATAGCTGTCAAAAAATCCAGAAAATCAATTAAGTCACTTCTCGAAATACGTCCTGATTATGCAAATTTAAAAATTAATGAGAATATTAAAATCGTCTCTCCTGGAGATGTTAGCGTCGGCGAATTGATAATTGTAAAACCTGGAGAAAAAATTCCTCTCGACGGTATTGTTATTGAGGGATTTTCTTATGCGGATACTTATGCGCTTACGGGAGAAACGGTTCCTAAAAGCATAAAACAAAATGATCAGGTTTTGGCAGGCATGATAAATAAATCAGGCACGCTCACTGTAAAGGTGGAAAAATCATTCGGGGAATCCTCTATATCAAAAATACTCGAGCTTATTGAAAAAGCCGGTGCAAAAAAATGCGAGACGGAAAAATTTATTACAAGCTTTGCAAGGTTTTACACGCCGGTTGTGGTCGTTCTTGCACTGGGTATTGCTCTTTTGCCGCCGCTTTTATTTCCCGCTCAAACATTCTCCGATTGGATTTACAGAGCGCTTGTAATATTGGTAATTTCTTGTCCGTGTGCTTTAGTGATAAGCATTCCGCTTGGATATTTCGGCGGAATCGGCAGAGCTTCAAGGAAAGGGGTGCTTATAAAAGGATCTAACTACCTAGATGCACTGACAAAAGTTAAAACAGTGGTATTTGATAAGACGGGAACTTTAACTAAAGGAGTATTTAATGTTTCTGAAGTTATAGTCTCGAACGGGATAAGCAGAGAAGACCTTTTAAAGTATGCGGCAATAGCTGAAGCCCAGTCAAACCATCCGATTGCAGATTCTATAAGAAAGGCCTATGGTAATAAAATTGATTCTTCAATAATCAGGAAATATGTGGAGATTTCAGGTCAGGGTGTAAAGGTTATTACCGATAACAAAACTATTGTAGCCGGCAATGATCTTATCTTACATAAAGAAAATATAAAACATGATAATTGTATTGTTGAAGGTACGGTCGTTCATGTAGCTGTTGATAATAAATATGCGGGGTACATTACTATTTCGGATGAACTGAAAGATGATTCCATCGGGACAATGAATTCTTTGAAAAAACTCGGTGTAGATAAAATCGTAATGCTTACGGGAGATAATAACCATTCTGCCAAAGCATTTGCCGATAAATTGGGCATTGATGACTATTATGCCGAACTTCTTCCCGAGGATAAAGTAACATATCTGGAAAAAATAATGGATGAGTCTCCTAAAGAGGGAAGAGTAGCATTTGTGGGAGACGGTATAAATGATGCTCCGGTAATTGCACGCTCAGATATTGGCATTGCAATGGGCGGACTCGGATCGGATGCGGCCGTTGAAGCAGCCGATGTTGTAATAATGGAAGACCATCCTTCCAAGGTTCCTGCTGCAATAGAAATAGCTAAGAGAACTAGAACTATTGTGTGGCAGAATATCTTTTTTGCTATAGGAGTTAAAATATTTTTTATTTCATTGGGAGGATTAGGAATTGCTACAATGTGGGAAGCTGTCTTTGCCGATATGGGTGTTGCTTTAATTGCTATTCTGAATGCTGCAAGAATGTTAAGAGAATAAAAAAAGCTGCCCATTTCTGAACAGCTTTATAAATTGTTCCAATATTGATTTTTTAGCTGCAGCCTGTTGTAGAACCGCAGGTCATGCATTTCAAGCATGTTCCGTTTCTCACCATTGTAAGACTCTGGCATTCCGGACAAATATCTCCTGTGTATCCTGCTTCTATAGCTCTTTTCACTTTAGATTGTTTTGCATTACCCTGATCTTTTGTTAATGAACCTGCATAAACCGATTCTTTATCCTTTTCAGGATCAACAATTCTTTCACTTACGATTTCCTCGCTTTCAAATTCCGGCTCAATAAATTTTGCAACTATTCCCCTGGGAGTTTTTACATTTACTTCGCCGGGCTGTGCATGGACAAGATCGTTCCTGCCCATGTATGTAACGGCAAGTTCTCTAAAGATATAATCTATAACCGATGTTGCCATTTTAATTTTTTCATTCCCGGTTACAATTCCGCTTGGTTCGAACCTTGTAAATACAAATGCATCAACGAATTCTTCCAGCGGAACTCCGTGTTGCAGGCCTAATGAGATTGCAATTGCAAAACAGTTAAGCAGACTTCTGAAAGCTGCTCCCTCGCGGTGCATATCAATAAATATTTCGCCAAGCTGACCATTGTCATATTCACCAGTTCTTATATAGACTGACTGGCCATTGATCTTGGCCTTTTGAGTATAACCGGTTCTTCTATCAGGAAGCCTTCTTCTTTTTGCGATATATCTATGAATAATTCTTTCTGCGACTTTAACTATATCGTTATGCTCTTTATCTTCGATCAATGCTTCAAGCTCTTCTTCGCTTATGGAATTCAAAGGTTGGGATAATTTTGAGCCGTCTCTGTATAAAGCATTTGCTTTAATACCCAGCTTCCACGACTGCATATAAGCATCCTTAATATCCTCAACCGATGCCAGGTTCGGCAGATTAATTGTCTTTGATATTGCACCGGAAATAAAGGGCTGTGCTGCTCCCATCATTTTGATATGTGCCAATGGGCGGATAAAACGGGTTCCTTTTTTACCGCATTTGTTGGCGCAGTCAAATACAGGATAATGCTCGTGCTTTAAGAACGGAGCACCTTCAATAGTCATTGTTCCGCAGACATAATCGTTTGCAACTGCAATTTCGTTTTTGGAAAATCCCAATCCAGTCAGCAGATTAAAATTAAAGGAATTAATCTGTTCTTCGGTAAATCCCAGTTTATTGATCAGGAATTCAGTTCCCAATGTATACTTATTGAATGCAAAAGTAAGATCGAATACTGAAGGAAGAACTTTTTCAATTTTTCCGATTAATTCTTCAGTGAATCCTTTTGCTTTCAGTGATTCTGAATTAATGTATGGACAACCCACAAGAGTTCCAGCTCCTTTGGCGTATTTCACTATCTCTGCAATCTGATCTTTATTGTAACCCAGTCTTTCCAGGGCAGGAGGAATTGATTGATTAATTATTTTAAAATATCCGCCGCCGGCTAATTTTTTGAATTTTACCAGCGCAAAATCAGGTTCAACACCGGTTGTATCGCAGTCCATTACCAGTCCGATTGTTCCGGTTGGTGCAATTACGGTTACCTGTGCATTTCTGAATCCAAACTGATTCCCAAGCTCCAATCCATTATCAGCATCTTCCCTGGCGGCCTGCAGTAAATCCGACGGGCAGTATTTAGGATCAATACCCATAGGAAAGATTGAAAGCCCTTCGTATTCCTCGTTAGGGACATTGTATGCAGCTCTTCTATGATTTCTGATTACAAGGAGCATCTGCTTTTTATTATCTTCATACCGGGGGAATGCTCCTAATTGTTTTGCCATCTCTGCAGATGTTGCATAAGCTTTCATGTGCATTATTGCCGTGATTGCTCCGCAGATTGCAAATGCTTCATTGCTGTCGTACGGTATTCCCTGCTGCATAAGAAGCGATCCTAAATTTGCATATCCTAATCCAAGTGTTCTGTAATTATAGCTGAGCTGTGCAATAGCTTTGCTGGGAAACTGAGCCATTAAGACGCTGATTTCCAAAACTATTGTCCAGATTCTAGTAGCATGCCTGAAAGCATCAATATTAAATTTTTGTTCTTTGGAATCGTAAAACCTTATGAGATTCAGCGAAGCAAGATTGCATGCGGTATCATCCAGGAACATATACTCGCTGCATGGATTTGAAGCTCTTATTTCTCCGTCTTCCCTGCACGTATGCCATTCATTAATTGTAGTATGATATTGAATGCCGGGATCAGCACATGACCATGCGGAATATGCAATTTGATCCCACAGTTCGCGGGCCTTTAAAGTTTTGCAAGGCTTCGGTTCCCCTTTTTCTTCCGCAGCTTTTTTCTTTTCAGTCCTCCAGTAAAGATTCCAGTCGCCGTCATTCAAGATGGCATTCATATAATCATTTGTTACTCTTATTGAATTGTTGGAATTTTGTCCGGATACGGTTATATAAGATTCGGAATTCCAGTCGATATTATATACAGGGAATTCAATAGATTTAAACCCAAGCTTTGCAAGCTGGATTACTCTTTCAATATAATTATTCGGAATATTTTCTTTCCTGGCCTCAAAAACCGCCTGCTTCAATTTTTTATTTTCATTTTTATTGAAGCGGTCGTTTTCAGGATGTTCATCGTAGCAGGCTTTCATTATTGCATTAAGGTGATAATTGCACAGCTTGGAGCCCGCAACCAAGGCTGCTACCTTCTGTTCCTCAACTACCTTCCAATTTATATATTCTTCAATATCCGGGTGGTCCAGATCGAGGGTAACCATTTTAGCAGCGCGCCTGGTAGTCCCGCCTGATTTAATTGCACCGGCGGAGCGGTCGCCGATTTTCAGAAATGACATTAAGCCTGAAGATTTTCCGCCTCCGCTTAACGGTTCATTTGCTCCTCTCAATTCTGAAAAATTTGATCCTGTTCCCGATCCATATTTAAATAGCCTTGCTTCCCGAACCCAAAGATCCATTATTCCGCCTTCGTTAACAAGATCATCTTTAACTGATTGAATAAAGCATGCATGCGGCTGAGGATGAGTATATGCGTCGCTTGAAGCTGTCAGTTCTTCGGTTTTATGGTCAACATAATAATGCCCTTGAGAAGGTCCCGAAATACCGTATGCCCAGTTTAAACCTGTATTAAACCACTGCGGACTGTTAGGTGCTGCCATTTGATTAGCAAGCATATAAACAAGTTCATCGTAAAAAGCTTTTGCATCCTCTTCAGTGTCAAAATAATTACCCTGCCATCCCCAGTATGTCCAGCACCCGGCCAGCCTTTGAAATACCTGTCTAGAATCCGTTTCCGATGAGAATCTATCCTTTTCAGGGAGCTGTTCAATTTTATCGCTATCTATCCTAGAAGCTTGAAGCCAAACCGGGACCCCTCTTTCTCTGACTTTTTTAAGCAGTTTAGGTATGCCTGCTTTTCTGAAATACTTTTGAGCTATTATATCGGTTGCAACCTGCGACCAGTGTGCAGGCACATTTACATCTTCCATTTTAAAAACAATCGAGCCATCAGGGTTTTTTATTTCAGAAGTCCTTTTAACAAACTCAAACGATGATAAAGGATCCTTTCCTGCCTCAGTAAAAAATCTTTTTATTTGCATTACACACTCCCTCGGATTTTTGAGCTTATATTAGGTTGATTAATTTTAATAGCAGCCACTTATTTTCGGACCCGGAAAGAAAATTATTTAGAATAATGATAAGGTTGATTTTTTTCATGCAGTGAATTTTTTGAGAGAATAATTTTAACAGATCTTAGTTTCAAGTTAAAAAAAGTAATGAATCAGTGCAAGAGTTTTTTAAAACTTGATAAAAAATTTTTTCTGGTTCGAAAAAAAATTTTTGCAAGGTGGATAAATTTTTATTTAAATCAAAATTAATTCTTTTATATGATTTTTACTGTAGCAGGAATCATTTGTCTTATTTTAATGGAAGAGGGGGAAGTTTTATCAAATATTTCATTCACTTATATTTAACTCTTTGAATTTAGAAAAATTTAAAACTTATTATTAAGAAACCCGATCGGTATAAAGCCTTAAAATTGGAAACTGAAAAAGTAATAGAAGTAAACGGTCTCTCAAAAAAGTTTAAAGAAGTAGCTGCTGTAAATAATCTTTACCTTAATGTTTATAAAGGGGATGTTTTCGGATTTTTAGGACCAAATGGTGCGGGGAAAAGCACCACAATCCGGATGCTGCTTTCATTAATAACCCCCAATCAGGGTCAAATAAGAATATTCGGTAAATCTTTGAAAGAAAACCGGATCAATATACTAAGAAATGTCGGAGCAATTGTTGAAAGCCCGGATTTTTACGGTTATTTAAGCGCTTATAAGAACCTCGAAATTATCGGGAAAATTTCGGGTAAAGAGATTTCCCGTAAAAGAATCATGGAAGTGCTTGAGTTGGTTGGATTGCATAAAAGATATAAAAGTAAAGTAAAAACTTATTCGCATGGTATGAAACAAAGGCTTGGAATTGCCCAGGCGCTTCTACATAATCCCGATCTTATAATTCTTGATGAACCTACAACAGGTCTCGATCCGCAGGGTATGAAGGAAATCAGAGATCTTATAATCCATCTCAGCAAACAGGAACAGAAGACAATTTTTCTTTCCTCCCATATACTCTATGAAGTTGAGCTTGTGGCAAACAGGATGATAATAATAAATAAAGGGACTACGATGATCGAAGGGGAAGTCAAGAATCTTCTAAACGCACTTGATTTAAAAGTAACTTTTGAGGTTGATGATCCGCTGAAAGCAAAGAGCTTAATCGGGGAAAAAGCCTGGATTTCCAAGCTTGATTCAATTATTGACAACAAAATGATTTTTAATTTAAAAACAGATGATATTCCTCTGCTCAACAAATATTTTGTTGAGAACCAGGTAAACATAAGAGCCGTAATTCCCAGGCGCTCTCTGGAAGAATATTTTTTAAATATAACCGAATCTGCCGGTTAATTATGATTTCCTTGATAAATATTGAAATTTATAAAATTTTTAAAAAATGGCGGACATATATCAGTTTTGTTGCTATTGGGGTTCTTGTTCCGATAATTCATATTGCAATGCTGATCGAAGGCGAGCACTCAATTGAGTACATGACGAGGAATCTTAAGCAGTCTTTTATATTTGTAGGGAATCTGCTCAACGGATTTTTAATATCATACCTAATATTAAACAGTCTTGTTGTCCATATTCCTTTCCTGATAGCTTTAGTTGCGGGTGATCTCTTAGCCGGTGAAGCAACGGCAGGCACTTATAGAATTTTAATTACCCGCCCCGTCTCAAGATTCAAAATAACCTTCTCTAAATTTATTGCGGGAATATTTTATACAAATCTTCTTATCCTATTTTTAGCAGTAATGAGCCTTGGATTGGGAATTTTAATCTTCGGCACAGGGGAACTAATTGTTGTTAGGAACAGTGGAATAGTAATCTTTGCAAGAGAAGATGTGTTCTGGAGATTTGTAACGGCTTACCTGTTCGCATCGTTAAGCATGTCCGTTGTTGCCGCACTTGCTTTTTTATTTTCTTCTCTTGTTGAAAATGCGATAGGACCAATAGTATCAACAATGGCCATCATAATTATATTTTTAATAATATCTGCAATCAATGTGCAGTTTTTCCAGTCAATCAAACCATATCTTTTTACTACTTATATGAATTCATGGAGACTATTCTTTGACAATCCGATGAATTTAAAAGAGATTTCAGAATCTATACTGATACTGCTGGGGCATGTTGCACTCTTTTTTGGTGCAGCATTTCATATATTTAACAAAAAGGACATACTAAGCTGAAATGAAAAAAATAACTTTAGCTCTTTTAGTCCTAACCGGTGCTTTATTCCCTCAAAATAAAGATCCTGAAATAATTTTGAAAAGACTCATGGAGAAATTTAATTATGTGAAGGACTACCAGGTAGATGTTAAAATAAAAATTGATATTGATTATATCCAGGCGCCGCAAACCAAAGCAAAAATATATTTTAAACAGCCGGACAAAATACATATAGAATCGGAAAGATTGGCGTTGCTGCCAAAGGACGGATTGAACTTCTCGCCGTCCGCAGTGCTTCAAAAAAAATATACCTCTATTTATGAAAAAGATGACGTAATCGGGGGACATAAGGTTTCTATTATTAAGATAATTCCGCTCGGCGAAGGAAATGTAATCTTAACAACCTTGTATGTAGACACTAAAGAAAATTTAATAAGAAAATTGGAAACCACAACAAAGAGCAAAGGCACTTTCTCAATCGATCTTAATTATAAAGATGGTTCGGAATATTCACTGCCGAGCGAGATGATTTTTTCATTCAATATTGACAAGCTCAATATACCTTCTGCATTAAGCGGTGAAGTTGAAGCCGAATCTGAACAAAAAACAGAAGAAAGAAACAAGCCTGTTTCAGGGAAAGTTTATATCTATTATTACAATTATAAGATCAACCAGGGCATTCCCGACAAAATTTTTAATAATTCTTCAAAATAAATGTCATAAAACCGGCAGAAGTTTTTATGAAGAAAAAAGTCCTTTCGCTGACGATATTCTTAATATTAATATTTAATATTAACTTTTTATGTCAGACTAAAAAAGGAAATGTATATTCAGCTGACAGTGTTAAAATCAGCTACATTGATGAAGGAAAAGGAAACCCTGCTCTTATTTTTGTTCACGGATTAAGTATTAACAAATTTTACTGGAATCCTCAGATAAAGTATTTCTCAAAAAATTATAGAGTCGTTGCAGTTGATTTAGCAGGGCATGGGGAGTCGGAAAATACAAGGAATAATTACACTGTTCAGGCTTATGCCGAAGACGTTGCTGCCGTCGTTAAAAATTTAAACCTGGAAGAGGTAATCTTAATAGGGCATTCAATGGGAGGAGCTATAATTATTGAAGCAGCCAAGCTCCTGAAAGAAAGAGCTATCGGTTTAATCGGAATAGATACTTATCACGATCTGCAGGTAAAATATTCCCAGGAAGAAATTGATGAATTTATCGAGACGTTCAAGTCGGATTTTAAAAATTCTTCTAAGGAATTTGTTCTCGGCATGTTTCCTCAAAATGCAGATACCGGAATAGTATCAAAAGTTGAGCATGATTTTATTAATGCCGATCCCCGGATTGCCGTAAGCACGCTTGAAAATGTATTTAGTTATGATGAACAGGAAAATATTAAAGACATTCAAATTCCTGTAATTTCCATTAATGCTGATTTATATCCTACCAACGCCGAAGCAAATAAAAAGATAACGGATTTTTCAGTAAAGATTATAGAAGGGGTGGGCCACTTCCCCATGATAGAGAACGAGGAAGCCTTTAATAATTATCTTGAACAGTCCGTAAACGAGTTAAAAGCTGAAAAGTAAAGTCGTCCTGTTTATCAGTTTGCAAACTGGCCTTTTTTGAAAATTGATGTCAATCTTTTGATGAGCTTTTCCGTATTTAATTTTGGAAGAATACGTTCTGCGGTAATCCCTCTTAAAAGATCATATAAAGTAATTAAAAAATTTTCTTCTCTGCTGTTTTTTTCGGCATACAGAAGATTTAAGTTTGCTAAACT
>Ga0105094_10001857_pt1 | contig 11076 bp, 12 predicted proteins | sample PPLLak1March2015_2_FD_87023 | JGI IMG/M metagenome (GOLD analysis project Ga0105094, IMG submission 87023) | Freshwater sediment microbial communities from Prairie Pothole Lake near Jamestown, North Dakota, USA - PPLs Lake P8 Core (3) Depth... | ecosystem: Environmental > Aquatic > Freshwater >...
CGAGGGCCATGAGGCCGAGTGTAGCGAACGCCGGGGGCTCGTAGCAAAGAAGGGGCGGGCATCGATCACACCCGCCCCTTCCCGGCGATGCAACGCTCGGACCGGTGCGAGCGTCTACAGGCTGAAGTACATGTCGTACTCGACCGGGTGCGTGGTCATCCGGAACCGCGTCACCTCCTCCATCTTGAGCGCGATGTACGCGTCGATCAGGTCGTCGGAGAACACGCCGCCGCGGGTCAGGAAGTCGCGGTCGCGATCGAGGTGCGACAGCGCCTCGTCGAGCGACGCGCACGGATGCGGCACCTTCGCGGCCTCCTCCGGCTCGAGGTCGTAGAGGTTCTTGTCCATCGGGTCGCCCGGATGGATCTTGTTCATCACGCCGTCGAGGCCGGCCATCAGCATCGCCGAGAACGCGAGGTACGGGTTCGCCGTGGGGTCGGGGAAGCGCACCTCGATGCGGCGGCCCTTCGGGTTCGACACGTAGGGGATGCGGATCGCCGCCGAGCGATTGCGTGCCGAGTACGCGAGGTTGATCGGCGCCTCGAAGCCCGGCACGAGCCGCTTGTAGGAGTTCGTGCCCGGGTTGGTGATCGCGTTCAGCGCCTTGGCGTGCTTGATGATGCCGCCGATGTAGTAGAGCGCGAACTCGGAGAGGCCCGAGTAGCCATCGCCGGCGAACAGGTTCTTGCCGTCCTTCCACACCGACTGGTGCACGTGCATGCCCGAGCCGTTGTCGCCGACGATCGGCTTCGGCATGAACGTCGCGGTCTTGCCGTAGGCGTGCGCGGTGTTGTGGATCACGTACTTCATCTTCTGCAGCCAGTCGGCGCGCTGCACCAGCGGCGCGAAGCGGGTGCCGATCTCGCACTGGCCGGCGTTCGCGACCTCGTGGTGGTGGACCTCGACCTCGATGCCCATCTGATCGAGCGCGAGGCACATCGCGGAACGGATGTCCTGCAGCGAGTCGACCGGCGGCACCGGAAAGTAGCCGCCCTTCACCGTCGGGCGGTGGCCCATGTTGCCGCCTTCGAACTTCTCGGCGGTCGACCAGGCGGCCTCGGACGAGAACACCTTGCAGTAGCTGCCGGACATGTCGACCGACCACTCGACCGCGTCGAAGATGAAGAACTCGGGCTCGGGGCCGAAGTAGGCGACGTCGCCAAGGCCGCTGGACTTCAGGAACGACTCGGCACGCCTGGCGAGCGAGCGCGGGTCGCGCTCGTAACCCTTGCCGTCGGTCGGCTCGACCACGTCGCAGGTGATGTTGAGCGTCGTCTCGTCCATGAACGGGTCGAGGACCGCGGTCGACGGGTCGGGCATCAGCAGCATGTCCGAGGCCTGGATGCCCTTCCAGCCGGAGATCGACGAGCCGTCGAACGCGTGGCCGGACTCGAACTTGTCGGCATCGAAGTACTTGGCGGGCACCGTGACGTGCTGCTCCTTGCCGCGGGTGTCGGTGAAACGGAGGTCGACGAACTTGACCTCGGTCTCCTTGATCATCTTGAGGACGGCGGCGCCGGTGGCGGACATGCGGTCTCCTTGTCGTTGAGTGGCTCGTGCTGCAATGCGAAATGCGCGGAGCGCTTTTAGCGATAAGCGTGCCATCGGAGGGCCGCTTGCAAGTGTCTGTCGGCGCTCTGCTTTTTCTTAAGGGGGTCGGGGGGATTTTACCATGCAGCACCACCTTGGTGCGAATGCGATCGACCGGCGCACTGCGTTGGCGCAACGCTATAGGGTTGCGCCGTTCCACCAAAGGAATTGCACCAACTCAGCGAGCCAAGTCCCGCGTGGGCAGTCGGGCCCGGCCGAGGCCCCGCCCGCCTGTGCCTGCCAAGCGATGCACAGGCGCGGATCTGCGCACCATTTCGGTGCGTCACTGCAACGCGGCGGTGGAGCTCGCTACGGGTAGAACAGGTAGACGCGATAGCCCGCCTGGGTCGTGGCGCTCGCGTCGATGAAGAGCTTCACAGCTACTTCCCCGTTGCGGGCGATGCCCGACCCGACGTCGACGGTGCCGCCCGCGTATTCCGGCGGAGCGAGCGCCCGGCGCACCACGACGTTGTCCTGGGCGTCGGTGAGCGTGAGTTCGAGGTGCGGATAGGCGACCGCGTAGCTCGCGCGGTTGCGCACCGTCGCGGAGAGCGTGAGGAGCCCCTTGTGGGCGGCATCGGCCTGCAGGTCCGACGCGTCGATCGACAGCCACGCAATCTCCCGGAGCGGGCGGAGCGTGCACCCGGCGGCCGCGCACACGCGCGACAGCAGCGGGCGCGTCGACGGCCAATGGGCGGCGATCGCGTCCCGATAGTGCCAGACGCCCTGGGCCACGAGGCCGGCCGCCAGGGCAGCGGCGGCCACCAGATAGAGCGCCGCGGACGCCCGCGAACGCTTGTTCGGACGGTCCCAGGCAAAGCGATTGTCGTAGTCGATCTCCTCCCCGCGCATTGCCTGGGCGGGAGCGCCCGACGTCGAGGGTCGGGGCGCCGCCGCCGCCGCGGCGGTCGCCGCCGGGCCGGCGGGGCTCTCGGGCGGCGCCGGCTCGAGCGCGTGGGCGGCGCGCAAGGTGACCGTCAGCGGACCGGTGCCCTCGTCGCCGGGAGAGGCCGCGGGTGTCGTGCGCAGCACGCTGATGAGGTTGGCCGTGCCGTCGAAAACGGTCCGGCAGTGCCCGCAGCGCACCTGGCCGTCGCGCAATGCGAGTTGCGCCGCCGTCACCCGGAACACGGTGCGACAACCGGGACAGCGGGTGAATTTCTCGTCGGACATCGCGTCGTCGGCGCGTCAGCGGGTGCCGGTCGTGCGCTCGCCGGCAAGCAGTACCCAGCCTTCCGAGGCACGCCAGGCGCGCAGTGTAAACCACGGCGCGTAGGCCGCGATCACGTCGGCGGCCTGCGACTCGAGGATGCCCGAGAGCGCGAGGCGGCCGCCGGGGCGCACGCGTGCCGCGAGGGCAGGCGCGAGCAGGATCAGCGGATTGGCGAGGATGTTGGCGACGACCACGTCGAACGCGCGCATCGCGAGCGCGTCCGGAAGCACGAACGTCGCCTCGACGGCGTTGGCGCGCGCGTTGTCGCAGCTCGCGCGGATCGCCTGGGAATCGACGTCGGTGCCGACGACCTCGCGCGCGCCGAGCTTCAACGCGGCGATCGCGAGGACCCCGGACCCGCAGCCGTAGTCGAGGACCGTCGCTCCGCGCTCGAGGAAGTCCTGCAGCCACTCGAGGCACAGCCGCGTCGTCGGATGCGAGCCCGTGCCGAACGCGAGACCCGGGTCGAGCGTGATCGCGATCGCACCGGCGTCGGGCGCTGCGCACCAGCTCGGCACGATCACCAGCCGGGCGCCAATCGCGATCGGGCCGAACTGCGCCTGCGTTGCGCGCACCCAGTCCTGGTCCTCGATGTGCACGCGCCGGCAGGCGGGCGCGGCGCGGCCGAGCGCCGCGGCGGCCTGCGCGAGCGCGGCATCCGCGGCGGCGTCGTCTGCGAACAGTGCGGTGAGCCGCGAAGTGCTCCAGGGCGCCACCTCCGGTTCGCCCGGCTCGCCGAAGAGCGGCCTCTCGTCGGGCGTTCCGGCGCCCGGATCGGCGGCATCCACGGCCAGCGCGCCGGCCTCGAGCAGCGCGTCGGCCCAGCGCTCGCCGGCGTCGGTGTCGAACTCGAGTGCGGTGTAGGGCATGCGGCCGGACCGGGAGGATGCAGCGTCGCCCTCAACCCACCTTGCGCTTGGCGAGCTTCTCCTCGAGGTAGTGGATCGAGGTGCCGCCGCGCAGGAACTTCTCGTCCAGCAGGAGCTCCTGGTGGAGCGGAATGTTGGTCTTGATGCCCTCGACGATCATTTCCGAGAGCGCGATGCGCATCCGCGCGATCGCCTGCTCGCGGGTGTCGCCGTAGGCGATCAGCTTGCCGATCAGCGAGTCGTAGTATGGCGGCACGAAGTAATTCGCGTAGACGTGCGAGTCGACCCTGATGCCGGGCCCGCCTGGGGGATGCCAAGAGGTGATCCGGCCCGGCGAGGGGACGAAGGTGAACGGGTCCTCGGCATTGATCCGGCACTCGATCGCGTGCCCGCGCTTCACGACGTCGCGCTGGCGCAGCGCGAGCTTGTGTCCCGCAGCGACGCGGATCTGCTGCTGCACGATGTCGATGCCGGTGATGAACTCGGTCACCGGGTGCTCGACCTGCACCCGCGTGTTCATTTCGATGAAGAAGAACTCGTCGTCCTGGTAGAGGAACTCGAACGTGCCCGCGCCGCGGTAGCCGATGCGCCGGCACGCGTCCGCGCAACGGTCGCCGATGCGGGTCAGCGCGCGGGGGCTGATACCGGGCGCCGGCGCCTCCTCGATGATCTTCTGGTGCCGGCGCTGCATGGAGCAATCGCGCTCGCCCAGCCACACCGCATTGCGGTGCGCATCGGCGAGCACCTGGATTTCGATGTGGCGCGGATTGGCGAGGAACTTCTCCATGTACACCATGGGGTTGCCGAACGCCGCCTGCGCCTCGGAACGCGTGAGCGTCACCGCGGCGACCAGCGCGGCCTCGGTGTGCACGACGCGCATGCCGCGTCCGCCACCGCCTCCCGAAGCCTTGATGATCACCGGATAGCCGACCTGCCGGGCAAGTCGCACGATCTCCTTCGGGTCCTCGGGCAGCGCGCCCTCGGAACCGGGGACGCATGGCACCCCCGCCTTGATCATCGCCACCTTGGCGCTCACCTTGTCGCCCATCAGCCGGATCGTGTCGGGACGTGGCCCGATGAAGACGAAGCCCGAGCGCTCGACCTTCTCGGCGAAATCGGCGTTCTCGGACAGGAAGCCGTAGCCCGGATGGATCGCCTGCGCGTCGGTGACCTCTGCGGCCGCGATGATCGCGGGGATGTTGAGGTAGCTCTGCGCGGACGCCGGCGGGCCGATGCAGACCGACTCGTCGGCAAGCCGGACGTACTTCGCGTCGCGGTCGGCCTCGGAGTGGACGACGACCGTCTTGATGCCGAGTTCGCGGCACGCGCGCTGCACGCGCAGCGCGATCTCGCCGCGGTTGGCGATCAGGATCTTGTCGAAGAGCTTGTCGGGCTTGGCGGTGGGCAAGGCGGCGATCGCGGGGCGTGCGGGGTGGTACGGGGCGGTTCGTTGGACGACGCGGAACGCGCCGGGCGGCAATCAGCCGAGCAGGAACAGCGGCTGCCCGAATTCCACGGGCTGTCCGTTCTCGGCGAGGACGGCCTTCACGACTCCCGACGCGTCGGCCTCGATCTCGTTCATGAGCTTCATCGCCTCGACGATGCAAAGCGTGTCGCCCTCCTTCACCGCATCGCCGACCTCGACGAACACCTTCGAGCCCGGCGACGCCGCGCGGTAGAAGGTGCCGACCATCGGGCTCTTCACCACGTGGCCCGAGGGCTCCTCGGCGACGGCGGGCACCGGCACCGGAACGGCGGGCGCCACGGTCGCTGCGGGCTGCGGCGCCTGTGTCATCGGCGCGTGCATCATCACCGTATGCGCGGACGGGGCGAGCGCCCGGGTGATGCGCACCCGCTCCTCTCCTTCCTGGATCTCGAGCTCGGCTATTCCCGAAGTCTCGACCAGTTCGATCAGCGTCTTGAGCTTGCGGAGGTCCATCGTCGCCTATCCCTGCAGTTGCGCCAATGCGAAGGCGAGCGCGAAGTCGTAGCCGCGGGAACCCAGTCCGGCGATCGTCCCGAGCGCGGATTCCGACAGGCGGGAGCGGCTCGCCGCCGGATCGGCGGCGCACCGCTTGACGAGATCGACCGCGATGAATGGCAGCTCCGCGGCGGCAAGCGCGTCACCAAGGGCCACGCTCCCGGGCGCGAGGCTCCCGGGGTTCACGATCACGAACCGCACGTCCTCGTCGCGCGCCGCGTGCACGCGGTCGACGAGCGCGCCCTCGTGGTTGCTCTGGAACGCCGACACCCGGACGCCCCGGCGCGCCGCCTCCTCGACGAGGCGCGCATCCACCTCGGCCAGTGTCTCAGTGCCCCAACGCGCAGGGTCCGCGGTGCCGAGCAGATTCAGGTTGGGCCCGTGCAACACCAGCACCGAGCCCGACCCCCGCTGCGTTGCGCCGGCGCGTGGCCCGCGCCGCGCCGAGGTCGAAGCCATAGACCCGCCTCCCGTTCGCTGCATAACCTGCGCAGTTTGCCGGAGTTAGCGTGGAGATGTCCAGAATTTGGCACCGGCGACCGGGGGGGAAAATCCCGTACCGCGAGCCGCGAAAGAGCCGCAACGGCCGAGCGGCCGACGCCGGCAGCCCGGCCGGGGAGTGCCGAAAGCCAGCGGCTCACGGCCGAACTGCATGCCAAGACCTTGCCGTAAAATAGGTGAAATTGCGAGAAGTTACCGTAAATTCGCAACCAATCACCGAAACGAATGGCACGCGTTCCCTAACATGGCCGGCCTGCCGAGCGTTTCCATCCGCTTTCGCCTGGCGCGCGAAGCGCCCGCGTCGCGCGAGTTAGAGGAAATCGGCCACCAGACGCTCGAGTTGGGCCTCCCGAACCGGGCCGAGTTGCGTGAGCACGACGTTACCCTTGGGGCCGATCACGATGGTGAACGGCAGGGCCATCACGGAGTTCCCCAGCGTCTTCGACATCTCCATCGCCCCGTATCCGCCGATCAAGGCCGGGTAGTTGAGACCGATCTCCTTGGCGAATTGACGCACTTTGACGGCATCATCGACGGCAATGCCGACAAATTGGAGCCCTTTGGCGCCGTGCGCCGCCTGGGCGCGGACGAACATCGGCATTTCCTCGCGGCATGGCGCGCACCACGTGGCCCAGAAATTCACGACCAGCAGGCGACCCCGCCATTGCGAAAGGCTTTGCGGATGCCCGTCGACGTCGGGAAGACTCACCGCGAGAACTAGTCCCGAATCGCGGCTCCCCGGCGCCGGCTCAGGCAGCAGTCGGAACGCGTAGATACCCAGTGCCAACGCGATCAGTGCCGAGAGCGCGTACACGACCCAACGCGGCCGCGGGGATGGGCGGGAGGATTCCTTATTCATGCTCATGCCGTTGTCGCATTCACGTCAGTTGAACCAGCGCTTCTTCGGCGGGCTGGCGTCGATCAATGGGCCGGACGGCGCGCCGGGCTGCGGCACGGTGACCGTCACCGACTGGATGTTCGGCGGGTAGCAGACACCGACGTCGGCACAACCCTGCGAGTCGGCGCGCACGGTGACGGCCTGGCCGGCAGTTGCGTTCTCGAGCGGCAGTCGCACCACCAGGCGGTCGCGATAGGTCTCGACCTTGCCGAAAAATTGATCCTCCTTGACCTTGCCCGCGGGAAGCTCGAACGTTCCGACGGTCACAGCCGGCGTGGCCGCCGAGAAGCGGAGCTTGTCGCGGTACAGGTAGTAGCCGTCGGCGACCGTGAAGTTCGCCTCGATCGTGCGCGCGTCGAGTGCCCGCGCCGAGAAGCGGAACGCCTGTTCCGGAGGCAGCAGCTTGATTTGTGCGCGCGCCGGACCGATCTCGAGGACAAGGAGCGCGATGCCGACGAGCGCGAGCGCGCAGGCGACCGACGCGCGTGCGCGGCGCCCGCCGTGGAGTAGCCTTTCAACTGGTGCGGGTTTCGGCATCGATCCAGGCGAGGTAATCGGTCGTTCCATCGCAGACGGGGACAGCGAGGATTTCCGGAAGTTCGTAGGGGTGCGCCGCGCGGATCGCCGCCGCGACCGCATCGAAGAGGTCGGCGCGGGTCTTGATCGTCAGCGGGGCCTCCGACGAGGTTTCGATCGAACCACGCCAGTGATAAATTGATTGGACCGGCGCGCCGACCGAGACGCACGCGGCGAGCCGGGCTTCGACGAGCGAGCGCCCGAGCGCATCCGCGGCGCCGCGGTCGGGCAACGTGGTCAACACGAGTACGTGCGGCAAGGAGCCTCGATGCGGTTCGTGGTTTTGGCGATTCTACTGGGATTCCCCGCGCTCGATCTCTACGCGACGCTGCGCTTCTCGACGTGGACCGGGGTGCCGGTCTGGATCTGGCTTGGCATCTCGGTCGCGTCCGGGCTGCTGCTCCTGCGCAACGAGCGCAGCGCGTTTCGCGCCCGCACGGTGGCCGCGCTGCACGGCGAGGAGCCGCTGCTGCGGGGCATCGTCGACAGCGGCCGCAAGGTGCTCGCCGGGCTCCTGCTGCTCATGCCCGGCATTGCGAGCGACCTGATCGCCCTCGCGCTGCTGCTGCTCCCGCTCAACCTCGGCAGCCGCTTCGGGCCGCAGCCCGCGGCCGCCGGGCGCTCGCGCGCCAGCGGTGGTGCCGAGGCGATCGAAGGCTCGTACCGGCGCGTCGACTAGTTGCCCCTCCTCGGGCACAGGCTGTTGACAAGCGTCGCGAGGAGATCGGGATGCGAGGCGCGAAGGGGCGAGAAACCGCAACGTACATGGACGTACGTGAGGATTTCGAGCCCCTGAGCAACAAAGCAGATCGACCCCGCAGCAGCTTTGCAACAGCCTGCTCTAGCCTTTCATGCGGTCGATGAGCGTCGGCTGGCTCTTGCGGGCGTTGGCGTGCGCCCACAGCATGAGCGCGACGCCCCCGACGATCATGGGCAGGGACAGCCACTGCCCCATCGTCAGCCCGCCTGCTAGATAGCCCAGGAACCCGTCGGGCTCCCGCGCGAACTCCGCCACGAACCGAAACACGCCGTAGCCGAGCAGGAACAGACCCGAGGGCGCCCCCATCGGACGGCGCCGACCCGTGTACCACCAGAGGATCGCGAACAGCAGCAACCCCTCGAGTGCGAACTGGTACAGCTGCGAGGGATGGCGCGCGAGGGCGTCGACCTGCGGGAACACCATGCCCCACGGGCCGTCGGTGGCGCGGCCCCAGAGCTCGCCGTTGATGAAGTTGCCGAGGCGTCCCGCGGCGAGCCCGAGCGGCACCAGCGGGGCGACGAAGTCGGTGACGTCGAGCCAGCGCTTCTCGCGCCGCCGCGCGAACAGCCACAGCGCGACGAGCACGCCGAGGAAGCCGCCGTGGAAGCTCATCCCGCCGCTCCACACCGCCAACGCCTCGAGCGGGTGCTGCAGGTAATGGAGCGGCTTGTAGAACAGCACGTAGCCGAGCCGGCCGCCGAGGATCACCCCGAACACGCCGTAGAACAGCATGTCGTCGATATCCCGCGGGTGCCAGCCGGTGAGCAGGTTTTGCCGCGCCCGATACTTGCCGAGCACGACGAACAGCACGAAAGCGACGAGGTACATGAGCCCGTACCACCGCACCGCCACGGGACCGATTGCGAACGCGACGGGATCGAATTGCGGATGGACGAGCATGCGAGGAGCGCGATCTCTAGGCTGCGCTAGAATCGCGGCATTGTACGACAGCCCCTCGGGCGCACGCCGCCGCCCGCCGTGGCGCATGGAGCCCACCGAGCATGTCCGACAACCGCCGCTCCCGCCTGATTACCCAGGGCATCGCCCGATCGCCCAACCGCGCAATGCTGCGCGCCGTCGGCTTCGGCGACGGCGACTTCGAGAAGCCGATCGTCGGCGTGGCCAACGGCCACTCGACGATGAACCCGTGCAACGCCGGCATCCAGCCGCTGGTCGACCGCGCGATGGCGGCGCTCAAGGGGGCCGGGGCGATGCCGCAGGTGTTCGGCATACCGACGGTCACCGACGGCATCGGCATGGGCACCGAGGGCATGAAGTACTCGCTCGTGTCGCGCGAGGTGATTGCCGACGCGATCGAGACGTCGGTGAACGGGCAGTGCATGGACGGCGTGCTGGTCGTCGGCGGCTGCGACAAGAACATGCCGGGCGGCATGATCGCCATGGCGCGCATCAACGTGCCGGGCATCTTCGTCTACGCCGGCACGATCAGGCCGGGCGAGTGGAAGGGCCAGACGCTCACGATCGTCTCGCCGTTCGAGGCGGTGGGCGCGTTCACTGCCGGCAAGATGTCGAAGGAGGACTACGACGGCATCGAGCGCAACGCCTGTCCGAGCGTCGGCGCGTGCGGCGGCATGTATACGGCAAACACGATGTCCTCGTCGTTCGAGGCGCTCGGCATGAGCGTGCTCGGCAGCTCGCAGATGGCCTCGCCGGACCCCGAGAAGGCCGACTCGGCGGCGGAATCCGCGACGGTGCTGGTCGAGGCGATCCGGCGCGACCTGAAGCCGCGCGACATCATCACGCGCAAGTCGATCGAGAACGCGATCTCGCTGGTGATGGCGACCGGCGGGTCGACGAACGCGGTGCTGCACTTCCTCGCGATTGCGCACGCGGCCGAGGTGCCGTGGACGATCGACGACTTCGAGACGATCAGGAAGCGCGTGCCGGTGCTGTGCGACCTGAAGCCCTCGGGACGGTTCGTCGCCACCGACTTTCACCGCGCCGGCGGCGTCCCGCAGGTGCTGAAGATGCTGCTCGTCCACGGCCTGCTGCACGGCGACTGCATGACGATCACCGGGCGCACGATCGCCGAGGAGCTCGCGTCCGTGCCGGACACGCCGCGCACGGACCAGGAGGTGATCCGGCCGTGGAGCAACCCGATGTATGCGCACGGTCACCTCGCGATCCTGCACGGCAACCTGGCGACTGAAGGCTGCGTGGCCAAGATCACCGGACTCAAGAATCCGTCGATCACCGGGCCCGCGCGCGTGTTCGATTCCGAGCCGCAGGTCATGGAGGCGATCCTCGCGAAGCAGATCAAGCCGGGCGACGTCGTCGTGATCCGCTACGAGGGGCCGAAGGGCGGGCCCGGCATGCAGGAGATGCTCGCGCCGACCTCGGCGATCATCGGGCAGGGACTGGGCGAGTCGGTCGGGCTCATCACCGACGGCCGCTTTTCCGGCGGCACCTGGGGCATGGTCGTCGGCCACGTCGCGCCGGAGGCGCAGGTCGGCGGCACGATCGCGCTGGTGAAGGAGGGCGACTCGATCACGATCGATGCGCACCGCCTGCTGATCCAGTTGAACGTCGACGACGCCGAGCTCGCGCGGCGCCGCGCCGCGTGGACGCCGCCGGCACCGCGGTACACGCGCGGCCTGCTCGCCAAGTACACGCGGCTCGTGTCCACGGCGAGCCGCGGCGCGGTCACCGACCCGACCGACTGACACG
>Ga0105094_10001858_pt1 | contig 11070 bp, 7 predicted proteins | sample PPLLak1March2015_2_FD_87023 | JGI IMG/M metagenome (GOLD analysis project Ga0105094, IMG submission 87023) | Freshwater sediment microbial communities from Prairie Pothole Lake near Jamestown, North Dakota, USA - PPLs Lake P8 Core (3) Depth... | ecosystem: Environmental > Aquatic > Freshwater >...
TATGAGGATCTATCTTGACAAGGTAAAAAGCGAATGGCTTTATGCTTATTATCCTATGACATCTGATTTCAGCATGACCAACAAGGATCTTACCATTGGATGGTTCGATAACTACGTACCGGGAGATGCTGTTGCTTTTAGCGGACAAATGGATGAAGTCGGGATCTGGAATAAAGCATTGTCCGATGCCGAAGTCACTACGCTATTTAACAATGGTAATGCCGGCATGCCTTATTGTGCTGTCGGTAACTATGCACCTGTTATTACTTCGACTCCGGTTGCTTCAGTCAATGAAGACAGTCCTTATACCTATACCCTCCAGGGCAGGGATTATGAGGGCACTGCACTGACAAAGTCAATCGTAGTGAAACCCAGCTGGTTAACCTTTAACGCAACTACAGGTGTGTTAAGCGGTACACCTGCCAATGCCAATGTTGGTGATACCACAGTTACCCTGCGGATCTCCGATGGCACAGTGAGTGTTGATCAGGTATTTGCCCTTACGGTGGTGAACGTAAATGACGCACCCACTATTTCTTCAACGGCTGTTACAGCTGTCAATGAAGATCAACCTTATTCCTATACATTGGTGGCCAGTGATGTTGATGCCGGCGATGCCATTACCTATTCAGCACCGGTTCTGCCTGCCTGGATGACATTCAATGCTACAACACATGTTCTCAGTGGTACTCCCACCAACGACCAGGTCGGAACTCTGCCGCAACAGTCTTTTGACGTAACCCTGAGGGTTACTGACAAGGCCAGTGCACAAACTAACCAGGTATTTCAAATTACCGTGACAAACGTCAATGATGATCCTGTAATACTCAGCAAGGGAACCGTTACGACCAATGAAGATGTTGCCGTGACGTTACTATTGAGTAATCTGACTGTCAGCGATGTTGATGATGTTTATCCCGACGATTTTACCCTGACGGTTAAAGCGGGGACCAATTATACCTTTACCGGCAATACGGTAACTCCGGCTGCCGATTATCATGGTTCACTCACGGTTAATTTTGACCTGAGCGATGGTACAGCAACCATTGCTGATAATATTACCGTGACGGTTGCTTCCATCAATGATGCACCGGTTATTACGTCCACTGCCAAAACAACGGCCAAGGAAGGATCCCTGTATTCGTATGTGATCACTGCCACCGATGCCGATCTGAATACACTGACGTATTCAGCTACCAAGTACCCGGCATGGTTGTCCTTTGATGCTGATTCACATGTTTTGGCCGGTACACCGTCCAATGCCAATGTAGGCTCTGACTCCATAGTGGTTAGGGTTACAGACGGTACCGCCAGTGTTTACCAGCGGTTCCTTGTTACCGTCAGCAATGAGGTTAACAGCGCTCCGGTGATCACTTCAACACCAGCAGGAGTTGCCAAGGTTGGTGACACCTATACCTATCAGATGGTGGTTGACGATGAAGATGGCGATGTTCTGACGTACTCCGCAATCACCAAGCCTACCTGGCTGGTATTCCAGACATCAACAGGATTCCTCACCGGTATCCCGGCTGAAGCTGATCTGGGATCACACACCGTTACCCTCAGGGTAAGCGACGGCATTGATACGGATGAACAGACGTTTACCATAGTCGTAAGCCTGACCGGTATTGAAGACTACAAGGCTTCCAATAACCTGGTAAGCAACGTTTATCCTGTGCCTGTAAAGAATACTGTTACCTTCGAACTGAACCTGAATTCAGATGGACAGATCCAGATCCTCAGTCTGAACGGTAAAATGTTGAAACAACTTGATGTGAAAGCCGGTGATAAAACAGCATCACTTGATATTTCCGATCTTGATGGAGCCCTATATATATACAGGGTCATTGGAGATAATGAAATACAGGTTGGTAAATTAATTAAAGAATAGCAATACATTAACCCCGTCCCGGCCAGGGACGGGGTTTTCTTTTAATCTTAACACCCCGTAAATTTCACCCATGGCTTCACTTGGCAGAAGGGCAATCGCTTTTGGATCATGTTGCCTTTTCTTATTGTCTGCAGTTTTTAATCATACACTAGTTTTTTCCCAGACGCTTAAAGTTCTGCCAATGGGAAATTCCATTACCTGGGGCACCAATGTGATGCCTGATCCCGAAGCAGGCACTCATACAGCCTACCGGTACAAAGTATACCAATTGCTGACCCAGGCGGGATATAGTGTCGACTTTGTCGGCAGCCGGGCAACCGGTTACAATGTGTTTTCTGAGTCGCAGCACTGCGGTATCCCCGGTATTACTGATGATCAACTGGCTTCTATCCTTGAGACCGGCTATAATCCCAACCCTTCCTATAATTATTATGAAACAGCAGGCCCTTATCTTAATTTTTATCCTACCGATATTATCTTGCTGGAGATCGGGACCAATGATGTCATGGCCGGCGACGTATATGATATCAGCAGTGAGGTAAACCGGATCTTTAATGCCATTGATACCTATGAAACCGTTTCGGGCAAGCCCATTCTTGTATTTGTCGGAAAAATAATCAGCACCGTTTCAGGGTCCGGTTCATGCAGTGAAGATTTTCTGGTGAATACCTATAATGCAAACCTGACCTCCATTGTCAACAGCAGGATAAGTGCCGGTGACAAACTGGTACTGGTTGACCTGCAATGCGGTGCAGGTATCAATTATTCAACGGATATGCTCGATACCTATCATCCCGCTACTACAGGATACCAAAAAATGGGACAGGCATGGTTTGACAATATTAACAGTTATAATTCAGCTCCCGTTGTGAGCGATATTCCAAATCAGACAAGGGCCGAGGGCAGTGCATTTGCCACTATTAACCTTGACAACTATGTTGCTGACAATGAGACCTCCGATGCCAATATCGTGTGGACATATACCCCTGCAAGCCCTCAGTATTTAAATATTTCCATTTCAAACCGGGTGGCTACCATAACCCCCAAAGATGCCAACTGGAATGGCAGCGAAACCATTACCTTCGTTGCCAATGACAGGGGCTATGTTATTGAAGGGCTGAGGAAATTTGACAGTGACCCTGTAACTTTTACCGTGACGGCCGTCAACGATGCCCCCGTAATTCTATCACAGGCCACCAGCCTTTCCGTAAACGAAGACAACTATCTGGACCTGTTCATCAGTTTTCTTAATGTGCAGGACATTGATAATGCACCGGCACAACTCACCCTGATCACACAGCCAGGTACCAATTACTCCTTCAGCGGAAACAGAATAATCCCTTCAAGCAATTATAGCGGTAATATTAAGGTAAATGTCGTCGTCAGCGATGGACAATTGCAAAGCGCTGTATTTCAGCTATCTGTAAATGTCATATCGGTCAATGATCCTCCGTCAATCACCTTACCCGTCAACAGGACGGTCCTGGAAAACAATCTGTATTCGGAAGTCCTGCAGGTTCAGGATGCCGACGCAGGAGATGTTGTTTCGCTTACCCCGCAATCAAAACCGTCGTGGCTTTATTATAATTCTTCAACCCGTACCCTATATGGCACACCCGGTTCCGGTGACGTAGGGAATCACCAGGTGATTATGAGAGCAAGTGATGGCAAGACTTCCATAGATTCAACCTTTATTATTGCCGCCCTGAACGGGAATCATCCTCCTGTAATAACCTCAAATCCAATTGTCCAGGCCGACGACTATCAGTTATACTCATACACCATTGTAGCCACTGACCCGGATGATGAGGATGTGACCTTTACACCCATTACCGTGCCCTCCTGGGCATCATTCAATGCAGGCTCAGGTAATCTTTCAGGCACGCCGAGATTTTTTGATACCGGTTCCTTCGAGGTCAGTATTAATGCCTCTGACGGCCTTGAAGATACCACACAAAGTTTCAGCATTAATGTAGCCAACACCAACGATAAGCCCTATTTTGTGAACCAGCCCGATACACTGGTACGGTTAAACAATCAATACTACTACACGGTGGAAGTTGCTGATGTGGATGAGGACGACGTAGTAACCCTTTCTGCAACCACCATACCCTCAGTGATGACTTATCTGGAACAGGCCGCTATCCTTATCGGCAGGCCCGATGAGTCAAACCTGGGCAAATCATTGGTTGCTTTTGAGGCCTCCGACGGGAAAGACGCAACCCAGCTGATTTACTATGTTACTGTGGCCCCTCCTTCCGGCATGGCGGACGCTGATGCGAATGAAGGAATAACCATCTATCCTAATCCTGCCGGTTCCCAATTCACCCTGTTATCTCCGTCTGCGGATATAAGATCCGTAGAGCTTTATGATTTGAATGGCAACCGGGTATACCATGCAATACCGGATGCCATCGATAATGAAATACTGATCAGCGATTATTCCCTTAATCCCGGTGTATATTTTTACAGGATCATTACTGTATCAGCATCCCATGTAGGGAAGATTATCCTGGAATGACATTTTGTTTCAGCCTGCTGAAAACAAAAAACTGTCAGTTTCCATCCTGAATAACTGACAGTTTTTTTATGGATAAAACGAAGATGCAATCCCTTCTGCAGGCTAATTGACCTGTATGTTGAATCATTCATCCATAAAAGGGTATGGTTGATAAAATATTGCATAAGATTTTCTCAAAAAATAATAACCTTTACCCGGAAATCAGGTATAAAAGGTTGAAATTGTTTAGCATCCTATTATATGTTATTTAATTCCCTGGAATTTATTTTCTTCTTTCCGGCCATCGTGGCATTATATTTCCTGTTGCCCCACCGGTTCAGATGGGTTTTGCTGCTGATCGCCAGTTATTATTTTTATATGTGCTGGAATGTTAAATTTGTTCTGCTGCTGTTGGCTGCAACCCTCGTATGCTATATCAACGCCATCTGGATCTCGCGGTCAGAGAAACCCTTTGCCAGGAATGGATTGCTGCTGCTCACCCTGTTGTTGTTATTAGGCCCCCTGTTCTTCTTTAAATATTTAAACTTTTTTAGCGATGCCATAACCAGTGTTTTTGAACATTTTAATATTTTTCACCCACTGCCTTCTCATGATTATTTACTCCCTGCCGGCATTTCATTTTATACGTTTCAGGCTCTTGGTTATACCATTGATGTTCACCGGGGAAATATAAAACCTGAATACCATCTGGGGAAATTCGCCGTTTTCACTTCCTTTTTCCCGCAATTGCTTGCGGGGCCCATAGGCCGTGCGGCACCCCTTATGCCTCAATTCTCGGGGAGAAATAATTTCAGCTATGCGGATATCCGCGAGGGCCTGATCCTGATCATATGGGGGTTCTTTAAAAAGGTGGTCATTGCCGACCGGCTGTCTGAATATGTTAACCTGGTTTATGATAATCCCTATGCATATGAGGGGTCACATTATTTGATCGCCACCTTGTTTTTTGCCGTGCAGATCTATTGTGACTTTTCAGGATATACTGATATTGCAAGGGGAACGGCCAGGATGATGGGGATCAATTTAATGGTGAATTTCAAATTGCCATATCTGGCCACTTCCATCCGTGAGTTCTGGCAGCGCTGGCATATTTCTTTGACCACATGGTTCAGAGATTATGTGTTTTTACCATTATCGGTGGCTGTTTCAAGGGCAATTAAAAAAGAAAAGGTCCTTTTTATAAAAACAGACCTTTTTATCTATATCGTTGCAAGTGCCATTGTTTGGTTCTTAACCGGATTATGGCATGGTGCCAATTATACGTTTATTGTCTGGGGACTGATACACGGATTTTTCCTGGTATTATACCAATGGCTGCATAAAAGCAAAACAAGGTACCTTAAAAAGACCGGGATACGCAATAATAATCCAATCCTTATAGTTTTTGATACCACCGTAACCTTCTTCATCGTTACATTTGCCTGGATCTTTTTCCGGGCTAACAGCATGAACGATGCCCTGTTGATTGTTAACAATATTTTTGACTTCTCCGGGACCTATACCGTTAACCTGTTTAAATTCCCTGTTGACTTTACTATTGCCTTTATCAGCATCGGCCTGTTATTGCTGATTGAAGCATTGGAAGAACATATTCAGCTGTTTGCCACGCTGCGTTCACTGGCAAGACCCGTGAAATGGGCTATCCTGATTGCACTTTTACTGGCTGTGTTTATTTTGGGCAAATGGAACGAGGCAAATTTCTTATATTTCCAATTTTAAATGGTTCACCGATGAGCGAAAAAGCATTAAAATGGATCGTTGGTATAGCAGGTGCCGTATGTATTTATGCATTCCTGGCCGTTCGTTGTGAGCCCTTGTTCAACTTTGTCCTGCTGGAAAAAACCCTGCCTGAATACTGGGAAAACACCCAATACGGAGAGCTGTATTATTTCAATTTTATCAGGCATTTCAGGGAAGAGGGTCTGCCAAAATATATTGAGAAATACCGTCATACCGCCAAACATCCAAAGATTCAGGATGCCGACATACTGACTTTTGGCGACAGCTTTTTTGATTTTTCCAGGATGGTTACCTTCCCCGAAAGGCTTGGTGATACCCTGCACAAGAAGGTATACTATGAAAGGTTTTTCGACGACCACCGGCCGCTCGTTTACCTGGATAAATATCATTATTCGGATACCACCCCAAAAATACTGCTCTACGAATCAACCGAACGTTATATAATGCTCCGTTTTAACCGGCCTCATGAGACAACTGCTGTTTCCGATCCGAGGAGCAATATCAGAAAAAAGATAGCCAATGCAAGAGACTGGCTGTTCAGTGAGAATGCAGAATTAAAATATAATACGCTGCTGACCAGGAGCGTCTTTTCAACCCATGCATATTCGGCCGTTGCCACGCTGAAATTTGATGCATTTCATTACATTTCCTCCCAAACACCGGTTTATTCGCTTGATTATGACAAACCCTGGCTATTCTTCTTCGAGGAAGTTGATCCCAAATCCCATTTAAGTTATTATTACGTTCATACGGAAAAAGAAATCAACAATTATTGTGACAATATTGCCGATCTTCGAAATAAACTGAAGGAATTGTATAATCTCGATATGATTTTTATGCCCATACCATCCAAATATACCATTTATCATAAACTTCTTAACAACGATACCTATAATAACTTTCTGCCCCGTCTTTATGAAGGGCTTGCTCAACGGGGTGTTCCCACCATCAATCTGTATGAACCATACAGCAACGCCACGGACGTATTATATTATGGTACGGATACACACTGGAACAAAAAAGGTATTGACATTGCCCTCGACAAAACCATTGATTGTATAAAAAGCATGCATACAAGCCATTATTTCGCTTGTGATTCTATCCATCATATTAATGACAAAAATTAAACTAAATGAAAGCAGTATTACTTGCAGGAGGATTTGGCACAAGGATAAGTGAAGAAAGCGGTATCCGGCCGAAACCCATGGTTGAGGTCGGGGGAAGGCCTGTTTTATGGCATATTATGAAGATATATTCGCATTACGGAATACACGAATTCATTATATGTCTTGGATATAAGGGAAATATGATCAAAGAATATTTTTCAAACTATTTCCTTTTCAATTCCGACGTGACCTTTGACATGAAAAACAACAATATGAAGGTGCACAAGATGCATTCTGAACCCTGGTCGGTTACCCTTGTTGACACGGGAGAGCTTACCCTGACCGGCGGCCGTATTAAACGGGTAAAGGAATACATTGGTAATGAAACATTCTGTCTGACCTATGGTGACGGTGTGAGTGATATCAATATCAATAACCTGATCATGCACCATAAAAACCAGGGTGTTCTTGCAACCCTCACTTCTGTCAGACAACACGGGCGTTTTGGCGTTTTCAACCTGCACCCGGGTGAATCGAAGATCCAGTATTTCAAAGAAAAGCCTAAAAATGACGGTGATGACACGGCATGGATCAATGGTGGCTTTTTTGTACTTGAGCCTAAAGTGCTCGATTATATTGATGGAGATCAGACGGTTTTTGAAAAGGAACCGCTTGAACGACTGGCCGCGGATGGTCAGTTATGCGCATTCAGGCATACCGGCTTCTGGCAACCCATGGATACCCTTCGCGATAAAAACCTGCTGGAAGGATTATGGCAGGGGGCCAATCCGCCATGGAAAGTCTGGAGTTAATCTATCCGGTTTTGATAAAAATCAACGGTTAATTAAAGGGTAATAATCTATTTTTGGAATTGAATTTAAAATTTAAGCTAATTAATATAGAAAATCATGAAGATCATTATCGCAGGCAATTCAGGCTATGTAGGGCCCAGTGTTATCAATCAGTTACGAAAAACATTCCCCGATGCACAATTAATAGGTTTTGACATTGGCTATTTCACCCATTGTTTATCCAATGCTGACTTCCAACCCGAAGTCAAACTCGATATGCAGGTTTTCGGCGACATCAGGAAATTTCCTGATCATTTGCTTGAAGGTGTTGATGCTGTCGTCGATCTGGCAGCCATTTCAAACGACCCGATGGGCAACAAATTTGAAGAGATCACGCTCGATGTCAATTACCGTGCAGCCGTTGAACTGGCCAAAAAAGCCAAAAAAATGGGGGTGAAGATTTTTGTGTATGCGTCAAGTTGCAGTATGTACGGGGCTGCCAGTGATTATCCCAAGAAAGAGGAGGATGAATTAAATCCGCTGACAGCTTATGCCCGGTCAAAAGTTTTTGCCGAAAAGGAACTGGCACCGCTGGCTGATGACAAATTCAAAATTACCTGTCTTCGCTATGCAACTGCCTGTGGTTTTAGCAACCGGCTCAGGCTCGACCTGGTGCTGAATGACTTTGTTGCAGGAGCACTGATCAACAAAGAGATCAGTATCCTCAGCGACGGCTCACCCTGGAGGCCCATGATCAATACAAAAGACATGGCCAGGGCTGTGGAATGGGGCATCGTCCGTAAAAAAGAAAACGGAGGCAATTTCCTGGCCGTCAACACCGGCTGCAATGAATGGAACAACCAGATCAAACCATTGGCCGAAGCCGTGGCTAAAATAATACCCGGATGCAAGGTTGCCATCAACCCCACCGGAGGCCCCGACAAACGTTCCTATATGGTCAATTTCGACCTGTTTAAGAAACTGGCTCCCGATCATCAGCCCATCCACGATTTGCCAACAACCATCAGGGAATTGCGCGATAACCTGCTTGCCATGAACTTCAACGATCCCAAATTCAGGGAATCCAGGTTTATCCGGCTCAAGGTATTAAACGGCCTGCAGGAGAAAGGTTATCTCAACCAGCAGCTGGAATGGATCTGAAAGTAGAACGTTAACGCAAGTCATCATGATATTCACAGAACTTTCACTCAAAGGTGCCTTCCTGGTGGAGGTAAAGAAAATTGAGGATGAACGGGGCTTTTTCGGCCGTGCCTGGTGTAAGAATGAATTCCTCGAGCACGGACTGAATCCCAACTTTGTGCAGCTTAATACATCTTTCTCAAAGAAAAAAGGGACGATCCGGGGTATGCATTACCAGGTAGACCCTTACCAGGAGGTCAAATTCATCCGCTGCACGCGCGGCAGGATTTATGATGTGATCGTCGACCTCAGGCCCGGCTCACCCACCTTTTTAAAATGGGCGGGAAACGAGCTGACAGCTGATAATTACCGCATGGTATATGTCCCGGAAAATTTTGCCCACGGTTTTGTTACCCTCGAGGACAACAGTGAAGTATATTACCCGGTGACACAATTTTATACGCCCGGAGCTGAGAGGGGAGCATGTTACAACGATCCCGGATTCGACATCCAATGGCCGGTGGAAATTTCGGTGGTGTCCCAGAAAGACATGGCCCATCCTGATTTTGATCTTTCAAGACTTGTATAATAATAATGATAAGGAAAACCTATGAGACATACACATTGCCCCAATTGTTACAGCCCTGCAGTCGAAGATTTCTTCACGGTTAAAGATGCCCCCGTTCACAGCCTGGCGATCGCCAAAGAATACGACGAGGCCATGAATGTGGAACGAAAGGATATCACCCTGGCATTTTGCAGCAGTTGCGGTTTTATTTTCAATTCTACTTTTGACACTTCAATCGACTATTATACAAAAGGTTACGAAGACCAGCAGGGATTCTCCCCAACCTTTCTTAAATTCCTTACGGGTGTTACCACGCGGTTTATTGACAGGTACAACATAAAAAATAAATCGGTTATTGAGATCGGTTGCGGAAAAGGGGATTTTATCTCGCTGATCTGCGAGCTTGGCAACAACAAGGGTATCGGCATAGATCCTGCCTGGGTGCCCGGCCGCACAAAGCCCAATCCGAATGTGCAATTCATCCGGGAATTCTATTCCGAGAAACACGGCAATCTTCAGGCCGACTGCATCTGCTGCAGGCATACACTGGAACACATTCACGACACCGGTAATTTCCTGAAAACGATACGGAAATCATTGGGCAAACGTGAAGATACCATCCTTTTCTTTGAAATTCCATGCATCGTCAGGATCCTTAAAATACAGGCTTTCTGGGACATCTTTTATGAACACTGCACTTACGTGAGCCCGGGCTCGCTTGCACGTTTATTCCGCCTGAACGGATTTGAGGTCCTCGATATGTACCTTGAATACGATGACCAGTACCTCTATATTGAGGCCAAACCGGTTAATACACCTTCGACCCGGATCCACCCGCTGGAAGAATCGGTTGACGAACTGAAGAAGCTGACCAGGGTCTTTAACACAAAAATCAACGGCACACTGGATGCCTGGCGCAAGAAATTTGCCGAATTGCGCGAAAAGAAACTCAAGACCGTGGTATGGGGCGGCGGTTCCAAGTCAGTTGGCTTCCTGACCCACTTCGACCGTGAAAAAGTAATCGACCACGTAGTGGATATTAATCCCCACATGGTGGGAAATTATATTCCCGGCATCGGAAAGCAATATGTCGGCCCCGATTTCCTCAAGGAATACAAGCCTGATGTGGTCATCATCATGAATGCCGTATACACGGAAGAGATCCGCAAAATGCTCCTTGAGCGGGGACTGACGCCGGAACTCATACCCCTGGACAGATTCTAGGACAGGTCCCATCGTTTTTAGGCATTCCCCAAAATACCTCTTGCTGCTGAAACGGGCCAGGAGGTATTTTTTTTTATACCTTTGAAGGA
>Ga0105094_10001859_pt1 | contig 11070 bp, 7 predicted proteins | sample PPLLak1March2015_2_FD_87023 | JGI IMG/M metagenome (GOLD analysis project Ga0105094, IMG submission 87023) | Freshwater sediment microbial communities from Prairie Pothole Lake near Jamestown, North Dakota, USA - PPLs Lake P8 Core (3) Depth... | ecosystem: Environmental > Aquatic > Freshwater >...
CGAGGTCTTGCCGGATCTGATTCAAGCTTATGGCGCAACTGCGTCATATAAACCCTTAAATATTGGGTCTCTTTTGAGTAAGAAGGACCCCATGCTTCTTTTAAAAGTTGACTGTGGGTAACAACTTTACCCGCATTTTGGATGAGTACAGTCAAAAGCTTGTATTCGATAGGCGTCAGGTGAACTTCTTGATCATTTAAAAATACCTGACGTCGTGACATATCGATCCGAAGTTTGTCGAGAATAAATACCGGTTCTCCCGTAGTGGATTGTCGCATGACTTTGTGCCGAACGGCAACGCGGATACGTGCCAATAGTTCCCCAGCGCCAAAAGGTTTTGTCAGATAGTCGTCAGCACCGGCATCAAGTGCCTTAATCTTGTCCTGTTCCTGTTCCCGTGCTGAAAGCACAATTATGGGAATATCGCTCCATTCGCGTAATCTCCTTGTTACTTCTAACCCATCAATATCAGGGAGTCCCAAATCAAGCAATATTATATCCGGTGAACGTGTGGCAGCCTGCACAAGTCCCTCTTGTCCTGTTTGAGCTTCAATAAAGTTATACCCCTGGCCTTGCAGAACGATGCGAAGAAATCGCTGCATCTGGGGCTCGTCTTCTATGACCAGAACCATGCCTTTATCTTGTGACATTTTTATTCTTGTGTTATACGCTGAACATTTCAGATTTCTTCCATTTCCAGCAAATTCGGTTTCCCGGTGATGGGTAGAGTAAATCGAAAAACAGTTCCTCCGCCAAGCCTGTTTTTAACCCATATATCACCCCCGTGGGCAGAGATAATTGCCTGACAGATAGCCAAGCCTAAACCAATACCCCCTCTTGCCGTAGAACCACGCACAAATTTTTCAAAGATTCGTTTTTCTTCCCCATGAGGGATGCCCGGTCCCCGATCTGCCAATTCCACAAGCAAACTATCTCCTTTCAACATCGCGGAAAGATCCAACGGCGTTTCCTTGGGTGTATATTTTATAGCATTGTCCAAAAGATTCATCAGAACCTGTTCAATGAGAAGGGCATCAAAAGGAACAAGAGGCAACTCAGCAGAGAGATTGATTGCAAGCGGGTGGTCTTTGAGTTTTTCAGAGAATCGATTAAGTACCACTCCAACAATCTCCTCGATAGACTGCCATTCTTTTTTTACAATTATTGCACCTGACTCAAGGCGTGTCATATCAAGCACATTGCGAATAATTTCATTCAGATGTTCGGATTCTTCATAAATGGTTCTTATAAGTTCTTTCTTGCTATGCTTGTCCAGAGTAATATCCGGCTGAAGAAGTGTAGATGAAGCCCCTGTGATTGCAGCCAATGGAGTTCGGAGATCATGAGAAACGGAACTGAGGAGGGTGTTGCGGAGTGTTTCGGTTTCAGCTTTGAGGAGAGCATTTTGCGCCTCTTCTGTAAGAATCGCTCTTTCGAGGGCAATAGCAGTCTGGTTTGCAAAACTTTCGAGAATATGCATTTGCTCCGAGTCGAACATTCCCAGGGATGAGACGGGTAAAATGCCCAGCACTCCAACTGTCCGCGATGAAGTAACCATGGGCAGATAAAGCGCCTTGGCTCCGGGAACCGTATCGGTTCCCAAACCTGCCTGCTGGCGGTGATCAAACGTCCATTGGGCAACACCCAACTCACCCTGATCAAGGGCAAAGGTTTCATCTGAGGTAATGGGAACAGTTAAGTTTCCTTTCTCATCAGGCATCAAGATGACAACCTTGCTCGGGAAAGCCTCGCTGATATGTTTTTCAGCAAGAGAACTTAAGGTTTTGACTTCCTGCTCGTGCACAAGTTCTTTGCTGAGGTTATATAGGGCTGCCGTCCTTCTTTCCCGAAGACGGGCTGCATTCCCCTGTTCACGCACGCGCAGCGTCAATTTGCTGATTACTAAGGCCACTACGAACATGACAATAAAGGTCACATAATAACTGATCTGGTGAACTGTAAATGTGTGGTACGGAGGAATAAAAAAGAAATCAAAGGAAGCCACACTGAGGAGCGCCGCCAGCAAAGAAGGGCCTTTACCGGTCCGGCTTGAGACGATCATAATACCCAGCAGAAAGATCATGGCAAGATCAACGAGATTGAAATAGGGAAACATTAAGGAGGTAACGCCCGTGCATGCTGCAACAATCCCTAAACTGAGAAGCCAGCCTCTCATACCGAACTTCTGCGGAATTGGCTTGACTGCAAGCTTCGGCACGGCCTCGCCGGTATCCCCTGAAATGACATAGACATCTATGTCCCCGCTGCCGCGAACAACGTCGTCAAGCAATGACCCGAATATTTTATCTTTCCATCGCGGATGGGTCGGCTTACCTATAATGATTTTAGTTACATTCCGGGTGCGAGCATAATTCAGAATTTCCTCACTGGCCCTGTGCCCGGAGAGCGTTACGGTTTCTGCTCCAAGGCTCTCGGCCAAACGCATATGGTCGGATAGCTCTCTGAGATCGCCTTCGGACGGCTTTACCGCTGTCGGAGCCTCAACATATACAGAAATCCAATCTGCCCGAAGGCCAGCTGCCATGCGCTTGGCTGCCCGGATTAGACGGATTGAACGGGGGTTTGCCCCTATACAAACCATGATCCGCTCCGCGGCTGGCCATACCTCCTTAACTCCTTTGACGCGCCGGTAATCCTGCATCTGCGCGTCAACCCTTTCGGCAGTGCGACGCAATGCAAGCTCTCTCAGGGCGAGCAGGTTTCCCTTACGGAAGAAATTTTTTCTCGCACGTTCAGCTATTTCAGCGACATAAACCTTTCCTTCCTTTAGCCTCTGCAGTAGTTCTTCAGGCGGAAGGTCTATGAGTTCTATTTCATCAGCCCGGTCAAGGAGAAAATCGGGAACAGTTTCACGCACCCGGATGCCCGTGATTTGGCTGACTACATCATTCAGACTTTCAAGGTGCTGCACATTCATCGTGGTATACACTGAAATACCTGCGCCAAGCAGTTCATATATGTCCTGCCACCGGTTCTTATGACGTGAACCCGGAATGTTTGTATGAGCCAGTTCGTCAACCAGAATGAGTACGGGTTTACGACTGAGAGCTGCATCGATATTGAATTCGTTTAATGTTGTCCCTCGGTACTCAACGGAACTGCGAGGAATTACTTCAAGTCCTGCGAGGAGCTCTTCTGTTTCCTTCCGTGCGTGCGTCTCCACGAGACCGGCAACGACATCGACACCCTCTGCCAGTTTCTGTTGAGCAGATGCAAGCATCGCGTAAGTCTTACCCACCCCAGGTGCGGCGCCGAAAAATATCTTCAGTTGCCCTTCTCGGCTTCGTTCAGCTTCACTCCGCATATGATCAATAAGCAAATCGGGATCAGGGCGTTGTTCTTCCATTATTTGACTCCATTTTCCATCATATTGTCGCACTTTTTATACCTATGATCAAATGAACATTTTTCGAAGATTAAGGACTACATAAGCCAACAGAGATTACAAAACACGAAGCATTTCCTTTTTTTGCAATGTCATTAGGCCTGATCTCCCCTTCGACAACCTCACTCTTGAAATATGTATCTGCGATACTCGTTAACACCTTGATTTTACCTACTGCTTTTATCTCACATGACGGGTTTATTCGATATACAATGAGTATATCGTTGTCATGGATAGTCTTTTTTACATCTTCTGTTCCACTATGGAACAGATATGCTATCTGACCGACCTTCATAACTGTTTCAGTGATTTCATTCTGATGGTAAAAAAATGCCGGCAGATAAGAAGCTGCAAAAGCGGTTAAGGGGTTCACTGCAGCTAATAAAAGCAGAATAACAATTAATATTCCTAAAATCTTTCCTTTCATTTCTTGTCCCTCCTTATAGCAATGGCTCCCCACCCTTATTTAAGGGAGGAAGAGTTGGATTATTTGATTCCGTCGAGTGCCGTATTTAACTCAAGCACATTAACCCTTGGCTCGCCGAGGATGCCTAATAGTCTCTGCTCAGTATGTTCTGTGATAAGGGCCCGAACCTTCACCTCGTCTATTCCGCGGCTTCTCGCTACCCTCTGTATTTGATATTCAGCAGCTGCAGGACTTATGTGGGGATCGAGTCCGCTTCCCGAAGCAGTGACAAGATCAACAGGAATAGGCTTGTCATTATCCGGATTAGCGGATATTAGATGATAAATTCTGTCTTTTACTTTACTTAGCAGCTCGGGGTCAGTAAATCCCATATTGGAACCTGATGAAGCGGCTGAATTATACGGGAATGGAGATGTTGCCGACAGTCTTCCCCAGAAATATTTGGGACTGTCAAAGGGCTGTCCGATAAGGGAGGACCCCGCAAGTTTTCCATTTTTCACCATAACACTCCCGTTTGCCTGAACCGGGAAAAACAATTGAGCAATGCCGGTTACAGCGAGCGGATAGAGGATTCCCGTTATTATGGTGAATACAACTAATGAGACTATGAGAGGTCGTATTATTTTTGACATTTCATCACCTCACGCCAAATGTAAAAAAGTTATGATTATATCGATCAGTTTGATGCCGATGAACGGAACGATCAGACCCCCGAGACCGTAAATAAGAAGGTTATTGCGAAGCACAACGCCAGCCCTGAGGTGGCGATAGGAGACGCCTCGCAGCGCCAACGGTATCAGAGCAATGATGATCAGTGCGTTGAATATAACTGCCGACAATATGGCGCTTTGAGGAGTCGAGAGCCCCATGATGTTAAGTACAGCAAGCTGAGGATATATGAAAACAAATGCAGCCGGGAGAATCGCAAAATATTTTGCCACGTCATTGGCGATACTGAATGTTGTCAGCGAGCCGCGCGTCATCAGAAGCTGCTTGCCGATTTCGACGATCTGAAGCAGTTTGGTCGGATTCGAGTCAAGGTCCACCATATTGCCCGCTTCTTTTGCCGCCTGCGTTCCCGTGTTCATAGCGACTGCCACATCTGCCTGGGCAAGGGCCGGGGCGTCATTTGTGCCGTCACCAGTCATGGCAACCAGCCTGCCCCCTGCCTGATACTCCCGGATTAAATCCAACTTTGCCTGTGGCGTAGCATGTGCCAAGAAATCATCGACTCCGGCCTCCGCTGCTACAGCCGCTGCAGTAAGCGGATTGTCTCCGGTAATCATGATTGTCTTAATACCCATCTCTCTCAATTCTGCGAATCTTTCTCTTATGCCGCCTTTAACGATGTCATCCAGACGAATAACACCGAGTGTCTCTTTCCCTTCGGCGACTATCAATGGCGTACCACCTGCCCTTCCTATTTCTTTGACGATGTCTCTTATATCCTGAGGAAAGATGCCTCCATGTTTGTTCACATATGCTTCTACTGCATCTGCCGACCCTTTGCGTATTTCCCTCCCGTCAAGATCTACTCCGCTCATCCGCGTATAGGCTGAGAAAGGAATGAATTTCGCTTTAAGCGAGTGAATATCACGTTCTCTAAAACCATATTTCTTCTTGGCAAGAATAACTATGCTCCGCCCTTCCGGCGTCTCATCCGCCAGTGACGAAAGCTGAGCTGCATTGACCAATACCTCAGCGCTTACGTCGGGAGAAGGGATAAATGCAGTCGCCTGTCTGTCACCAAGCGTTATGGTTCCCGTCTTATCGAGGAGGAGCACATCCACATCTCCCGCGGCTTCCACAGCGCGTCCTGACATGGCGATGACGTTCGCCTGGATCATTCGGTCCATCCCTGCAATGCCTATTGCGGAAAGGAGTCCGCCGATAGTTGTCGGGATAAGACAAACAAGAAGCGATACGAGTACCACAATAGTGACCGGTGTTCCCTGTCCGGCTGCTGTAACGCTGAATATCGAAAAGGGCAGCAAGGTTGCGACGGCAAACAAAAAGATGATCGTCATTCCGGCAAGTAGAATGTCGAGAGCAATCTCATTCGGAGTTTTCTGCCGCTTTGCCCCTTCGACCATGGAGATCATACGGTCGAGAAAGGTTTCACCGGGGTTTGCCGTAATCCGCACCACTAACCAATCAGACAGAACGAGTGTGCCACCGGTCACGGCGGAGCGGTCGCCGCCGCTTTCGCGAATGACCGGCGCGCTTTCGCCGGTTATGGCGCTTTCATTGACCGAGGCAACGCCGACGACAACTTCGCCGTCGCCTGGGATAATATCTCCGGCTTCAACAAGAACGAAATCATCTTTCCTCAATTGGGAAGATGGAACAGTGGTGATCTTCGCATCCCTTTCGGGTTGTGAGAGCTTCTTTGCCTGCACATCTCTGCGTGAAGTGCGAAGGGCCTCAGCCTGTGCCTTGCCCCTGCCTTCCGCCACTGATTCCGCAAAATTAGCGAATAGAACTGTTGCCCATAACCAGATTGAAATATGGAGGATAAACCAGGGCGATTCCCTGCCAGGAATGAAAAGAGACCTGAAGAAAAGAAGCGTTGTCATGATGCTGCCTACCTCTACTACAAACATTACCGGGTTGCGCACTTGTCTCAACGGATTGAGTTTAACCAGCGAATGGATGAACGCGTGCCAAGTAATCTGCGGATCAAAAAGGGTGCGCTGTTTCTTCTTATAATTCATGAATACGCCTCCTATCTACTTATGCAGCATCAGGTATTCAGCTATCGGTCCCAGCCCAAGGGCGGGGAAGAATGTCAGCGCGCCGACTATTATGACCAAGCTTGCCAAAAACAGGACAAAAAGTGGTGTATGGGTCGGCAGCGTGCCCGCACCTAGTGGCACATATTTTTTTGCGGCCAGAGAGCCGGCCATGGCGAGCATCGGTATCATGGTCCAAAACCTTCCGAAAAGCATGGCGATCCCACCGAGAGTGTTGTAGAACAGCGTATTAGCATTGAGGCCGCCGAAAGCGCTGCCGTTATTGTTTGACATGGATGAAAAGGCATAGAGCATCTGTGAGAACCCATGTGGCCCGGGGTTAGAGATACTCGACACGCCTGAACTGCTAACGGATGCGACAGCGGTCCCAAACAGTACAAAACAGCAAGGTATCAGGATAACTATCGAAGCCATTTTCATCTCAAATGACTCGATCTTTTTGCCAAGGTATTCCGGTGTACGGCCAACCATAAGTCCGGAGATAAAAACAGCTACAATAACAAAAGCGAGCATGCCGTATAAGCCGGAACCGACGCCGCCGAAAACTACCTCTCCCAACTGCATCATAACCATGGGCACCAGACCTCCCAGCGGGCTGAAGGAATCGTGCATCGAATTGACAGAACCGTTTGACGCGGCAGTTGTCGCGGTTGCCCAGAGCGCAGAATTTGCGATGCCGAAGCGTGCCTCCTTGCCTTCCATGTTGCCTCCCGGCTGAAGATTGCTCGAAGTTTGATCTACGCCTGCCGCGGTAAGAAGCGGGTTCCCGGCCTGCTCACCGGAATAACATAAGATCAGGAGCGGGACGAATAGAGCAAACATAGTTGCCAGTAATGTCCAGCCCTGTCGCTTGTCTCCGACCATACTGCCGAAGGTGTAACAGAGCGCGGCAGGAATCAGCAGGATCGCCAATACCTCCAGGAAATTCGACAGAGGAGTCGGGTTCTCAAACGGGTGTGTGGAGTTAGTATTGAAAAATCCGCCGCCATTTGTTCCGAGTTGCTTAATTGCGATCTGCGAGGCCGCGGGACCCATCGGCAATGTCTGCCCGGCAACCTGTACCTTCTCTGTGAACGGTTTCCCATCGGCAGTCATGATGGGTTTTTCATCTGCATCAAGTTTGGGATTGTCATAGGTAATCGTCTGTAGGAGCGGTACATTTTTATAGGGACTGAAGTTTTGCACCACTCCCTGCGATACAAGCATCACGGCCATTATAAGAGAAAGGGGGATCAGGATATAGAGAATGGAACGGGTAATATCAACCCAGAAGTTGCCGATTGTGCTCGCTGTCCGCCTTGTAAATCCCCGGATAAGGGCAACTAAAACAGCCATCCCCTGAGCGGCCGATACAAAATTTTGAACGCCGAGCCCCACCATTTGTGTCAGATAGCTCATGGTCGATTCGCCGCCATATGCCTGCCAGTTTGTGTTGGTGATAAAACTGACAGCGGTATTGAAGGCCAGGTCCGGCGCTACGCCCAGAAAACCCTGCGGGTTCAGCGGCAGCATCCCCTGAAGACGCAGAATTATATACAAAAGGAAGAAATAGGCGAGTTTGAAAAAAATCGCAGCCCCCGCATACGCCTTCCAGGACATTTCGTCATCGGGACGTATTCCGAATATGCGGTAAATCAGCCGCTCCAGCCGACCGAGGATACGATCAAGCCCACATGGTTCTGCCTGATACACCCTTGCCATATAATCGCCAAGCGGTTGGACCAGGGCGACAAGAACTATCAGGTATAACATTATCTGCAAAATACCATTCGTTGTCATGAAAATATCTCCGGCTTCAAAAGCGCTATTGCAAGATAAATCAAAAGACCAACGGCAATAATGCCGCTTATCCAATAAAGGGCTTCCACTGGTACCTCCTGATCTTCATTTGTTCAATTTCTTACTTCACTTTTTCTACAAGTCTTACCAGCAGCCATGTGAGACCGAAAAAAATTGCAATAATTCCAATATACATCAGATCCATGCATATCTCCTTTTTCACAGCATAGCAATAAATCGGATAAAGATAGTGCAAAAATTGGGCTTTTATGTATTAAGATTTTATTAATACGGAGGATACTTGTTATGGATGGCTACGTAGAATGCTTGTCGATTTTTATCCTGCACTCTGCGGATATGGTATAGTTAGGTATGATAAGGCCGATTCTTGTTGTTGAGGATGATAAGAAGATATCCAAGGTCGTAAAGGTTTATCTTGAGGGAGAGGGATATCGGGTAATGACTGCTGAAAATGGCAAAGATGCCCTGGAGGCAGCGCTGAAAGATATCCCGTCTCTTGTGATACTTGACCTCATGCTCCCTGATGTATCAGGAGAGGAAGTCTGTCAGGAACTGAGGGAAATCGGTGATTTCCCGATCATTATGGTCACGGCAAAATCCTCCGAGAATGAGCGGGTTGCAGGGTTTGCGCTTGGCGCAGATGATTATGTCGTAAAACCTTTCAGCCCGAGAGAGCTTGTCGCACGGGTCAAAGCCGTCCTGAAAAGGACTCCCAAACATGAGCTGCATTCTCCTGAACAGATGAGTTTCAACAAGGGAATGTTAACCATTGATGCACGGAGTTATGAAGTCAAGAAAAATGGACTGTCCTTAACACTGACTCCGACCGAGTTCAAGATACTCTCAGTGCTTTCTCGTTCTCCGGGAAGAGTTTTTACACGGGGAGAACTTGTAGAAAGTGCCCTCGGATACCAATTCGAGGGATATGAACGGAGTATTGATGCTCATATTAAAAATATCCGTCAGAAAATAGAAGACGACCCGAGGAGCCCGCTCTTTATCAATACTGTCTATGGAGTAGGATATAAATTTACCGGAATACGGGATGATAAAAAGTCTCTGGGTTAAGTTCCTTATTCTTCTTCTTTCAATTTCGGTCATTTCTCTGTCAGCAGCCTTAACCTTACGCGGACTCATCATAAAGGATTTTGAGGAGTTTCTTGAGGGTGAGACTGAAGACAGAATTTACCGGGTCATGGCGGCAGTCGAGGGATCATACGAACGGTACTCCGGATGGAATGAAGAATCACTCAAAGAGAATGCCGTCTGGGCGCTCCTGCTCGGTTACGAGGTCAAAATACTTGATGCAGAGAACAATGAACTGCTCAGTACAAAGAAGGCGATTGATCATCTTCCCCCTCTCATGCAAAGAAGGATTTCAGCCATTGCAGGTTTTGCATCCGGAGACAATCCGCTCGTTTCCGATACTCCTTTCACGAACTACCCGTTATTTTTAGGAGGTGAGGGAATCGGATCCATTGAGATTCGACCCGTGCTGACCCGGGAAGGTCAGGGCAAAGGGACCATATTCATGATGAGGTCAGACCGGTTTCTTATTCTCGTTGTTTTTGTACTGGGGGGGCTATCTGTTCTCTTAAGTCTTATTTATTCAAAGAGAATGACTGATCCTATCAAGAAACTTACGATCGCTGCAACACATATTAGCGAAGGGAACATCAAAAGCAGGGTTTCTGTAAAAGGGAATGATGAAATCAGCAATCTCTCAAGAACATTTAATATGATGGCAAATAACCTTGAGGTGCAGGAAACCTTACGGCGGAAATTGACATCCAATATCGCCCATGAACTCAGAACGCCTCTGAGTGCCATGCAGGGAGAGATCGAGGGAATGCTCGATGGACTCATCAGGATTGACAGAGAACGGCTGATATCCCTTCATGAAGAAACAAACCGGCTTAAACATATCATTGAAGGAATCGAAGAGCTCTCGAGAGCTCAGGCAAGTATCCTTGAACTGCATATACAACAGGTTGTTCTCAAACCCTTTCTGATCAATATCAAAGACAGATTTGACAAGTTGTTTTCTGATAAAGGTGTTCAACTCGCATTCGAATGTGATGATACAGCGACCATCAATGCGGATCCTGATAAACTGAGCCAGATCGTTATCAATCTACTGAGCAATGCCCTCAAGGCAACAGAACAGGGCGGCATGGTACTGATGAAAGCCGGCTCGACAGGGACCGATAGTTTTATTGAAATTACCGACACAGGTACCGGTATTAAAAAAGAAGACCTGCCTTTTGTATTCGAACGATTTTATAAAGCTTCCGAAGGGGGACTCGGCCTCGGGCTTACCATAGCAAAGGAACTTGCCGATGCGCATGGAGGGCGCATCGAGGTCCGGAGTGAATACGGCAGGGGCTCATCATTTATTTTCTCCATCCCGAAGTTCACAATATCTTCATAATTCCTTCGCTGCCTCTTCACATTCCTCTGCTATTATCTATATAAAATATCAGAAAGGGTGGCAAAATAGGAAAGAGAATGATGGGCAAAAAATGATGATGAGAGGCCATCAATGCCCGGTAAGATTATAATAGTGAAGGGGGCCGTTCGGCCCCCTGATATACGATCAGGAACCGATGATTAAAACGAATATTGCATGTGCCGCAATTTTTCTTGCACTTCTTCCGGTTGCTGAATTATCCTACGCGCAGCAG
>Ga0105094_10001862_pt1 | contig 11064 bp, 3 predicted proteins | sample PPLLak1March2015_2_FD_87023 | JGI IMG/M metagenome (GOLD analysis project Ga0105094, IMG submission 87023) | Freshwater sediment microbial communities from Prairie Pothole Lake near Jamestown, North Dakota, USA - PPLs Lake P8 Core (3) Depth... | ecosystem: Environmental > Aquatic > Freshwater >...
ATCCCGTTCGTATCCCGGTGGTATCGCCCGCTATCGCGGACTCAACCACCGGCTAATGGCTTTGAACCCTCCGGGTTCGCTTCTGGTCGTTGTTCCAAAAGATCTGCACCCATCCAGGTTTTCTATGGTCAGTCTGGATTCCGGCTTGAAAACCGGCGGAATGACTTGCTGCGGAGTCCCGCAGTCGCTATTGACATCTGTACAGAACTACGCATATCTCTACAAAATCAAGTGAAGAAAAGCCACTACGTTAATCCGGCGAAAGCTGGATTAACGTGTGAGGGCTCCTATGAGCTCTATTCACTTTATTGTGTGGGCCTGTCATAAGAGACGGCGGAGGGCGTGAGTGAGAAAGAGGATCTTCTTCATCTGCGGTTCGATGAATCAGACGACCCAGATGCACCAGGTTTCCAAACACCTTTCCGATCACGAGCATGCCTTTTCGCCATACTACTGCCACGGCTTTGACGAGATCCTTCGAAGACTCGGGTTGATCGAGTTCACGATCGCAGGCAACAAGGTGGTGGGACGTTGTCGAACGTATCTGCAGAATCATGGCCTCCGCATCGACTACCAGGGAAAGAATCGGCCCTACGACCTGGTCATTACCTGCTCGGACGTATACCTCCAGAACAACATCCGGGGCAGCAGGATAGTGCTGGTTCAGGAGGGGATCACCGACCCGGAATCCATAATGTTTCATATCGTTAAGCGCCTCCGATTCCTTCCCCTTTGGATGGGGGGGACGGCGACGACCGGACTCAGCGACGCGTACCGGGCTTTCTGTGTCGCAAGCGAGGGATATCGCGATTTTTTCATTCGAAAAGGCGTGCGCCCCGAGAAGATCGTCGTTACGGGAATACCCAACTTCGACGACTGTCGGCGATATTGTACCAACGACTTTCCCCACAGGCACTATGTGCTGGCGTGCACGTCTCCGCTGAGAGAGATCTTCCGGCGCGAGGACCGGAAAGCCTTCATACAAAGGGCTGTGGAGATCGCCGGGGGCCGGCAGCTCATCTTCAAGCTTCACCCCATCGAGAATGTCGAGCGCGCCACCCGGGAAATCAGGGCGCACGCGCCGGGAGCCATGGTGCTCGCCACCGGGAGCGCGGAGGAAATGATCGCCAACTGCGATGTCCTGATCACTCGATTCTCATCGACTGCCTTCGTCGGCGTTGCGCTCGGCAAGAAGACCTACTCGGACTTCGATATGGATGAACTGCGGCGACTGATGCCTCTTCAGAACGATTCGGCGGCTTTGAACATCGCCAAGGTCTGCCGTCGGGTTCTCGAAGAGAAATGACGGAGGCCCTGCTTCACCCTGCCGCTGCGATCCGCCGGCCACCTTCTCCTGATTTCCTGGAACGGACGGCCCCTGCCTCTTTGACAGCCAACCGCGTGTGTGCTATCGAAAGCACATCGAAGAGCAATTTCCTTTCATCGCTTCTATCGAGGAAATGATCGTTGAAGGTTTTGGTTACAGGAGCGACAGGCTTTATCGGGAGCCACCTGGTGGAAGCCCTCGTTCAAGAAGGTGCTCAAGTCAGATGCCTCGTTCGGGACAAGAGGCGTTTGGGGTGGGTTAAGGGCTGCCCCGTTGAGTTTGTAGTCGGAGATTGCCAGGAGAAAGATTCTCTGAAACGAGGAGTGAAAGACGTCGATCAGGTGTTTCATCTTGCGGGTGTCACAGCGGCTTTCAAAGAGAATACCTATTTCGAAGTGAATGCTCTGGGCACGGAAAACCTTGTCCAAGCCTGCATTGAGAACAATCCCCGCCTTGAGAAATTCATCTATCTCTCGAGCCAGGCAGCAGCAGGTCCGAGTCGGACCGGTGAGAAGAAAAAGGAGTCCGACCCTTGCGAGCCGGTCTCGCCTTATGGCAGAAGCAAGTTGCGGGGGGAGGAACTGGCCTTATCCCACTCCCATGAGCTTCCTGTCCTCATCCTGCGGCCTTGTGCCGTCTATGGCCCCAGAGACAGAGGCTTTTATTCTCTTTTTAAATGCCTCTCCGGAGGCATCAAGCCCTGTCTCCCCGACCGCGACGATCAGCACATCAGCATGTGCTATGTTCAGGATCTTGTTCGAGCGATTCTATTGGCTGCTGAGGCGCAAACAGAGAATGGGGAAATCTTTTTTGTGTCTGATGGCCAAGACTACCGGATGGTGGAAATCGGTGATATCTTCGCCCAAACCATGGAAGTGAGAGCGCTGCGGCTCCGCCTTCCCAAACAGATACTGTTCGGCATGGCCTTTTTTGCAGAGTGTTTCTCAAGGGTCTCCGGAAGACCTTCCATCCTGAATAGAGGCAAGGTAGAGGAAATGACCCGGAAGAATTGGCTCTGCGACATCACAAAGGCCAGAGCCTTGTTGGGCTTCGAGCCCCGGATTTCTCTTGTGCGCGGAGCTGAATTAGCCGTCGCCTGGTACAAAAAGGAAAATTGGCTATAGTGATATTCTCGGGGTATTTCGGTGACAACCTCTCAAGAAGAGCAATCATGGCCGGCGTTGTGATCAATACTGTGGAAAGCAGATCCGAGCTCAGGGACTTCATTGACCTGCCCTGGAAGATCTATGCTGAGTACCCCAAGTGGGTCCCCCCGCTTAAGAAAGAGGTTCGCCGGATGTTGGACCCCCGCATACATCCTTTCTGGGAGTTTTCCGAGCGCATCCTCTTTCTGGCCCGACGTGGCTCGGAGACGGTGGGAAGGATCGCAGGCATCATAGATCGCCACCATAACGAGGTCCACGGCGAGCAGATGGGCAGTTGGGGATTCTTCGAGTGTGTTGACGATCCGGAGGTCGCGTCGGCCCTTTTCTCTTCCGTGGAAACGTGGCTTCGCCGGAAGGGAATGACCTTCCTGAGAGGCCCGCTCAACCCATCCATCAATTACGAGGCGGGATTGCTCGTTGACGGCTTTGATGATCCGCCTGCCTTGATGATGACTTACAATCCGCCTTACTACCTGCGGCTGGCCGAATCGAGCGGTTTCACCAAGGAAAAGGACCTGTTTTCCTATCTGGTAAATGGGGATTACCGGCTTCCCGAGTGGCTGGATCGCCTTGCGGAACGGATGGCCCAGAAGAAGGGTGTCCACATCAGGGGCTTCCGGCTCAAGGATCCGGCTTCTGAGCTTGCTCTGATCAGGGAGATCTATAATGACTGCTGGGCCGCCAACTGGGGTTACGTCCCGTTGAGCGACAATGAGACCATGGAGATGGGAAGGTACATGGTAAAGATCGGGGATCCGGAGCTGGCTTTCTTCATCTACTATGAGGATGACCCCGCAGGGATCTGCGTGATCTTGCCCGACATCAATCCCTTGCTCAAGCGTTTCAACGGGCGCATCGGCCTGTCGGGTTTGCTGAAGATCCTCATGTATCGGCGGGAGATCAACGGATTGCGGGGGTTGCTCTTCGGGATCAAGGAGAAGTATCGACAAATGGGGCTCCCCTTGCTGGCCTTCCGCCACCTGTATGAGGTTGTGAGGAAGAAGGAGAAATATCGCTATCTGGAGTTGGGCTGGACCCTGGAGGACAACGAGTCGATCAACTTCCTGGTAGAAGAAGCAGGTGCAAGAATACATCATAAATATTGTATACTTAGAAAGCCGTTATGATGAGGGAAGGCGACAGGTTCGTGTTGAAACGGAGGTCTGCGCATATTGGCTGAACATCGGGTAATCCTTGCTTTCGTCTGGCGGCCTGAGGAGATGACCCCAACGGTGACCCAAATGGCACATCGAACGGGGAGCAGGGCCATATTCGATCTCTCCATGATGGGGGGGGATGCGGTCCGTTCATTCTTAGGGAAAGCTGATTCTGCCGGCCAGGTCAGGGATATCAAGATTTCCGCCGCTGTGTTGATGGATCCCTCTTTGGGACGGTTGTTGAAAGAGACAGGGGTCCAGAACATCTGGGTCGAATGCCACCCCCGGCTCTTCGCGGGTGATCCTTCCGCCTTTTTACGGAGATTGAGGGAATTGTCGGAAGACTGCCGTTGCTTTCCAATCATCGGGGACCTGGATCTCCTGGCGACCCTTTTGACGGATGGCACGGGAATCGGGCGCGTCGTCCTGAAAGGGTGCGAAGCATCCGGATTCGTGAGCGGTGAGACGACCCTGGCTCTCTATTCAGCGGTCAAGGAAATACTGCGCGACCCTTCGAAGGCCGGGGAGATCCTCATCTGGGGAAGCGTCTCCACTCCGGAGGCGGCGGCGGCGCTGCTTTCCACCGGGGCCACGGGGGTCGTCTTCGAAAGCATCCATTGGCTGACAGACCTGGTGGCCGTTGATGATCTGCAACGCCGGCGGCTCGCCAACCTCCGCCTGGATTCAACAGAACTGGTCGGCCTCGAATTGCAGGTTCCCTGCCGCCTTTTCAACAAGGGGAACTCTATCGCGTTCAGGGAGATCAAAGAGCTCGAGAGCTCGCTGTGCGGAGCTGAGATCACGGAGGAAAGCCGCCGTTCCTTCGCAGACCGAGTGAGTGCCGGGGCCATCCACCCTCTCCACAGCCATTTCACCCCCAGCGAGGTCATCCCTCTGAGTGTGGAGACCGCCTTTGCTGCGTCCTTCGCCGAGCGTTTTGGAACGGGAACCGAGGAGGCTGTGAAGTCTTTCATGGATGAGATTCGCAGCTTGTGCCACCTGGCTGAGGTGAAAAGGGATTCCTTTCTGGACAGCCCCATAGCCGGAGAGATGGGAGTCAGATATCCCTTCATCCAGGGGGCCATGACCTGGATCACGGATGTCCCTGAGTTTGCCTCAAGGGTTGCCGAAGCCGGTGGATTGCCCACTATCGCCCTTGGCCTGATGGGTGCGGAGGCCCTGGATCGGAAGCTGGGACGCCTGCCGGAGATCATGGGAGGACGCCCCTATGCTTTGAATATCGTCTCTCTGGCGGAGAACCCTTTCAGGGAGACCCAGCTGGCCTGGATAAAGAAGCACAAGCCTCGTTTCGTGGTGATCGCTGGAGGTGATCTCTCACCTTTGAGGGAGCTGATGGAATGCGGCATGGAGGTCATGTATATCGCCCCCGATGAGGCCCTCTTGAAGCTCGCCCTGGAGGCCGGAGCCCGGGTCGTGATCTGCGAGGGGTACGAGGCCGGCGGGCACGTGGGGCGCCATAGCACGCTCACTCTCGCTCAAAGGGTTCTGGAGCTGAAACGGCTGAAGCCGGCCCTGTTCCAAAATTGTCGCATTGTGCTTGCCGGGGGGATCTTCAATCGGGAGACTGCATTCACAGCCGCCATGCTCGGAGCGGATGCCATCCAGATGGGCACCGCGTATCTGGCCACCCGCGAGATCGTTGAAACGGGGGCACTGACGGCGCTCTATCAGCGCATGATCCTGGAATCGCCTCCGGGCGGAACGGTTGTTTCAGGCCAGGAAACCGGACTTCGGGTGCGATACTTGAAGACCCCGCGAGCTGCCGCCGTTCTATCCCTGGAGAGGGAGTTTGCAGCGGGTCACCAGGACGAGCAATCGTTCCGCACGCGCATGGAAGAGATGACGGCGGGAAGCCTCTTCGCCGCGGCCCGAGGCATGGACAGACCAGGCGGGGCGCCTTTGGATGAGCGGGCCTGCCTGGAGCGCGGGCAATTCATGAGTGGGGCCTGTGCCGGCCTCATCAGCAAGGTCATGACGCTGCCCGTTTTCCATCGCGAGCTGGCCGAAGGCCCGATTTTGCTGCACCAGCCGTACGAGGGATCCACCGAGAGAATGTCGGACCCTTCACCCGGCGCTTCGCACCCCCTGGAGACTCCATCCCGCGGGATTGGCCATGGACTGAAGCAGGGTGCGCCACATCTGGACGCCCATGAAAGGGTTGCCATCACCGGGATGGGCATTCTCAATACGCTGGGGGATAGTCCGGAAGAGGTCTGGGCTTCATGCCTGGCCCTGAAAAGCGGGATCACCCTGGTTCCGCCCTCCCGGTGGGACCCAAAGCTTTTTTATGATCCCCGCCCGTTCCATACGGACAAGACATATTGCAGCGTGGGCGCCTTCCTGGACTTTCAAATCTCCCGCAATGATCTCGGGATTCCCCCGCATGATTTCCGAACCATGACCGAAGCCACGAAAATCACCATGTGGCTCGCGGAGAGAGCCATTCGGGCATCCGGCATCCTGGAGTCGGACATCCCTCGGGAGCGAATTGCGGTCATCATCTCCCAGAACTCGGGAGAGGCGGCGGCGACCCTCACCGATTTGATCATAAGGGAGTACGTCTACGACATCCTGGTCGATATCAACAGGGCTCTTGAGCTCAGCCCGGATCAGGTGAGCGCCGTCGAGCGTGAGGTGAGATCCGGACGTCTGGCCCCGGACGATACCACACTCCTGGGCAGACTCAACTCCGCAGCAGCCGGCTTCATCTGCAACCGGTACGGGTTCATGGGGCCCAGTCATTCTGTCTCCGCGGCCTGCGCGACCTCGCTGGTCGCACTTCACAGCGCGGTCCAGATGATCCGAACCGGCCTCATCGATGCAGCCATCATCGGAGGGGGCGAGGAGAAGCTCAGGCACGTCCATTTTCTGGAATTTTCAGCCCTGGGCGCCCTTTTCGGGCTGTCGGGGCAGGAAAGGCCCCCTCACGAGACCTCCCGCCCCTTCGATGCCCAAAGAGACGGGATGGTCCTGGGCGATGGCGGGGGGGTGATTGTCATCGAGCGGGAAAGCTCGGCCCGCGCAAGGGGGGCGCCTGTCCACGCCGTCATCACGGGCATGGGAGCGAGCAACAACCATCTGGGCATGGTGGAGTCTTCCAGTGTCACCCAGGAGATCGCCATCCGCGCCTCTTTCAAAGGGACACCCTATGGGCCCGATGCGGTGGACCTGGTGGAATGCCATGCCACGAGTACCCGGCAGGGTGACGTGGAGGAGGTGCGTGCCCTGAAGTCCTTCTTCGATTCCTCCAGGCGCACCGTTCTCACCTCACTCAAATCCCAGATTGGACACACTCTCGGGGCCTCAGGCATCAACAGCCTCATTCGAGGGGTTATGGCCTTGAAGGCGGGGGTTTTCCCCCCCACCCTCAATTATACGAATCCGGACCCGGAAATCGACCTGGAAGGATCCGGCTTCTTCGTCGCCCCCGAACCGGTTGACTGGGAGTGCAGGGTCGGCCGGCCAAGAAGGCTTCAGGTCAACGCTTTCGGGTTTGGGGGTTCCAACTACGTGGTGCAGTTGGAGCAGGACATGGATGAAGCGTCACCGATCCTGGTATCGCCGGGCGGTGAGCCCGGTCTCGCCCGAAAGAAGGGTGACGGCGCTTCGGCTTTTCAGGAAGAGCCCGATTCCGCTGGAGAGGCCGGTGGTGGGCCTTCTCGCCTCCAGGGTGTCTCTTTTTTTCGAGCCAGGATGGACGGCCATGACTGCCGGATGGCTGTCGTGGCGGAATCGGATGAAGAGGCACTCACGGTCATCGAGAGGACACGCCACCTTACAGAGGGAGGAATCTGGACACCCAGGGTTTTGAGGTCCCTGGCGCAGCAGGGGGTCTTCATGGGCGCTGAGGATCTGCCGGCGCTCCCGCTCGCCCTGGTGTTTCCCGGGCAGGGCACCCACTATGAAGGAATGGGGCGGGATCTCTACGAGTCTTTTCCCGTCATCAGGGAGTGGATGGATCGGGCTGCGGCTGCCGCGGACTTCGACCTCCTTCACCTGTTGTTCCATGATCGAGAGGCGAATCTTCAGAAGACCCGGTGGCAGCAGCCGGCCCTGTTCGTCCTGGAGCACGCCATGGCTCGATACCTCCTCTCACTGGGCATCCACCCGGTGGCGATGGCCGGCCACAGCCTGGGCGAGCTGACCGCCCTGTGCCTGGCCGGAGTCTATTCCCTGGAGGACGGGTTCCGAATCGTGAACATGAGAGCCCGCTGCATGGACAACGCCGTGGGCATGCAAATGGACCCGGGTGTCATGGCGGCCGTGGACGCCCCCCTGGACCTGCTCCATGAGTTGATTCAGGGACGGGAGGAGGATGTTTACATCAGCAATATCAATTCGCCCAGCCAGGTCGTTCTGAGCGGCAAGACCGAGGCGGTCAGGAATTTTTGCAACAGACTGAAGGAAATGGGATACAGGGCCACTCTCTTTCGAGTCAGCATGGCCTTCCACTCCCCTGTCATGAGAGTCATCCATGATGAGCTCCAGGCGTTCATCGCCTCCATCCCGTTTCATTCTCCGCAGCTTCCCGTCATCTCCAACACGACCATGGCGCCGTACCCATCTGACCCTGGAGAAATCAGGCGAATTCTGATGGCCCACCTGGAATCTCCCGTCCATTGGATGAACAATGTTCAGACTCTTTGGAATGACCACGGAGTCCGGCTCTTCGTGGAGGTCGGCCCAGGGGATGTTTTGAGCAATCTCATCGCAGACACGCTCTCTGACTCGGCATGCATCCAGACCTGCCTTCCCGAGGCGGAGAGCTTGACCTGCAGGACAGCCCTTGCCCAGCTTTTCGTGAAAGGGCATCTGAAGGAGCGCGGTGAGTCGGTGAATGGGTTAATCGGTCAATCGGCAAGACCCATCCTGCCCCTTCATCCCGTCACCCCGTCACCCACTCACCGATTCACCGATTTACCGATTCACCGTGAAGCAGGGATCGTTCAAAGGGAAATCAACCGATTCGTGCTGGAGACCTTCGGCCGATTCCTCAAGCCCAATATCTTGGAGGCCATTCGCCAGGAGGTCAACCCCACATTCCACGAAGACGATCTGGCATCGGTTATCGAGTCCATGCTCGGTGGCTGCGGCCCCCCCGAAGGATGGAGGGAGCTCCAAGATACTGTTGGATTGAAGATCCATCGTGATTCTCATGTCCGTGAAATTCCTCCCGCTCCTCCTTTGGAAAAATGGGAAGCTGCCGGAAGCCCCTCATTTATGGAGGCGGATTCAGTGGGATTTCCCCAGCCGGGCGATTCACCCGTATCGACGGAGACTCCCGCCCCCGGTGACGCGCCTGAGAGCCAGGATCACATGGAGAGCCTGATTCGAATCATCATGGATGCTACGGGATTCGAAAGGGACGAGATCCAACCCGATATGGATCTCAAGAAAGATCTCTCCATCCGATCCAGTCGTCTCCCCATCATCATGGACGCTGCGGAGCACCACTTCGGGATCACGATCGAATTTCAGGATTTTATCCACGTCCGCACCGTGAGGGACATCGCCCAGAGGATCTCCGAGATAGTCGCCAGCCAGAAAGGAGCCGGGCCGCAGGCGGCCACCGGGGCTGCTGAGCCCGGCACCACGCGGGATGCACTGAAACCCTCGGAGGATGAGGCGAGCCTGAAGCGGCTCGTATTCAGTCACGTCCCCCTCGATCTGCCGGCTTCCATGCCCATCCGGTTGGAGCCGGGCGAGTCAGTCCTCCTTCTCTCACCGGACAGGAATGACCGTATTGCAGTGAGTGCAGGAGACATCTTCCGCCTGGATCACCGGGTTGACCTGTTTCCCCTGCCGTTCATGCAAGGGAGCTTCGGTCCGGGCGAAACAGACCACGACATTCGAACTGCTGAAGGGGCACAAAGGGCTGCCGACATGATAGCGGGCCTGAAGTCCCTTGTTGGGGTGGTCATCACCCTGCCTCGAGGGATGGCGGAAAGTTTGGGAAGCATGGAAGAGGTTTCGCGGCTTCTCAGGGGCTTCTTTAGCCTCCTGCAGGCATTTCTCCAGGCGCCGGCCAGGAAGTTCATCGTGCTGATCCACTCCGGCGAGGATACCGAAACACCGGGGCGGCTGTTGGCGGAGGGGATGCTGGGACTGTTTCTGAGCGCAGCACAGGAATACCCGGCGGTCCAGTTTCGCACACTGGAAATCGGCCGAGACACCGACCTTCGTGCTGCCCTGGGCGACGCTCTGGACAGAGGATACACGGTGGTGGAGATGGCCCATCGGGACGGAAGGGCTCTGACCTCGGAAGGACGCGTCGCTCCATTGGTCTTCGGGGATCCGTCAAAACTTGATCTGAGCCCTGGAGACGTTGTGGTCATGTCCGGGGGGGCAACGGGGATCAGCGCCCACCTGGCCCGCAGTCTTGTGCCCTTTAAGCCCCGCCTGGTCTTTCTGGGAAGGACGGTTCTCGAACCGGGCATGAATACCGTAAAACCCAGCCCTGAGCATCCGGCTTCGGAGTCGTTTGCCCTGGAAGACAGGGCCTCGGAGATCGCCCAAACCCTGGCGGATTTGCACTCCTCAGGCATCGAGGCATCCTACCACGTCTGTGATGCAGCCGACCCCGAGGCGGTCCGTGCCGTCATGGACGAAGTGGCACATCGCTACGGCGCGGTCCGCGGGATCATCCACGGTGCGGGAGCTCTCAGGGACGGTTTCCTCAGCCAAATGACTCCCGATGATTTCGCAATGGTCACGAACATCAAATTCCTCGGGGCGTGGAATCTTTTCCTGGCTGCCGAAAGGGCCGGCTTGAAGTTTTTCGTGGGTCTTTCTTCGGTGGCCGCGATCCAGGGCAATCCCGGACAAACCAACTACGCGGCAGCCAACCGGATGATGTCTGCGTTGATCAGAACCCTCCGGCGGAAGAATGGCGCCATCCGGTTCAAGGCCTTGATGCTTCCCCCCATCGAGGGGGCGGGCATGGCCGAGGAGCCCCATGTACGGGACCTGATGAGGCGGATGGGTGCGTCGTACGTCCATGTGAATGAGCTTGCCGGGCTTTTCTGCCGGGAGCTCTTCGTGTCTCCGGCCGAAGACGATTGGGTGATGTTCATGAGGACACTGCCCTCCTTGAAGACGGCAAGGCTCAATGACAAGCCCCGTCCTTCGCCCGATGGAGAACTGGATGTGGATGCAGGCTCCGCGGCCTTCAGCCCCGGGGACTTTCCCATGATCGAGGGGATCTCCAGCCTGGACCTGCGCCGGGAACAACTCGAGGCCCTCAGATCCTTCTCCCGGGCGAAGGATCTCTGGATCGAGGATCACAGGCCCTTGACGTTCGTCAAGCATCCCCTGGTTTCGGCCGCCATGATTCTGGAGACATTCATGGAAGCCGCCCGCATCCTGTATCCTCACCTGCAGGTGCGAGGTGCCC
>Ga0105094_10001863_pt1 | contig 11061 bp, 9 predicted proteins | sample PPLLak1March2015_2_FD_87023 | JGI IMG/M metagenome (GOLD analysis project Ga0105094, IMG submission 87023) | Freshwater sediment microbial communities from Prairie Pothole Lake near Jamestown, North Dakota, USA - PPLs Lake P8 Core (3) Depth... | ecosystem: Environmental > Aquatic > Freshwater >...
CATTTTCTGCCCGATATCGTGGCGGGAGCGGTTATCGGAATAGCAGGTTCGCTGGCGCTCTATCCCTGGTTTTACCGGCATGATAAGAAGTGGCACCGGCTTTCATTACTCACCATGAACAAAAAATGAGCCAACTAAAGATCAGCGAAAGTTTAGTCTATACGGCCATAGCCCTGGTAGCCGGACTCTTATTCATCCCCTTTCTGGGAGGGGTTCACCTGTTTGACTGGGATGAAATAAACTTTGCCGAGTCGGCGCGGGAAATGATAGTTACCGGCGACTACCTCACCGTTCGGGTCAATTATATCCCTTTCTGGGAAAAGCCGCCCTTATTCATCTGGATGCAGGTACTTTCTATGAAATTATTCGGGATCAATGAATTTGCTGCCAGATTTCCCAACGCAGTTTGCGGGATCATCACCCTGCTGTTACTATATTCCATAGGGAGAAAGATATACGACCGGGCCTTCGGTCTGATCTGGGTTATGGCGTATGCCGGTTCATTACTGCCTTTTCTCTATTTTAAATCCGGTATCATGGATCCCTGGTTTAACCTTTTTATTTTTCTTGGTATCTATAGAATTTACCTTTATTTCACCCTGGATACCGGTAGGAAACTGAATGTTTCCCTGTCGGCACTTTTTATCGGACTGGCCATCCTCACCAAGGGGCCTGTTGCATTGCTGGTCTTTTTGCTATGTCTGGTAACCTATATCTTGCTGAAGAAGTTCAACGTAAAAACCAGCTTTGCTGATATTGTTTTGTTTTCCTTCATCCTGATTATAACCGGAGGATTCTGGTTCCTGCTGCAGATTGTCAACGGTAATTTTTCCGTCATTGCCGGTTTTATAAAATACCAGATCAATCTGTTTAGTACGCGCGGGGCAGGACATGGCGGTTTTCCCTTATACCATGTGATCGTCCTGCTCATCGGTGTTTTCCCGGCCTCCATGCTGACTCTCCCGGGACTGTTCCGGAAGAGCAGAGGAAACGAATTGCAGACCGGCCTCACGGTTTTTATGAAGATCCTTTTCTGGGTCGTCCTGATATTATTTTCCATGGTCAAAACCAAGATCGTTCATTATTCATCGCTCTGTTATTTTCCCCTGACTTATCTCGCAGCCGTTATCATTTACCAGGTATATGCAGGCCAATACAAGTTGAACAAATCCCTGATCTGGATCATAACCGGAACAGGACTTCTGTATGCGATTATCATTATGTCCCTGCCGTTTTTCGACAGGGTGAAATCCGTGCTGCTGGAGCACATCGTCATTGACGACCCTTTTGCCCTGGCTTGCATTAATGCCGATGCCGGATGGAAGGGTTTTGAAGGACTGCCTGCCGTCCTGTTGCTGGCAGGAATTATCCTGTTGCTCCTTTGGGCTCATAAAGCTGAATTTATAAAAGGATTGGCTGCCCTTTTTATCAGTTTTTGCCTGTTTGCATATGGCTGCCTGCTCTTTATCACACCTCGCATTGAAAAATATTCCCAGTTCGCCGCGGTTGAATTCTTCCTTTCAAAGAGCCATGAGGACGCCTATATGGAAACCCTGGGATATAAAAGCTATGCCCACCTGTTTTACGGCCGGATAAAACCGGCACCCAATCCGGACGCAAAATCCAGGGAATGGCTCATGAATGGTGATATCGACAAGAATGTTTACCTTTCCATGAAAATAGATAAAAAAGAAAAATATTTAAAACAATTCCCTGAACTCAAAGTATTGTATGAAAAAAATGGCTTTGTTTTCTGTGTTCGTGAAACCCGTTAAAATATGATAAAGGGAAAAAAAGTTACCGTAGTTCTTCCTGCCTATAATGCTGAGAAAACGCTTGAGCAGACCTATGAGGATATCCCTTTTGATATCGTGGATGACGTTATACTGGTTGATGATCTCAGCCGTGACGATACCATAGGAAAGGCCAGATCGCTGGGTATAAAATATGTCATAGCGCACGCCCAAAACAGGGGATACGGCGGAAATCAGAAAACCTGCTACAACAAGGCCCTTGAGATAGGCTCTGATATTGTGGTCATGTTGCACCCCGACTACCAGTACGACCCGAGGCTCATCCATTCCATGTGCTACCTTATTGCCAATGGTGTTTATGAGGTGGTGCTGGGTTCAAGGATCCTGGGAAAAGGAGCGCTGAAAGGCGGCATGCCCTTGTATAAATACATTGCCAACCGGCTTTTGACCATGAGCCAGAATGTAATGATGAATCAGAAACTCTCGGAATATCATACCGGCTATCGTGCATTTACGAGAAATGTCCTTACATCAATTGATTATAATGCCAATTCCGACGATTTTGTTTTCGATAACCAGATGCTGGCGCAGATCTTTTATGCCGGATTTGAAGTTGCAGAGATCACCTGTCCGACCAAGTATTTTGATGATGCCTCTTCCATAAACGTATCCAGGAGCATGAAATATGGGATGGGCGTCATAAAGGTATCCCTGATGTATTTTTTGCAGAAAACCGGACTTGGCCGGTTTAAGATTTTTGACCGTGTGAAATGAACCGATAATTCGTAAATTTGATTTTTAACCTATGATGAATTTAAAATTATACCCTATGAAACGAATATGCTTCAACCGTGTTTTCAGGACGATCACCTGGTTGTCCGTTATCTTCATCGTAACATCGTGCAAACCTAAAGAACCCTGGATTGAAATGTTCAACGGGAAGGACCTTTCCGGGTGGACGCAACTGAACGGGACTGCCCCTTACACCGTTGAAGATGGTGAGATTGTCGGCCGCACTGTGCCCGGGAGCCCCAACAGTTTTCTCTGCACCGATTCAGTTTATTCCGATTTCATCCTGGAGTTTGAAGTGAAAAAGGACTGTGTGCTGAATTCAGGGGTGCAGATCCGCAGCAACAGTTATCCTCTTTATCAGGATGGACGTGTGCATGGGTACCAGGTAGAGATAGAAAACAGGCCTGACAGGCTGTGGTCAGGGGGAATCTATGATGAGGCGCGGCGGGGCTGGCTCTGTGACCTGACCGACAATAAGGCCGGTGGCCAGGCTTACCATTTTGAGGGCTGGAACAAATACCGTATTGAAGCCTTTGGCCCATCCATGAAAGTCTGGGTCAACGGCGTTCCGACGGCCAACCTGATTGACGACATGACCCCCGCAGGATTCATTGGATTGCAGGTACATTCCATCGGGGATGATACCGCCATAGCCGGCCTGGAAGTCCGCTGGAAGAACATCCGCATCATCACCCGGGACGTGGATCAATACCTGACATCCATGGAACTTGCCGCTGTAAATACCGACAATAAACTGACCCAACAGGAAGCCAAAGACGGATGGAGATTGCTGTTTGACGGAAAGACCGTAACCGGATGGAGAGGTGCTTACCGGGATAGTTTTCCGGAGGAAGGATGGAATATAAAGGACGGGGTACTGACCGTAATGGCTTCGGATGGCGCCGAGTCAAGAAACGGCGGGGATATAGTATCGGTTGAGGAATACACTGACTATGAATTCGGGCTGGATTTCAGGCTTACCCAAGGAGCCAACAGCGGAATAAAATATGTCGTCATGGAAGCCGAGAAGGGAAATCAGGGATCGGCAATAGGACTGGAATATCAATTGCTGGATGATGAAAATCACCCCGATGCAAAGCTGGGAAATCATGAAGGCAGCCGCACCCTGGCATCCCTCTATGATCTGATCAAAGCAGAAAATAAACTGGTCTTCCCGGTGGGACAGTGGAACCAGGCCCGCATCGTATCAAAGGGCAACCATGTTGAACATTGGCTGAACGGAATAAAAGTGCTGGAGTATGAAAGGAATACCCCCGAATTCAGGAGGCTGGTGAAGGAAAGCAAGTACAAGGTCTGGCCCGGTTTCGGAGAAGCAAAAAGCGGGCATATACTGCTGCAGGATCATGGAAATGAGGTGGGGTTTAAGAATGTTAAGATAAGAGAGTTGTAATGGTTATAATGGTTGCTGCGCCTGCCGAAACCCCGGGATGAAACTTTGTTGCCGGAGGGCGAAGGCAGGTCAGTTGTCAGCCTGCCTGCCATCAGGCAGGTTGTCTGTTGTTGGTTGTCGGTTATCAGTTTAATTAGCCTGTAGCCTCTAGCCTTCAGCCTGTAATCTGTATATTGTCTATGACTTTTATTCATTATTCTTTTATCTTTATTCTAAAATCTTCATTCAATGAACACCCGCCGCGATTTCATCAAAAAGACCACCCTTGCTGCCACAGGGATTACCCTTGGCGGAATGGGAATGAAGGCATCAGGTTATAAACGGATACCCGGATCCAACGACAGGGTCCGCATTGGCGTGATCGGATTTTCCGACCGTTTCAGGCAATCCCTTTACCCCTGTTTTCTCGACCATGCTGAAAGCCTCAACATGGAAATTACAGCCGTATCGGATATCTGGAGTCAACGAAGGGAGGAGGCGAAAGCCTTTCTCACACCGCGTTTTCCTGACATCAGGATAGCCCGTAATAATGAAGAATTGTACGAAGGGCACGATGTTGACGCCGTCATCATCAGCACCGCCGATTTTCAGCATGCCCTGCACCTGGCTGAGGCTGTCAATGCCAGATGCGATGCCTATGTCGAGAAACCTTTCGCGGAAACCATGGAGGATAACCGCACAGCATTGGAAGCGGTGAAAAGATCGGGCAAAATAGTGCAGGTCGGGTCGCAGCGGCGAAGCGGCCTGAACTATATCGCTGCCAGCGATTATATCCGTTCCGGCCGTTTTGGCCAGATCACCATGGTGGAAATGAGCTGGAATGTAAACCAGCCCGGACGCTGGAGAAGGCCGAAGCAGGTGGCCATGGCGCGGGAGGAAGATGTGGACTGGAAACGGTACCTGATGAACCGACCCTTTGAACCATGGGATTCGCGGAAGTTTATCGAATACAGGCTTTTCTGGCCCTATTCATCCGGGATACCCGGACAATGGATGTGCCACCAGATCGATACCGTTCACTGGTTTACCGGCCTGTCATATCCGCGCAGTGTTGCCGCCAACGGCGGCATTTATGCCTGGCATGACGGAAGGACCAATGACGACACCATGACGGCAGTTTTTGATTACGGCCCGAAGGATGATCCCGAATTGGGATTCCAGGTGGTTTATTCCTCTCGCATGCATAATTCGGCCGGAGGTATCAGGGAACTTTATTTTTCCAATGGCGGCTGCTTGAACCTGGATACCAACAGGATCAGCCCTGAAGGAGGACTGGAAGAAAGATATGCCACCGATATGAACATGCAGCCCAATCTGCTGGAACCTTTTGAATTGCCTTCCATGAAAGCCGAAGCCGGTGCCAATACCGGTTCCGATCCCATGACCTCGGCCCATATGCGCAACTGGATGGAGTGCCTCCGCAGCCGTGAAACCACACATGCTGATGTGCTTGACGGGTATAACCATTCCATCGCGGGCATCATGACAACAGCGGCACTGCATACAGGGAAGAAAGTATTTTTTGATGAGGCCACACAGGAAGTGATGGCGGGGGATGAGGTTTTCAGGATGTGAAGGGGAGACAGGACAGAATGAGAATGAGGATGAGAATGAGGGAATAGAGCCCCGGCGGGGCGAAATGTTGGTAGCCCCGGGTGATAACCCGGGGTGAATAAGGAAAGCATTAAGCGCTGCAGGCAATAGATAGCCAGATGCAATGACATTATATGCAGCGAAAATGATCATTGCCAGGAACAATGAGCAATAGTTAATAAACAATTACTCCTGAACAACAGAAATCACTGGATATACATATGATAATTTCTTTATTTACAATATTTTACAGCGCTATTTTGACTACCGGTATTATACGCTGTGAAATGGATATTGAATACGGACAATCTAATACTTCCATTGAATTCATCCAGGACACAACATTGAAAAAGTTTGACGTACTTTTCAACAGCCGTCTTTTCACTTCTTTCCGCTATGCCGATACCCTGGAAAAGCCTTTTTTTTATCCGGTTTGTGCTCCTTCCGGTGTGACGGTTACCCGCGGATACCCCATTGACCCCAGGCATGGAGAACGTACCGATCATCCTCATCACACCGGACTCTGGTTTAATTACGGCAGCGTCAACGGACTTGATTTCTGGAATAATTCCCGCGCCATTCCGGCAGAAAAGCGATGTCAATACGGAAAAATAATCTGCAGTGAAAATTCCATATCCCTTAACAGGGAGACCGGTTCCCTGCAGGCGGTATTGCTTTGGGTGGACTGCAACGGGAATGTTCTGCTCGAAGAAAAGGTACTTTTTCTTTTTACCCTGGAATCACAACATATTTTTTCGCTGAAAAGATACACCCGTTTGACTGCCCTAACTGACAGCGTAGTCTTTGATGACAGCAAGGAAGGCCTGCTGGGCATAAGAGTTGCGAAGTCCTTTGAGATGCCGCTGGCAAAACCTGCTGTGCTTTATGATACGATGACGGGAACAACCGGTGACCCGGTAACCGATTCAACCGGTGTGAATGGATGGTATATTGGAAGCAGCGGCTTGTCAGGTTCGGCCGTCTGGGGCACCCGGAACAGCTGGGTGACATTATCTGCCGTCAGCGAAGGTGATTCGATTACCATTGCCATGGCCGACCATCCTGAAAATCATGGATTCCCTTCCTACTGGCATGCGCGGGATTACGGGCTGTTTTCGGTCAATAATTTTGGGGTTAAATCCTATGACCGGGAACAACCGGCATCAAGACTTGTGCTGAAAAGGAATGATACCATTTCGTTCCGACATTTGATGCTGGTTAAATCCGGAGGATTTCTTTCGGATGAAGAGATTGAAGAGTATGCGGGGAGGTTTTGGGAAAAATAGAGAGAAGTGAAAAGTAAAGGTGAAACGGTGGAACAGTGGAATAGTGGAAAGGCGCGGCAATAAGGGCCGGATTTATTAATCATTTTTAAATGCTAACCTTTATCTGCGATTATTAAACATTATGAAACGGTCGCCTTTTTTTCTGATCAGCATGCTGGCTTGCATTCTGCAAACAGCATACAGTCAATGGAATGATATTCAGGAATTAAGTTATACACCAGAAAATATATGTGAAAATGATACAGTGATAATCATTTGTTCTTATCACTTTCCATATACGCCATGCGTCAGGGACAGCATTAACATAGTGCCACTCAATGACAGTTCTGTACTGATAGATGTTTATTACCGTCTTGGTGACGGGGCCGGTATTTGTCCTGCAATGGATTCAATTAGCCTTGGCAGCTTATCAAAAGGCAGGTATAGTATAATATTCAGGATATCCAGAATCAATCGTTACCACGCGGAATCGGATACGATATTTTTAACTGTAACCGGTGATCCCGCAACCTTAAAGAAAAGATTAATCAAACCATTTAAGATATATCCCAATCCTTCTCAAAAACAGATCACTTTAAAAGGATTACCTGATGAAGCCTATATTAGCATAAGGAGTATACACGACCGGGAAGTATTATTAATGCAATTCCTGGAAGAAAGACAGATTATCGATATTTCAGGGTTGAATCCTGGTTTCTACATTATAACATTATATGATAAGTATAATCATCCGGTGCTGAGTGATAAATTAATAATTCAATAAGACCACCCTGACAGGGTACCCCCACCCTGACAGGGTGTGTTTTGAAGCAAATGTAATTTTTGTTTCTGGCTGTATTGTGCCTGCAGGGTTTTCAGGTTTTCAGGTTCACTTTTTCACCCCTGGTTAAAACCAGGGGCAATAGATAATGCGTTGCGCCAACAATGAACAACGTTTAACTAATTAACGGTTATCGCCGTTTTCTAAGGGCGATCACAAGGATCGCTTGTCCCCTGCCTTGCCGGCAGGCAGGCTTGTCCCTTCTTCAATACGCCAGCGCAAACAGCACCCGCTGAGAGGAAGGCTTCCCCGAATAGATGCAACGTCCTTCTTCAGGCTCATGCTGAAACGGAATGCAACGGATGGTAGCCTTTGTTTCATCCTTGATCTTTGCCTCGGTCTCGGCGGTGCCGTCCCAGTGGGCTGAAACAAAACCGCCGGTGGTTTCCAGGATGGACTTGAACTTATCCCAGGTATCGGCCTTGAAAGTATTCCTGTTCCTGAACTCCAGCGCTTTGTCATACATGCTTTGCTGTATAAGGTCGAGCAGGTTTTTTACATAGGCTGCCAGTCCCTCCATGGGAACAATCTTCTTTTCAAGCGTATCGCGTCGTGCAACCTCCACCGAGTTGTTTTCAAGATCGCGGGGACCGATGGCCAGCCTGACGGGAACTCCTTTCAGCTCATACTGGGCAAATTTCCAGCCCGGCTTCTGGGTGTCGCTGTCATCGTATTTGACAACAAGCCCCTGTTGTTCAAGTTCTCTTTTTATGGCTGACGCTTTTTCACTGATGGCGGCCAGCTGCTCCTCACTTTTATGAATGGGGATGATCACCACATGAATGGGCGCAAGCTTCGGAGGCAATATCAGTCCGTTGTCATCGGAATGCGCCATGATCAGGGCCCCGATCAGCCGGGTCGAAACGCCCCATGAAGTGGCCCATACATAATCGAGTTTGCCCTCCTTGCTCAGGTATTTTACATCAAAGGCTTTGGCAAAATTCTGGCCCAGGAAATGGGAAGTCCCCGACTGAAGGGCTTTACCGTCCTGCATCAGCGCTTCAATACAAAAGGTATCCAGGGCTCCGGCAAACCGCTCATTTTCACTCTTTTTCCCTTTAATCACCGGTACCGCCATAAAGTTCTCGGCGAAATTGGCATAGACGTCAATCATCCTGTAGGTTTCCTCAATGGCTTCCTGCTGTGTGGCATGTGCCGTATGGCCTTCCTGCCAAAGAAACTCCGTAGTCCTGAGGAAGAGGCGCGTGCGCATCTCCCATCGTACGATATTGGCCCACTGGTTAATAAGAATGGGAAGGTCGCGATATGACTGGATCCAGTTCTTATAGGTATTCCAGATGATGGTCTCCGAAGTAGGCCGAAGCACAAGCTCTTCCTCAAGCTTTGCATCCTCATCCACCACAACCCCTTTGCCATTGGGATCGTTTTTCAGCCGGTAATGGGTGACCACAGCACATTCCTTGGCAAAACCTTCAACATGACTGGCTTCCCTGCTAAAGAATGATTTGGGTATCATCATCGGGAAGTAGGCATTAACATGCCCTGTATCCTTGAACATCTTATCCAGTGCATCCTGCATTTTTTCCCATATGGCATATCCATAAGGCTTAATAACCATACATCCCCGCACGGATGAGTTTTCTGCAAGGTCAGCTTTGGTTACCAGATCATTATACCACTGTGAATAATTTTCTTTTCTGCTTGTTAATTCTTTAGCCATTTTATGATTTTGGTATGGAATTTGTGATTAATTGTGTGAATAATTCGATGCAAATTAAAGAAAAAATAATCATAACTTCACACAATTAAACTTTAGGAGGTTAGCCATGAAAACAACATTATCGATAGTCTTCGCCCTGGCCCTTGGGCTGAGCCTCGTATCCTGTTCCAGTAGCCTGAAGACTACAGCTGAATACGATGATGTGTATTATCAGCCGTCCGGTGAACCCGAGATTGCAGCTCCTGCACCCATTATGGCCCAGCGGAGTGCACCCCCTGCCGAAAACCGGGACAATTATGAAAGGTATATCGAATCGCTTGAAAACCAGCAACAGAAATCGACAGCCTATGCCGAAGAAGCGCCGGAATATAATTATGATACCTTGCCGTATGATCAGGATCCCGGTTATGTCGAAACTGAATCTTATGAAACGGAAGACGGAACCACTTACATCACCAACAATTATTACGACACCGACGATTATTATTATGCAAGCCGGATAAGAAGGTTTTATGATCCTTTTTATTCCACTGGATATTACGATTCATGGTATAGTGACCCCTACTGGGACAGTCCGGGATGGAGTTTCGGTTTTGGATATGGCTATCCTTACTCGTATTATGGTTTTTCTTACGGATATCCTTATTACTCCCCCTATTATTCTCCCTGGTATCATTCGTATTACTCCTGGGGATACAACGACTGGTATTATCCGTATTACGGTGGTTATTATGGGTATCATCATGGATATTATGATGGATACTCTGATGGATATTATTCCGATCACAGGCCGGTTTATTACGGGCCGAGGAGAACTATTGAATCAAACCGCGCCATGGAGGCCTCCAATCTTTCCCGCAAATCCACTGGTGAATACGGACGGAGGACATCCGATAACGTGGCCGGTTCCGGTCGTACCGATCCGGGCGCTTCGTCAGCGGCAGGCCGCCGCCCCGGGACAACCGTAAATCCTGCTGACCGCTCAAAAAGTTCAACGGCAGCCGGTTCTGAATACAGAAGGTCTGCTCCTTATTCCAATACACAGACCACGGTTACCCGCAAGCCTTCAGGAACTACATCCACAACAACAAGACCTGCAGGCACTACCACCACAACACGCCGCAACTATACCACTACGTTTGCCCGTCCTTCAACCCAGGGCAGCACGTCAACCAATACACAAAACCGCTCAGGATCTGTTAGCACCAATCCTCAGGGCAGGCCGGTTTACACAAGGCCCACCACCAGCCAAAGTCAGTCACGCCCATCCTATACCAGGCCATCTTCGGGAAATACCTATAGCAGACCATCGACAAATTCATCCGGTAACAGGCCTTCATCCAGTGCTCCGGCTGTTAACCGCCCCAGCAGCAGCTCGCCCACCTACAGCCGTCCGAGCAACAGTTCACCTAGCAGATCCAGCAGCTCGCCCAGCTATAGCGCTCCGAGCAGGTCAAACAGCTCGCCCAGCTATAGCCGGCCCAGCAGCAGCCCATCCAGCCCCAGCAGGTCCAGCAGCAGCTCACCCAGTTACAGCCGGCCCAGCTCATCAGGTTCGAGCTATTCAAGGCCCAGCGGCGGTTCTTCATCCAGCGGTGGTTCATCCCGTAGTAGTTCAGGAGGCAGCTCCGGCGGCTCTTCGAGTCACAGCTCATCACATTCCAGTTCCGGCGGTGGAGGCAGGAGATAAGGTCACCTTATTTAAAGGAATGCACAGCCAGCAG
>Ga0105094_10001864_pt1 | contig 11059 bp, 6 predicted proteins | sample PPLLak1March2015_2_FD_87023 | JGI IMG/M metagenome (GOLD analysis project Ga0105094, IMG submission 87023) | Freshwater sediment microbial communities from Prairie Pothole Lake near Jamestown, North Dakota, USA - PPLs Lake P8 Core (3) Depth... | ecosystem: Environmental > Aquatic > Freshwater >...
CCAAACGGACTGGAATTACTGGCAAAAACCGCTGTTGAAGATCTCTCTTTCTACCTCAGGACATCCCATATCCAAAAGCTGGCTGCAATCATTGATGATCCTGAAGCAACTGACAATGACCGGTTTGTTGCATATGAAATGCTTCGAAACTCGGTTATCTCATCAAAAGGTGAACTGCCATGGTGCCAGGATACAGGAACTGCAATCGTTATAGGTAAGAAAGGTGAACAGGTGTGGACCGGAGTCAATGATGCCCGATTTCTTTCAAAAGGGATCTATGAAACATTCCAGGAAAAGAATCTAAGATATTCTCAGGTCGTCCCCTTTAGCATGTTTGATGAGAGAAATTCCGGTACTAACCTTCCGGCTCAGATAGACATATATTCCGTTGAGGGTAATTACTATGAATTTCTATTTATTACCAAGGGAGGAGGTTCCGCTAATAAGACATTTTTGTTTCAGCAGACAAAATCTCTCCTGAATGAAGAATCACTCATCAAATTTGTGAAGGATAAGATTAAGGATCTTGGCACGTCAGCCTGTCCTCCGTACCATCTTGCACTGGTTATCGGCGGCACTTCCGCCGAAGCCACACTTAAAACCGTGAAGGAAGCATCTGCCGGTTATCTTGACCATCTTCCTGCAGCAGGGAATGAGAGCGGCCGGGCGTTCCGCGATGTTGAGTGGGAGAAGAAAATTGAGAAAATATGTCAGAATTACGGAGTCGGTGCTCAGTTCGGTGGGAAATACTTTGTCCACGATGTCAGGGTGATCCGTATGCCGCGACATGCAGCTTCATGCCCTGTCGGACTGGGTGTAAGCTGCAGTGCTGACAGAAACATAAAAGCCAGGATCACAGAAGAGGGGATCTTCCTTGAAGAGCTTGAAAAGAATCCCGCCCGGTTCATGCCTGCCAGGGCGCCTGAGCTTGAAAAAGCTGTTGAGGTTGACCTTGATAAACCTATGAAGGAAGTGCTGGCTATGCTGACAAAATATCCGGTCAAAACAAGGTTGAGTCTCACGGGAACACTTATTGTGGCTCGTGATATTGCACATGCGCAGATCAAGAAAATGATCGATGAGGGGAAACCCATGCCGGAATACTTTAAAAATCACCCTGTCTATTATGCCGGTCCTGCCAAAACACCTCCGGGTATGCCATCCGGAAGTTTCGGCCCTACTACTGCGGGTCGGATGGATAATTATGTTGAGTTATTCCAGAGCCTCGGCGGATCATTGATCATGGTCGCAAAAGGCAACCGTAACAGGGCAGTTATTGAATCATGCAAAAAATACGGAGGCTTTTTCCTTGGATCGATTGGTGGTCCGGCTGCATTGCTGGCTGCCGAGAATATCAAGTCAGTGGAAATTGTCGATTTTGAGGACCTGGGAATGGAGGCGATAAGGAAGATACAAGTTGAAAATATGGCCGCCTTCATCATCACCGATGATAAAGGGAATGATTTTTTTGATGAGTATAATAAATAAAAACCTCTCCCCAAACCGCTCCCTACAGGAGGGAGGGGCTAAAGAACTTTTGTAATTAATTATCTCCATCTCCTGCAACGGTTGAAGACTTAAAGCCCCCCTTGGGGGGATGGGGGGTAAATATCAAATATCTCATGCCTGTCCAGCTCCAGCCAGTATTTGATAGTATTCTTTCTTACGAGCTCCCAATAAATATTGCTGTCGAGGCCATAAACGAAGTTTATCTCTTTCAGCTCGGAACTGATCTTCAGGGCAATTTCAGGTTTCAGGGTCAGGCGGATTTTCCTGTTCAGGTAGGTGAACTCAACCGATGCGGAGAGAGTAGTGTCGTTTCTCACTGTCAGCAGACCATGTCCCGGAGTCGCACCGGTGCTCACCTGCAGGCCATCGTTCATGCAGCTTAGCGGCGGAATGGATCCGGCGAAGGACGTTGCCCTGAATTCATCAACTCCCGTATTGAAATACTCTCTTGCGCGTATTCCCATTTTTACTCCGATAACTGCATAGGTTCCAAGATGCCTGTGCAGCTCATTTGCCAGGACGCATGATGTCCATTCATTAAGGCCGTATTTGGCGACAACCTCATTCACTGAAGGATTGATATCCTCGAAATAGAATTCCGGATTAAGAGGTAATTCTCTGATAACCTGGTTCCTGGCGACTGTTTCTCCTTTTAATATCCTCAACATTGCCTCCCTTAGACCTGCCGCTTCAGAGGGGGTGCTTTCCGAGATGTTTCCTGAAGTCTTATTTATAAACAGGTCGGGATAGTGAAGAAAAACAACTGTCATTTCATCTGTTCCGGTGTATGAATATTTATGGTCAGCCACACCTTCAGACCTGAAAAATGCAGAGATCTTTTTTGCATAAACATTGTTGATGTTGTTAATCAGGATGATAAACTGGTCATCGAATAATGGATTATTACTAACGGCTGTACTCCTGATAATTTTAACCGGTATTTCCTGCTTCAGAACAGCAGATGAAGAGTTTTTATCGATACTGAAATTGAAACCATCTTTATCCCTGGCTCCATCAGCACTCCAGATTATATCCTTCACCTGCTGACGAAAAGCAGGAACGGAACGCATTGCCTGGTATGCTGTCGTCATGCTACCCAGGCATACGAAGGAGATCTTTGTTTTTTCTGCTGAAAGGAGATCTCTTATCAGGGCAATATTATCGATTGCAACATTTACATCAATATTATCCTCATCTCCCCATTTGGTCTTCAAGGCAAATGGAAATTCCTCAGATTTGTACTTGCCTGAGACATCTTTGCCGACCGGGATTCCTTCATGGTAAAATGAATTAAGAAGGCTTTTGACTTTCAAAAAGGCATTTGATGCGGAGAGTACTCCCGGTGAAACAGTTATGCCCAGAACTCTTACATCGGGCGAGGCCAGCATCATCGTAATCGTCCTCATATCATCTATCCCGCCATCGGTGTCAATAATCACATAGTGAGTTGGTTTCCACGGGTGGGGAAATAAAGTGAGGTTTAACATCAATCCTGCGATCAGAAGTATAATTTTTTTCATCTTTTAAAACTGTACTACCTTTAGTTATAAACCAGACATTTTATTTATTATTTTTCACACTAAAATATTTCACATGGTATCGGGTATTTAATATTTTTCTAACTTGAGCCGGCCAATTCTGTCATATGAAAAGATTTCTTTTATGGTTTGCTCCCGGATTGATTGTTGGTATTCTGCTGATGGTCGGGGGCGGGAAAGTTCTGGTTAGTACATCCACAAATGATTATTGCATGTCGTGCCATATCCATCCGGCTGCTGATAATTCATGGAAACGGTCGGTTCATTATGAAACTGAGTCGGGTTACCGGGTTGCCTGTGTCGAATGTCATCTCCCCCCGAAAGGAGACGGCTATCTGTGGGCAAAGGGTACAACGGGTCTGCGCGATCTGTGGAGCTACTGGACCAAAGATTCCGCATCTTTCAACTGGGAGGACCGCAGCAGACTGGAAGTGGCAAGAGGACATGTTTTTGAATCGAGCTGTATTAAATGTCACGAAAACCTGTTCCCGGCTAAATTAACAAAAGAAGGCGAAGATGCGCATCTTTATTATAAGCAGACCAAAAAAACTCCTGATCTGCACTGCATCAACTGCCACCTGAATGCCGGTCATTACATGGAAGGCTACACTCATGGAAGCAATGCAACATTTGGAAGTGTCTCATCTGCACCGAAGGAAATCTTCAGTGAACCTGCAACCGTCACAGGCCTTAACGCTTTTACAGAACAGATACCAAATTCATCCATATCTTTCAGGATGTTAGCGATACCGGGAGGACGTTTTAAAATGGGAAGCCCGGAAGCTGAACCATTCAGGAGGTCTGATGAAGGACCTGTTAAAGAAGTTGAGGTAAGTCCATTCTTCATGGCAGAGGTTGAAGTCACCTGGGATGAATATCTTGCTTTTTACACTCAGACATCTGCTGAAGGGAGAAGCACCGACACAGAAGGCCTCAGGACGCAACAGGCATCTGAAACGGATGCAATTTCGGGAGCCACACCACCCTACGGGCAACCTGATCAGGGCTGGGGTATGGGCAGGAGGCCTGCAATATCGTTCAGCTACCATGCAGCGGAAACCTACTGCAAATGGCTCTCACAGGTGACCGGAAAGAGCTACCGGTTACCAACAGAAGCAGAATGGGAATATGCCTGCAGGGCAGGAACCGAAACTCCGTATTTCTTCCCCGGTGATCCGAAAAAATTCGAGAAAACAGGGCTGAGAGCAAAACTCTCAAAGAATGATACAACTGTAATCAATTCGTTCGTAATCTATAAAACCAACAGTCAGGCAAAAACACAACCGCCTGACAGGGTAAAACCGAATCCGTTCGGACTGAAAAATATGCTCGGGAACGTGGCAGAATTCTGCTCCGACTGGTACAAACCTGATGCTTACTCCCTCTATGAAGAACAAGTTCTTAAGGATCCGCGTGGACCTGAATCGGGAGAAGAGCATGTGATCAGGGGAGGATCTTTTATGGACATGGCAGGGGCTCTCCGCAGCGCTGGCCGGGACTATACGAGGACTGAAGCATGGCTTAAAACCGATCCGCAGATCCCGAAGAGCTTATGGTGGTATTCCGATTGCTTCAATGTCGGATTCAGGGTTGTATGCGAATTTGATGAAAAGACAGGAAATTTGTAAATTTATAATCTTTTAAATCCGATTAAAATGAAAAAATCCAGTATTTCGAGACGTAAATTTTTAGGCAAAGCCGCAACTGTAGGAGCTGTGGGTTTTGTCGGCCCGGCAATAATCACCGGCTGCAGCAGTGAAAAGGCTAAGGTTTTTAAACCGGTTGCCGAAGGCACCTGGCTCGATCAGGCCCCTGACGGACCTGTCCTTAAAGCCGGACTTATCGGTTGTGGTGGCCGCGGATCCGGCGCTGCAATTAACTTCCTCAATGCAGGACCTAACCTTCAGATAACTGCCCTGGGCGATACATTCAAAGACCGCCTTGAGTCATGCAGAGCAGGAATTCTGAAACAGAAGGGACAGGAAGTCCCGGAAGAAAACTGTTTTGTAGGATTCGACGCTTACCAGAAAGTCATTGACTCAGGTGTTGATATAATACTAACGGCTACGCCTCCTGTCTTCAGGCCGGAGGTACTTGCAGCTGCCGTTGCAGCACGCAAGCATGTTTTTGCAGAGAAGCCGGTTTGTGTTGATCCTGTAGGTGCCAGGTCGGTGATGGCTACTGCACTCAAAGCCAAAGAACTCGGACTTACGATTGTAACAGGTACGCAGCGTCGTCACCAACGGAATTACGTGGCTAATTATCAGCAAGTTAAGGCAGGAGCTATTGGTGAAATTGTAGGTGGAAACGTATGGTGGAATGGTGCTAAGCTTTGGCACCGTGATAATAATCCTGCATGGACCGAAATGGAATGGATGATCCGCGACTGGGTCAACTGGACCTGGCTTTCTGGTGATCATATAGTTGAACAACATGTTCATAACCTCGATGTATTGAACTGGTTTACAGGCGGCCATCCCGTAAAAGCTGTCGGAATGGGTTCAAGGCAGAGGCGTGTTACAGGAGATCAGTTCGATAATTTCAGTGTCGATTTTGTATTTGAGGACGGAAGACATTTCCACAGCATGTGCAGGCAGATCAACGGCTGTGCTCCGAATGTATCTGAAAGATTGCAGGGAGCAACCGGCTCTACAAACTGCATTGATCAGATACAGGACCTCGCCGGAAATGAAATCTGGAAATATAAATACCCGGCTGATGCCGAAGGTAAAGAAGATAAAGGTGCAATGAAGCCTGCAATGGATCAGGAACATGTGGACTTTGTTAATTCAATCAGGACCAACCAGGGATTCAACGAGCTGGAGAACACAGCTATTTCAACAATGGTAGCAATAATGGGTCGTGTTTCATCCTACACAGGAAAAGAAACATCCTGGGATGAAATGATGAATTCCGATCTGAAGCTGGGTCCAAAGGTATTTGCTTTTGGTCCGGTTGATATTCCAAAAGAAGTACCCATACCAGGCGAAGCATATGATCCTGTAGCAGAACAAAAGAGAATTGAAGAGAGAGCTGCCGCCAGAGCCAAGCAGCAGGCAGCACAGAAGGCGACCAATTAAAGGCTTCGTCAATATTAATTAAAGCAGATAATTATGATAAACTCGAGAAGAGATTTCATAAAAAAAGCCGCTGTATCAGGAGCTGCCGTAATGGCGGCTCCTTCAATCTTTGGAAATACAGTAGGGCAAAGTCAGCCGAAAATTGCAGACGCTGAAGCTCCTTTCAAACTTAAGTATGCTCCTGGTTTCGGAATGTTCAGGCAGCACGCAGGTCAGGATCCGGTCGATAATATAAAATTCTGTTATGACCAGGGATTCAGGGCAATGTTCGATAATGGCCTTATGAGCCGACCTGTAGAGGACCAGGTGAAAATCGCAAATGAGATCAACAGGCTTGGAATGATCCTCGGACCATTCGTATTGTATGCTGATTTCACAGTTACCTCTTTTGTCCTTGACAAACCGGAAGTTCGCGAAATGCTGGTCAACAAGATGAAGGAGGGTGTTGAATGTGCAAAACGGACAGGTACAAAATGGGCACTCATGGTTCCGGGCAGGTATGATGAGAAGCTTCACAGGGACTATCAGACAGCCAATGTAATTGATAATCTGAGGTATTGCTGCGATGTTGCAGAGCCGGCAGGACTTACAATTGTACTCGAACCTCTTAACACGCTGAGAAATCATCCGGGATTGTTCCTGACCGGGATTCCCCAGGCTTATTCAATATGCCGCGCGGTAAACAGACCTTCCTGTAAAATAATAAATGATATCTATCACCAGCAGATAACCGAAGGGAACCTGATCCCGAATATAGAAGCTGCATGGAGTGAGATCGCAGCCTTCCATTGCGGAGATAATCCTGGTCGCAATGAACCGACCACTGGTGAGATAAATTTCAGGAATGTATTCAAATATATCCACAGCCGGAATTATGAAGGTGTGATCTGTATGGAACACGGCATCAGCAACAGGGGTACAAAAGAGGGTGAAGCACGTGTTATACAGGCATACCGGGAATGTGACAGCTTCGGAGTGTAAAAAATCAAACTGCTAACACCTTAACCAATGAATCGCTGTCGTTCTGTTTTTTCTTTATTATTTGTCATTATGGCAATTTCCGGCACCGGTTGTACAAAGGATTTAAAGCTTTTCGCGGGAGGCTACACCCGGGAAGGTGAAAAGGGATTATATCTTTATGATTTCAACCACGCCGACGGAAGTCTGAAACTGGTTTCAGAAACAGATGCAGGGCCGAATCCTGCATTTTTCTGTTTTTCGGATAAGGACAAAATAATTTATGCTTTAAATGAAGTAAGGGAGTTCAACGGGAACCGGGGAGGCGGAATAACTTCCCTGAAATATGATGTCAGGACCAGGAAATTTGAAAAGTTAAACGAAATACTTGTTCCCTTCGGAGGGCCCTGTTATATCTCAATATCCCCTGAAAATGACTTTTTGTTCGTGGCAAATTACGGGAGTGGTTCAATTGCTGTGGTAAAGCTTGATAAAAATGGGATCCCGGAGAGTATAGCACATTCTATACAATACGAAATAAAGCCGCCGGATGTTTCGCATCCCCACATGATATCGCATAATCCGGCCGGTAAACGTGTTTATGTAACCGATCTGGGACTTGACAGGATAGTGGTTTATGATTTTGACCCTAATTCCGGTAAACTGATCCAGGTGGAGAATGGTATTGTAAATCTTCCTGATGGCTCCGGTCCCCGTCATTTTACATTTAATGCCGATGGTTCTAAAATGTACCTGATAAATGAGCTGGGTTCAACAGCCATGGTTTTTGATGTTGATGAAACCGGGAATCTGAAGCTGCTGCAAACCTCAATTACCACCAGGCCTGGATTTGAAGGCAAAAACTACTGTGCAGATATACATTTGGGAAAAGATGGGAAATTCCTTTATGGATCCAACAGAGGAGAGAACAGCATAGTAATTTATAGAATCGGCGAGGATGGATTAATAAGCCTTGCCGGTTCTGTCCCATGCGGTGGCGACTGGCCAAGGAACTTCGTGATCGATCCTGCAGGTGAATTTCTGATGGTCGGCAATCAGCGATCCGATAATATCTCAGTGTTTAAAATCGATAAAAATACCGGAATTCCTTCAGGTCCTGTTACCAATGTAAACATGAAGGCCCCTGCTTGTCTTAAAATCTCACAGGGACAATAATATTTTCTTGAATTTGTTCCATGCAAAATCAATAAATCCTGTTGAATTGTCATTTTTTTGTGGTAATATTAAATACTGAATCTTAAAAAATGGGAATGAACCGCGACAGGCTGGTTGCTGATCTTCAGCTCAATAAAGATAAAACATGGGATGTAATAGTGATTGGAGGAGGAGCTACCGGTTTAGGTGTCGCACTTGATTCTGTTACACGAGGGTATAAAACCCTGTTGCTGGAACAAGCGGATTTCTCAGGCGAGACCTCGTCACGGAGCACCAAACTGGTACATGGTGGTGTACGTTATCTTGCACAGGGTGATATCCTGCTTGTGAAAGAAGCATTGCAAGAGAGAGGTATAATGCTCAGGAATGCACCTCACCTTACAGAAAATCAGGAGTTTGTTATCCCTGTTTATACTTTACGGGATGTAATATTATACACAGCCGGACTTAAGTTTTATGATCTCCTTTCCGGAAGACTGAGTCTGGGGAAATCTTATTTTATAAACCGGTCGAGGACCTTGGACCGGCTGCCGCTATTGAAGGCTGATGGACTAAGGGGGGGTATAGTTTATCACGACGGCCAGTTTGACGATTCAAGGATGGCCATTACCCTTGCCGGAGGGTGTGTTGAAAACGGTGGCACAGTTATCAATTATTTTAAGGTCACCGGTCTTCTGAAAAATGAAGAAGGAAAAATATGCGGAGTAAAAGCTTTTGACCTTGAAACAGGGAGCAATTACGACATAGCGGCAAAATGCGTAATTAACGCCTCAGGTGTTCATACCGATGAAATACACCATATGGACAACCCTGAAGCAAGACCCACGATCAGGCCAAGCCAGGGTGTTCATATTGTTCTCGATAAATCATTTCTTCAAAGCTCTTCAGCAATAATGATCCCGAAAACTGAAGACGGCAGGGTTCTTTTTGCAATACCCTGGTATGATAAAGTTGTTGTCGGTACCACCGATACTCCTCTGGATACAATTACGGCTGAACCCAAACCGCTGGATGAGGAAATAGATTTTATTCTCCGTACTGCAGGAAAATACCTTACAAAACCGCCTTCACGGAAGGATGCCCTGAGCATATTTGCCGGACTGAGACCACTGGCTGCAGATCCCGATAATCCCACCGCAACAAGAGAAGTATCGCGCCGGCATAAGATAACACTCTCGCAATCAGGTCTGCTTTCAATAATCGGAGGAAAGTGGACCTCTTATCGCCGGATGGCTGAAGAAACTATAGACAGAGGAATTAAAGCTGGTCTGCTCGAAAAACGGAAATGCGTTACAAAAACCTTCAGTTTTTATTCAAACGTAACTAAGCTGAGGTCAGAACGGTTAAGGATTTACGGTAACGGAGCGGCTGAAATAGAAAGAATGATTGACGAAAAGCCGGAGCTTGCCAGGTTAATTGATCCGAGGCTCCCCTATACAAAAGCTGAAATAATATGGATCTGCAGGAATGAAATGCCAAGGACAATCGGCGATATGCTGGCCAGAAGGACACGTGCTTTATTCCTCGATGTAAGGGCAAGCGCTGCAATTGCCCCTGATATTGCAGGTATTATGGCGGAAGAACTGAAAACTGATAAAAACTGGAGAGAAAACCAAATCGAAGAGTATAATCGTCTGATATTAAACTACATATAGTTAACTTAGCAATTAAAGAATCAGGATATGAAAAAGTTCATTCTTTCGCTTGACCAGGGAACCACAAGCTCGAGGGCAATTGTATTTGACCGGAACGGATTGCCGGTGGCCACCGCACAGAAAGAGTTCACACAGATCTTCCCGAAACCTGGCTGGGTTGAACATAATCCGGAAGAGATCTGGTCGACACAGGCGGGAGTTGCAACGGAGGCAATTATAAAAGCAGGGATTGACAGCAAAGATATATCGGCAATCGGCATTACCAACCAGCGCGAAACTACTGTAGTCTGGAACCGGAAGAGTGGCAAACCGGTTCATAATGCGATTGTATGGCAGGACAGACGGACAGCCGGGTATTGTGACCAGCTTAACAAGGACGGGCATGCACAGACAATTCTTGAAAAGACAGGTCTGATAATAGATGCTTATTTTTCAGCAACCAAGGTAAGGTGGATACTTGATAATGTTAAAGGTGCCCGTGAGATGGCGGAGAAAGGGGAACTTGCCTTTGGCACAGTTGATTCGTGGCTTGTATGGAATCTTACAAAGGGCAAACTACATATAACTGATGTTTCGAATGCATCAAGGACGATGCTCTTTAACATTCACACGCTCTCATGGGATAATGATCTGCTGAATATATTTAATATTCCGGCAGCGATACTTCCTGAAGTCAGATCGTCAAGTGAAATTTACGGTAAAACAGCCGGTCCGTTTTCAACATCAATCCCGGTGGCTGGTATTGCAGGTGACCAGCAGGCAGCATTATTCGGGCAGATGTGTATTGATCCCGGGATGGTAAAAAACACTTATGGCACAGGTTGTTTTATGATGATGAATATCGGCACCAAACCCATCGAATCAAAAAGCAGACTTATAACAACTGTTGCATGGAGAATCGGCGAAAAAACGGATTATGCTCTTGAGGGGAGTATTTTTATCGGGGGGGCCGTTGTCCAGTGGCTGCGGGATAGTCTGGGGATTATAAAGAAATCGGCAGATGTCGAAAAACTTGCTGCAAAGGTCAAAGACAGTGAAGGAGTCTACTTTGTTCCGGCTTTTGCAGGGCTGGGTGCACCTTATTGGAACCAGCATGCACGGGGCACTATCACAGGTATAACAAGAGGGTCAACAGCAGCACATA
>Ga0105094_10001869_pt1 | contig 11051 bp, 5 predicted proteins | sample PPLLak1March2015_2_FD_87023 | JGI IMG/M metagenome (GOLD analysis project Ga0105094, IMG submission 87023) | Freshwater sediment microbial communities from Prairie Pothole Lake near Jamestown, North Dakota, USA - PPLs Lake P8 Core (3) Depth... | ecosystem: Environmental > Aquatic > Freshwater >...
CATATAGAGGCCAGACTGCACCCAAACCCCCGGCCTCGGGAGCCGTCAAGGAACCTCAACAGCCTATCGCTTCTGCTGTCAAGCAAGCTCCCGTTCGCAAGCCTGTGCAGTCAGGCTCCGATCTCATCCAGCGGCAGTCCCAGCATCTGCGCTCGGATATCAGGCGCATCTTCGTGTGTGCGGGGATCTGTCTTGCAGTGCTCATTGTCGTCTACTTTCTAGTTCGTTGAAAACACTCCACCCCCGTGTCTGAGGTACGATTCCAACCACCGCCTCGGCACACTGCCACTGACTGGTTAGGAGGCTATCGTGAAGACCATTGAGGAATGGACGAGACTACTGACCGAAATGACGCCGCACGACCCAAACAACAGATGGTTCCTCCATCCTCAGATTCCGCAGGACAAGTTGGATAGGGCGATAAAGAAGTACGGTGCTGGCCTCAAACACGAAGACGTCTTGGCACTTGGAGACAACACGGTCTTTGGATCGGCCACAGCTGGATGTCTGTTGACAGCAGATGGCATCTGCTGCAGGGTGGCTCGCGGTGGTCGGATGGTTCGGTGGTCTGAAATCTCTAGTGCCAAAGTTGTCGGTTCTGAGGGGATTCAGATCACGCTTGCGGCTGGGGGAAAGGTTCGCGTATCATGCGGTCAGTTCGCGTCGGTACGTGACAAGCTGCACAAACTCATCAGCCTTGCCGCCACGTCGAACCCGGCTGAACCTACAATGAGCTAATCACGATCCTGAATGTTGATGGAGCGCGATGAGAGGCATGCGCCTGAGATGGGGCAGTGTAGGAAGTGCAGTCGATGCCACAGGAGAGACTGCCGGCTCGTTGGTCGACGCCATACTCTTCTTTGGTTACCTATTCGTGTGGTCGCTGGCTATGGCAGCGTATATCGCCATGTTTATCCTAGCCGGCGTGGTTACTTCGCTCCTAGTATTGGCCTGTTTACCTTTCTCCCTGGGGAGTAAGGCTTGGTCGAAGGTCAAGCCCCAGAGGTCAGGGCATGGTCCGAGGGCTAGGCCAGTAGGCTAGCCTTGTCAGGAAGAGGGAAGAGGGCCAAGTCCACCATTGCACAGAACTGACATTTCAGTTGGACTAGTTTTCGGCGGTGCAGGTCATGCTCTGAGACTGCGAACTGAAGCGGTACAGCTATTGGCGACAGGTCAGTCTCCCCAGAAACGCATGTTATTGCCTATGGGGGCTGTCTGATATAATCCGGCCATACCTCTAGCCTGTGCTTCCCGGAGGAATCGTAATCTGCAATGGAACTGCTGATCTCGCTTGGTCTGCTTCTCATCATCGCCAAGCTCCTGGAGGGTGTTGCCACCCGGCTGCACCAGAGCGCCCTGATAGCCTATGTCGCTGCAGGAATCATCCTGGGGCCAGCACTTGGCGTGGTGGAAGCCACCGACGAGCTGAAGCTCTTCTTCGGCATCGGGGTTGTCTTTCTCTTCTTCCTGATCGGCGTGGAAGAGATGGATGTCTCCGGTCTGGCGGCAACCGTCAGAGGCAGGTTCTTCCTGGCAGGGACGCTGGCCTTCCTGGTGTCGTTCGGGTTTGCGATGACGGTCACCTACTACGTGCTGGAACAGCCCATGGCCAACGCCATTGCCATTTCCGGAATAATGTCCCTCTCCAGCCTGGGGGTGGTGGCCAAGGTCCTGAGCGACCTCGGACGTCTCAGAGAGCCGCTTGGCCTGGAGATATTCACCACCGTGGTGATCCTGGAGATCATAGGGCTGTTGGTTGTCTCCTTCTCTCTGAGGCAGATTGCCGACGATGGATCATTCACGGCCTGGACAGTGCCCATCATACTGGCCGAGGTCGCCGGGTTTGCTATCGTCGCCTGGTTGCTGGCCGCCAAGGTCTTCCCACCTCTGGTGGCTCTACTGCGACGCGTCATAGATGCCCCTCAATTGGCGATGGGTTTGATTACCGGCGGGTTGTTGCTCACGGTGGGCTTGCTCGACAGGATCGGCCTGCACGGCTCCCTCGGCGCCTTGCTGCTTGGCGTGGCGCTCTCGGGGCTTCCCCACCGCCTGCGCACGGAGATACTGCCCGGAGTGCGTGGATTGGCGCACGGCCTGTTCATCCCGTTGTTCTTCGCTTCAGCCGGCATCTACCTCGACTCCTCCTTCAGGCTGCTCCCAGCCTGGTCCATAGTGGCCGTGGTTCTGGTGGCCGTACTGGGCAAATTCGCGGGCACCGTGGTGGGTGTGATACTCGCCCGGCTGAACCGGCCGCTGGCGGTCGCCTCCGGCATGATGGGAAAGGGGGTGGTAGAGATTGCCCTGCTGGTGGTCATGCTGAACATGGGGGCCATCTCTCAGGAACTTTTCTCGCTGCTGATACTGATTATGATTGGCTACCTGCTCATAGTGCCTCCGGTAATGGGCTATGCCTTTCAACAAGCCGAACGCGTCGAGGGGAGGAAGAGACCCAGGCTGCCGAAGTTCGTGGTGCCTTCGTTTGCCAGGTATGCTCTGGACAACAAGACCGTGCAAGATGTGATGGATCGGGGCCGACAATTCCCCAATTCGGGCATTACCCTTCAGAAATTCATCGACTTGTGGGCATCGTCGGACCAGGCGGACTACGTGGTAACGAAAGAGCCCAAGAGACTCGCCGGCGTAGTCTATCTGAAAGATATGCGTCACATCAATAAGGAGCGCTGGGGAACCGTCACTCTCGAGGAGTTGCTGGAGTTGGAGCCAATCGTGGCATCTCCTGACGAGCTTCTGGATGACGTCACGACGCGCATGGCCGACGGAAACATGACCGTTGTCCCGGTGGTGGACAAGGCCACCGGAGAACTTGTGGGGTCGATAACGAATAGTGATATCATGGGATCAGTGATAGGAGCAAGTAAGTACGGCGGAGGGAAGTAGGCCGGAAGCCATGACAAGTCAAACGCAGGAGGTTGGCCATCGACTGGCTTAGTGACAACTGGCGCGAGGTTCTTATCCCAGCGGCGGTGGGCGTCTTCGTCCTGATCGCGTGCTTGTGGCTGAGGCAATTGGTCCGTGCCAGGCTGCAGAGGTGGTCGAAGGAGACAGGGTGGAAGGGGTTTGACGTTTTTCGCCAGACAACGAGCATTCCGTCAGTCATCTGGGCACTCACTATCGCCGCGTGGCTGGCCGTCCTTGTTTCCACGATCCCATCGGATTGGCAGGAAAATGCCAGCAAGGGGCTGTGGACGCTCTTTGCTCTGTCTCTTGCCCTCTGCTTGCTGAACATGGCCGGCAGACTCATCACTCTCTGGGGGCAGCACCTGAAGACGCCGGACAAGGCCACCAAGGCCACCTGGCACCTTGCCAGGATCGTCATCGTCCTGATAGCGGTGTTGACGCTTCTAGAAATATGGGGGGCACCGATAACCGCCATTCTTCTGGCAGCCGGCATTCTGGCCCTGCTCGTCTTGTTGGTGGCAATTGACGTCGGTCCTGATCTGGTGGCTGCACTCCAGCTAAGCTCCTCGCAGAATTATGGTGTGGGCGACTACATCAAGCTGACCGAGACCGGTGAGGAAGGCTATGTCACGGAGGTGAACTGGCGAAACACTTTGGTCAGAGCGCCAAACGGAAGCATCACCATAGTCCCGAACAGAAAGATGACCCGGACTACGGTCATCAACTACGGACACCCGGTCAAGAAGGCAAAGGAGCCGTTCCGGTTCTACTCGAGGTCGCACATGAAGGAGCTCACGGGGCTGAGAGCCAGGAACCTCAGGGAACTGGCCGATATGCTGAAGGTGGTGCCGGATTCCGTCATCTACTTCCACACTCACCATTTCCTGGAAGAGCATCACTATCTGACTTCGCAGCCGTCAAACGACCTCTCCTTGTGGGTGGATGAGGCTCTGGGCGATGAAGTCCTGGCGGAGAAGCTGGCCAGCGTGGACACCTTCCAATTCTCCAGCTTGCAGGCCCTGCGCGAAAGGCATATCGCCATCATAGAAGAACAACTGGCTCAGGGCGGGAGTCTTAGAGAGGCCGCGCCCGGGGGCGAATTCCACTTCGTGAAGTCCATCAGCGTGATCATACCGGCGTCCTATCAGGCTAGTGACATCAGGGAGTTCGTCGAGGCTCTGCGGAAGCTCAGCCCTGGTTCATTGTACTTCCACGTCTTCGAATCGAGGCTGAGATTGGGCAGAGGTCTGAACGACTTCTCAGCCTGGCTCGCGGACAGCCTGGGAGAGGATGAGCTGGCTCAGAAGGTGGCACGGCTGGATCCGTATACGCACTCCCTCGAGGGTCTGCGGGAGGCGCTAGTACAACTCATCGAGAAGGAGATAGGTGAAGCTACCCGACTATGAGCCCATTGTGGGCAAGAGCACTATTGAAGAGCTGCGGCTGCTGGCTTCGAAGCTGGCGGGCAGAGAGATCCAGAACATCAACTCCACGTATGTTGGAGGCGGCGTTGCTGAGATCCTCAACCACATGATACCGATCCTCCAGGAGTTGGGTGTTGATGCCCGCTGGAATGTGATCAAAGGCAGCCCCGGGTTCTTCGAGGTCACTAAGAAGTTCCACAACGCGCTACATGGCAGGAAGGAGCCCATCTCAGAAGACGATTTCGAACTGTTCCTGGAGATCAACCGCAAGAACATGGCGGAGATGGACTTCCACGGCCAGACAATGTTCATCCATGACCCCCAGCCATGCGCGCTGATCGAAAAAAAGGCGGAGTCGGGCGGGAAGTGGATATGGAGATGCCATATCGATGTCTCCAATCCGGACGAGCGGGTTTGGAGGTTCCTGGAACGCTTCGTCATCAAGTACGATGCAACCGTGTTCTCGGCTCCAGCCTTTTCCCGGCCGCTGCCCGTCAGACAGTTCCTGATATCCCCATCGATAGACCCGCTCAGCGACAAGAACAAGGATCTCTCGACGCGTGAGATCGATGCTGCCATGGAAGCAATGAAGATCCCCAGGGACAAGCCTATCGTCACACAGGTCTCGCGCTTCGATTACATGAAGGATCCGGTGGGCGTAGTCAGGGCGTTTGAGTTGGTGAAGAGATCCATTGACTGCACTCTCGTCCTGGTGGGAGGAGGTGCCACTGATGACCCTGAGGGCGAAAAGGTTCTGGCTGAAGTTAAGGCAGCAGCCGACGGCAATCCCGACATACACATAATCTCGGGCCAGGCACGATCCGATATCGAAATCAACGCTCTGCAGAGGGCATCCACAGTCATCTTGCAGAAATCACTGAAAGAGGGTTTCGCCCTTACTGTAAGCGAAGCATTGTGGAAGGCCAAGCCGGTAGTAGCCACCGCCGTCGGCGGCATACCTCTCCAGGTAAGGCACAAGCTCACCGGATTGCTGTCCCATGGCATCGATGGTACGGCATATGCCGTCCGGCAACTGCTGGCGAATCCGGACTATGCCCGCTGGTTGGGCGAGAATGGGAAGGAACACGTGAGGCACAACTTCCTGATTACCAGGCATGTCCGGGACTACCTGCTTCTCTTCATAGCCCTCGACCATAGCGAAGACGTGATACACCTGTAAGTCGCTGATGATCCCAAAGGCGGCCCCGGCAAAGGCGATTGGCTATCGGGTTGCGCGGCGGCCCTCGAGGGAGGTGACGGAATTTGGACGCGGGAGCAATTGCATGAACTCGTGGCGGAGAAACTCCGGGACTATCTCTTCGTGGTCGTATCCAACCGGGAACCCTATATCCACAGCCACATCTCCGGCGCCATCCAGTGCGATATGCCACCGAGCGGCCTTACCACCGAACCAGCGTTCAGTCTGGCAAACACAACTCAAGAAGTGGTACAACTATTGGGGGCAGGTCAGCACTCGTTGTTATGGACCTAGCCGGTCTTGACCAGACGGTGTGGAAACGGTGCGAAAGGTCTCCGGCAGCGAGGAGATCACTCCCGATGGTTGCAGATCAGCGTAGACAATCGGTTCAGAAGGAGAGCATGAGACACGGAGTCGGAGGTGTATTTGCGGAACCCGTTGGCGCGTAGAGACTGGCGGAATAGGTGGGCGCGACACCGGGCAGATCGGCTTTGCCTATGCTACTCATTATGGCAGCCCTATACCTGCCCAGTTTCCGGACTAGGTCTGGGAAGCGATTACTAGACGGTACGGACGGAAGTTAGGCATGAGCAAACGGGTCAACAAGCATCCTTTCTGTGAAGATGGCTCTCTCTGGTACAAAGACGCCATAGTATATGAGCTTCATATCCGGGCTTTCTCAGACAGCGATGCGGATGGTGTTGGAGACATCCAGGGACTGATAGATAAGCTGGACTATCTTCACGACCTGGGAGTAACCGCCATCTGGCTCTTGCCCTTCTATCCTTCGCCTCTGAAGGACGATGGGTACGATGTCTCCGATTATGTTGACATTCAGCCCGTGTACGGCAACATGAGCGATCTCAGGACTCTTGTGGAGGAAGCTCACCGGCGTGGTTTGAGGATCATCATCGAACTGGTGCTGAATCACACGTCGGATCAACATCCGTGGTTCCAGCGGGCACGCCGTGCCCCGCCAGGAAGCCGCTGGCGTGATTTCTATATCTGGAGCGACACAACGAACAGGTACCGTGAAGCCCGCATTATCTTCAACGAATGCGAGCAGTCCAATTGGACCTGGGATTCAGTAGCCCAAGCATACTACTGGCACCGTTTCTACTCACATCAGCCAGACCTAAACTATGACAATCCGGCGGTGCACCGGGCGATCATCAACGTGGTGAACTTCTGGCTGCGACTGGGTGTTGACGGCTTCAGGGTAGACGCGGTGCCATATCTATACAAGCGAGAGGGTACCACATGTGAGAACCTGCCGGAAACCCATGCCTACTTGAAGGGCCTGCGCAAGCATGTCGATGCGAAGTTCAAGGATCGAATACTTCTGGCTGAGGCGAACCAGTGGCCCGAGGATGCGGTTGCTTACTTCGGAGATGGCGATGAATTCCACATGGCCTTTCACTTCCCACTGATGCCGCGCATGTTCATGGCCATTCGCATGGAGGACCGGTTTCCTATCCTCGACATCTTGGAGCAGACCCCTCAAATTCCGGACCAATGCCAGTGGGCGCTCTTTCTTCGAAATCATGACGAACTGACGCTGGAGATGGTGGCTGATGAGGAACGCGACTACATGTATCGAGTATACGCTCATGACCCTGTTGCCAAGCTGAATCTGGGGATCCGCCGCCGACTGGCTCCACTCCTGAACAACGACCGCCGGAAGATCGAACTGATGAACGTCCTGCTCTTCTCACTGCCAGGCACGCCAGTTATCTATTACGGCGACGAGATCGGCATGGGCGACAACATCTATCTCGGTGATCGGAACGGCGTGCGCACTCCGATGCAGTGGAGCCCTGACCGCAATGCCGGCTTCTCTCGGACGAATCCACAGAGGCTATTCCTGCCTCCCATAATCGATCCTGAGTACCACTTTGAGTCCGTAAATGTGGAGAATCAACAGGGCAACCCCGACTCTCTGCTCTGGTGGATGAAGCGGCTTGTTGCTTTAAGGAAGCGCTTCAAGAGCCTCGGGAGAGGCAGCATTTCATTCTTGCATCCCGAGAATCGCAAGATTCTCGCCTTCATCCGCCAGCACCAGGAGGAGGCCATTCTGGTAGTGGCCAACCTCTCACACAACGCCCAGCATGGCCGGCTTGACCTCTCCGCTTTCAAAGGGGTCTCGCCTGTAGAACTCTTCGGCCGTTCTGAGTTTGCCGCGATTGTTGGTGACGAGTATGACCTCTCTCTCGGTCCTTACGGTTTCTACTGGTTCTCGCTGAGACCGGAGCGAATGGAGGCACCGCACCAGCGCATCCTACCTGCGGACACTGCGGAGACCTCTGCTCCAATGCCCACAATTGCCCTTGATGAGAAGGAAATCATGGAGCAAGAGAACTGGCCGATCCTCGAAGAAGTGCTGTTGAACTACTTCCCAGAGCGTCGCTGGTTCCTTGGGAAGGCAAGACGAATCCAATCGTGCGAAATTGAGGACGTTGTTCCCTTCGATTTTCCGGATCATACCGCCCACCTTCTGTTGTCCAGGGTCGACTACTGCGAAGGTGAATCAGAGACATACGCCATCCTACTGGCTGTTGCTCGGAAGGAGGAGGCTCAAAGGATACTGACGGAGCACCGCCGTGCCGTCGTCGCTTATCTAGAATCCGCCGGTCAGCCTGGAGACAGCCCGCTCTTGCTGTACGACGCGATGGTGGACAGGGGTTCTTGCAGCGACTTGCTGGATGCCATCGGCAAACGGCGCCGTTTCAAAGGAGAAGCAGGCGCCGTCGTGGCTGTGCCGGGCCGAATGTTCGAGAGTCTCGATGAGGTGAGCAGAACCAAGCTAGGTTTGGACAGTGCACCCGTCAAGGCCGGGCGAAGCAACACGTCTGTCACCTATGGCGATCGCCTCATCCTCAAACTGTTCCGGCACCTGGAAGAGGGTCCAAACCCAGACCTGGAGGTGGGACTCTTCCTGACGGAAGAGGCACATTTCTCCTACGCTCCACCGCTAGTCGGCGCCCTGGAATACCGTCGAAGGAACAAGCGTCCATCGACCCTGGCTGTTCTGCATAATCTGGTTCCAAACGCGGTGGACGCCTGGCGATACACACTGGACGCTCTGGACCGCTTCTTCGAGCTCGCTCTGGCACATCCTGCCGTGCAGGTGCCACCCATCCCTCAGACGCCACCACTGTTCCTAAGCGCACCCGTTCCGGCACTGGTTCAGGAAACGGTAGGGCCATATCTTCCCTTGGTGCATCTCCTTGGAGAGCGCACGGCGCAGCTTCACCTAGCACTGGCATCAGACCGAACTGATCCGGAGTTCTGCCCTGAACCCTTCTCAGTCCTGTACCAGAACTCGGTCTACCACTCCATGAGGAGCTCTGCACTGCAGACCATGGAATTGTTGCGGGCGCGATTGGACACTCTGCCTGAGGCAGTGAGAAGAGATGCTGAAGCGGTTCTGTCGTTTGAGGATAGCATGGTCGCGCGCTTTCAGCCTTTGCGCAACATCACGTTCGGCGGTTGGCGGATCCGTTGTCATGGTGACTACCATTTGGAACAGGTGCTCTACACGGGAAAGGATTTCGTGATCATCGATTTCGAAGGAGACACCAAACGGCCCCTGACGGAACGACGGTTGAAACGCTCGCCGCTCAGAGATGTCGCCGGCATGGTCCGCTCCTTCGACTACGCTGCCAGTTTTTCTGTGGAACGCCAGGCGTCTACGGGGGGCGCCCCCGGGCAGACACGTCTGCTTGAGCTGTGGGCCAAGTTTTGGACAACGTGGGTGACACCGGTATTCCTGACGTCCTATGTGAATACCGCTAGGCAGGCATCATTGCTTCCGGACGGTGAAAGGGAGCTGGCCATTCTGCTGAATGCGTATCTGCTGGACAAGGCGATCTCAGAGATCACCTATGAACTTGACGGCCGTCCTGATTGGCTCAGGGTGCCAATCAGAGCCATACTCCGGATGATGGAGGAATAAGCGCACAAGCCCACAGGCAGAGCCTCAACGCAAGTGTGCCGCCTTGCGTGGCCCCCATATGTGCCTGTCCACGCTCTCTTTCAGGAGGATGGCTCCCAGTGGCAGCAGGACAAGGTTGGCGCGATGCGGGCGCCCATGATGGCTCAGCGGCGAAAGGAGGTCCCCGAATGTGGACTCGGGAGCAATTGCATGAACTCGTGGCGGAGAAATTCCGGGACTATACCTTCGTGGTGGTTTCCAACAGGGAACCCTATATCCACAGCCACATCTCCGGCGCCATCCAGTGCGATATGCCGCCGAGCGGCTTGACTGCAGCACTTGACCCGATCATGCGGGCATGTGGAGGAACCTGGATAGCCCACGGCAGCGGAAATGCCGACAGGGAGACCGTGGATGAACGAGACCGCGTTCGAGTACCACCGGATGACCCGCACTACACGCTCAGGAGACTCTGGCTTTCCAAGGAAGAAGAGGATGCCTATTACTATGGCTTCTCCAACGACGCGCTTTGGCCGCTGTGCCATATAGCCTACACCCGGCCGACGTTCAACGAAACCGAATGGAGCATCTACAGAGCAGTCAATGAACGCTTCTCTGAAGCTGTGCTCGAGGAGGTCGGCACCAGGAAGGCCTTCGTCTTTGTCCAGGACTACCATCTCACGCTCATGCCACGCCTGCTGCGCCAAGCGAACCCCAACCTCGTCATTGCGCAGTTCTGGCATATTCCCTGGCCCAACCCGGAGGCCTTCCGCGTCTGTCCCTGGCAGGCAGATATCCTGAAAGGGTTGCTGGGCAACCATCTTCTGGGCTTCCATCTTCGGTACCACTGCAACAACTTCCTGGACACCGTTGATCGAGCGATCGAGGCCAGGGTGGACCGGGACAGGTATGAGGTAACACACGGAGGCGAGAAGACCGCTATTCGTCCCTTCCCCATCAGTGTTGACTTCGAGGAGGTGAACAGGAGGGCCCAGGAGAAGGACGTGCTGGTCGAGATGCAGAGGCTCAAGAAGAGCCTGGAAATCAAGGGGAAGTTCGTTGGGATGGGATTGGATAGGATCGACTACACCAAGGGGATACCAGACAGGCTCCGCGCCTTTGACCGGTTCCTGGAGCGATATCCCGACTACCGGAACCGGGTCGTATTCATACAGACCGGTGTCCCCAGCCGGGTGCATGTCCCGGCCTACCGGAGGATCAACGACGAGATCGATAGCCTCATCGAGGAGGTGAACTGGAAGTACGAATCGGAGCACTGGAAGCCTGTCATTGATCTTCGGGGCCCCTTATCGCCTCTGACGGTGATGGCACTGCGGCGCCTGGCCGACTTCGCCATTGTCAGTTCTCTTCATGATGGCATGAACCTCGTGGCCAAGGAATTCGTGTCCAGCACCGTTGACGACGACAAGGTCCTGATCCTCAGCCAGTTTACAGGAGCGGCCAGGGAGCTGACCGATGCGGTTCTGGTGAACCCGTATGCCACTGACGAGTTTGCCGGAGCCATCAAGGAGGCTCTCGAAATGCCAATCGAGGAGAGGCAGCGTAGGATGCGCCG
>Ga0105094_10001870_pt1 | contig 11050 bp, 13 predicted proteins | sample PPLLak1March2015_2_FD_87023 | JGI IMG/M metagenome (GOLD analysis project Ga0105094, IMG submission 87023) | Freshwater sediment microbial communities from Prairie Pothole Lake near Jamestown, North Dakota, USA - PPLs Lake P8 Core (3) Depth... | ecosystem: Environmental > Aquatic > Freshwater >...
GTCGCATCGTGACCTCGAACTGATCGACAGGGATGCCCAGCGTGATACTGGCATATTTGTAATTCTCGCCATCCAGATGGGGCTGGTACCAGATGCGCGAACTGACGATATACCCGCCCACATCACCGACAACCTGCGTCAGACGGTCAATGGCGATATCGCTGTCTTCGACCAGCACGCTGACCTCAGCATTTTTGATGATCTTGCGCTCAATGGAGGCAGCCTGGCCGGGAGCGTTGTCCACATCCGGCACGGTCTGGTATACCACGCCGGCAGTGGGCATAGGCAATGCGGATTTCTCGGCTTCCTGCCCAACGGCAGGCGCGCCTGCAAAGCCTGAGTCATCGGCGGGTTTGGCACGACTCTCTTCAACAAATATTTCCGGTGCAGCAGGTTCAGCAGGGGTCTCCGTAGCTGCTGCGCCGCATGCAGTCAAGACTGTCAATGTGATGAGGATCAGGGATAAGGTAGCAAAAAGTTTGGTTTTCATGGTTCTCCTCCATGTGATAGGATTTCGGCGTTATGGAGATGACGCCAGGGAGGAGAGATTTGTTCCCCGCTAACGAACCGTGGACCATAGACCGTGGACGGTGGACAGTTGTTTTCGGTTTACGGTCTACTGTCCTCGGTCCGGTCTAAATCCACTCCGCTGCCACGGTTCTCTCGTTCGTCACATTACCAGTATTCGAGGTTATCTTCGGCTCCAGCATCATGATCCAGACTTCTTCCTCGGCGGCGGGCATGTGCTCCACCCCGCGCGGGATGATGACAAATTCGCCTTCGCGGATGGTCAGGTCACGCTCACGGAGTTTGATGGTCAGTGTGCCTTTGACCACAAAGAACAACTCGTCCTCGTCTTCGTGGTGGTGCCAGACGAATTCGCCCTGCACCTTGGCGATTTTGACGTAGGAGTCGTTGAACTCGCCAGCGATTTTGGGTTGCCAGTATTCGGTGAAGAGGTTGAACTTTTCGGCAAGGTTGATGACTTGTATCATTTGTACTCCTTTACTCCGCCCGCGCCGGAGCCGATGATGAAGGCATTGCAGCCTATGTTTTGCATAGTTTTTCTCCTACAATTTGATTCACCCTATTCTTCCCCTTTACGTTTACGATTAGCAATAATCCCAATAATAACTCCTACCAAGCCTAAGAATCCCGTAATGATATTGGGCAAAGTCTCGCGAAAGAGAATGGCGCTTGATTTCTTTACATCGATACGAACAGGATGCAATGAAAAATTAGTAACTACTCTTTTGATTTGCCCATCTTCAACTATTGGTATAGTTATATCTATAAAGAGGTCCTGTTGACCTTCAGCTATGGGCTTTACCGTCCATGACCATTTTGTCATCACGTCAGAATTTATTTCTTGAACTCTCTCTGTTCCAGCTATGTCAAATCCCACTCCTATTAGTTTAGCTTGCATCATCAGCTTGATTTTTTCTTCATTTCCAATCCGAATTAGCCATAGCGCCTCATCAATATTTATAAAATGGGTTGGACTATTAAGTAATGGATCCAAAGTTTCGAATGAGCTTATTGTAAGATCAATGGTACTGGAATTACCCAATCCGATCTCAGGCAGATAATAGAGAGAGGCTGTTAGCTGTCTATTCGTGTTAATGAAAATACTTTCAGAATGCATCACTTTACCATCAGATAAAACTGATAATTCCCATTGTTGTAGTTGCATTATTTGGTTTTCTATACTTCGTATTTCCCATTCTAATTGTGCAATACTGAGTTCGATCCCAGCCCTTTCTTGTTCATCCTGCACTTGATTCAGTGTACTCTTTTGAGTTTGTAATTGCTCATTTAATTGTTCATGACGTCCAATAAGTGTTTCAATCTCTTTTTCGCGGGCACTTTGATAATAAAACTGTTGCCTAGGAAAATTCTTGTTCACGATGACCCAACCCAATGCAATAATAATAAAAACGACAATCGCCCATAGAAGTAACTCTACAACCTTCTTTTTCATACGAGTCTCCCTACTCAAATACTAGCTTTTGTCCGTATCGTTATGAAGTCAAGCGTTTATCAAATTATATGTTAAAAACAACGCCCAGACACAATCATCCGGGCGAGTCAAAAAGTTACAAAATTATGTTCATTCCTACTTCGTCTTCGACAACTTAATCGTCACATCCATGGGCAGGGCCAGTTTGGCTTCGATCTCGACTGCCTTGATGATGCCCACCGGCATGGGACAGGCGGCATGGGTGCAGTTCAAGTCTCAGGAATTTTTGTTTTAGTCATTACAGTAGTTACTTATTCCCCCAGCCTGAAAAACAAACGTGTTTGCTTCCATGCAGTATCAAAGAAGAAACCAAACAATAACAAAGCAATGATTGAAACGGCTATATCGTAAACACTGAATATCAGATGATTGTTCGCGATCGACCATTCAACGGATTTTAGTCCAATGAAGTACATGGCCGTATTGAGCAGCATGGCAATCACACGGATTTCTGTTGGACCCAACTTGCCGTATGAAATCTTGAACTCGCCGACCACACAGGTGCGCACGTAAACAAGCGTTCCCAACATCAAGTATCCGATCAAAGCCATGCAGGCAACGTTGAAACCGACGTAGGGGGATAAGCCCAGTCCGAGAAAAATAACAACTTGGCCAAATGTATCGGTCGTATGATCGATATAAAACCCGAACTTGGGCCGTTCAATGTGACGATAACGCGCCAGCGTTCCATCGAGGCTGTCACCAAACCAGTTCACCACAAATCCAAATGAAGCCAGCCAGAGATAATTCCTATCGATATTGCTCAAGATATATGCCGTTGATGTTACGAGCGCACCCAAAACGCCAATTGCTGTGCAGATATCAGGTGTGATCCAGGCAGGCATGTGTGCGGAAAACCATCGCAACGCAGGTCTTTCCAGCGGCCCTAGCAAAATATCGTTCACCCTCTGGTGTTTGTCTATTTTTGCCATATTATTCTCCTCGTTAAAACCCAAAATCGGCATATCCGATCTACTTTATGCTGGAACATCGTCCATCAGATCCGGCCAAACCGGGAGAGACATACTCCACTGCTCTGGCGCTTGCATGATGAACTTCTCCGCGTCTTTCAACACCCGTTCTGCGTTTCGTACGATCCCCTGTTCATAATCCGGATCAGATTCCATCTCAATCAGTTCGGATGTCCTTACGTGATAGCGACCATCCACTCCCAACTTTGCCGCGACAATCATAACAGGCACACCAGCTTTCATGGCAAGATGAATATGATGTGTTGGAAGAGAGGAAGCTCGCCCGAAAAATCTCGGTCGAGATTTTGAAGCAAACACCGGACGATCTATGCCGGTCAATACTACTCCGCCTTGCCTGAGATATTTCACCGCGTGCCGCATAGCGTTTACGGATGCTGGGACTAAATTCATGCCAGTCTTTTTGCGTATTTCATATTCCATGCGTTGCCCGCCTTGTGGATCAGGGATGGTCAGTACGAATACCTTCATTCCCTGCATGCACATGGCTTGCAGGACAAAATCGAAATTGCTCAGATGCAATCCAACCAGCATCAATCCTCGGTCACTGAATTCGGGCCGTTCGACCAATCCGCGCGCCACCGGATTAAGATCCACCATATTGTGGATCGCTTTGGGATCATGGATGTAATGATATAAACTGTAGAGTGAATGCGCTAAACTTTTGAGAGTATCACGCACAGCTTGATCTAACGCTTCTTTATCAGGACCTGCCCCACGGATTACCCATTGATTGGTTCTGATAGCCCGAACTAATTTTGAATGGTGGCGAGTTGCGATCCACTCCGCCACGAGATCGGCGATCCGGTAACCAATCGAGGGTGGAATTGTTCGACCAACGAATGAAACCAATCTCACACCAAGTTGGCTATTAATGATGCTTTGCAGATCAATTGCCATGTCTGTTTGCTGCGCACTCCTATCCGCGCGGCCCCGGATTCAAGTGTTTATAAAATTATATGTTAAAAACAAAGCCCGGACAAAATCATCCGGGCGGGTGAAAAGCTACAAAATTTCATCTATTCCTTCCTCGTCTTCGATAACTTAATCGTTACATCCGTAGGCAGAGCCAGTTTGGCTTCGATCTCGACCGCCTTGATGATGCCCACCGGCACGGGACAGGCAGCGTGGGTGCAGTACTTGTGTCCCGCCTCGTGGATTTTGGGCATCGCGCGCTTGAACGAGATTTCCTGGTAGGGATCGACTTCGGTCAACTCTTCAGCCATGTTGCGGATGGCGGCGCACTCGCTGGTGATGCTCAATTTGCAGACTTTCCCGTCCATCGTGGCTTCGACTTCGGTGTTCAACCCGCAATTGCCTGCGAAGATTTCTGCTTTTGCCATATGGGTGCTCCTAAAGTAATTTTTTATCCGCTACTCTGCGCCAATCTTCGCTAAATTTCTTGAGCTTTAATTGGCAAAAATTCGCGTTTCAAGAACTACCGAAACTCATCAAACTTCATTACTTCCAGTCATGCTTTCCAGAAGCTGGACCAAATGCTCCTCAATCGAAGCGCGGCTGAAATTCCGTTCCAGATACTTCCGCCCGGTCAGTCCCATTGTCCGCGCTTTTTCTTGGTCCGCCGCCAACTTCCGTATCGCCTCGGCCAGCGCAGACGGGTTCCCCGGCTCGGCAAAGATCCCACATTCCGCCGCTTCGACCACCTCGCGGATCACACCGTCAATCGCCAACACCACCGGTCGTCCCGCTGCCATGTAATCGAAAACCTTGTTTGGGTAGGTGGTCTTGTATTCCTCCAGCGGCTTCAAAATCGCAATGCAGGCGTCCGCTCCGGCCAGCACGCCCGGCACATCCGCTTTCGGCACCGACGGGGCAAAGGTCACGTTGATCAGGCCCATCGCGTCCGCTTGCGCCCGCAAATTGGCCTTCTCCTTGCCATCCCCCAGCAGCACGATGTGTACATCGATATCGCTCAGAATCTTCGCCGCCTCCAACACCACGCCCAGGTCATTCGACATGCCATGCGCGCCCGCATACATTACTACGAACATATCTGTTAGATGGTAGGACTGGCGAAAAGTTACACCCCGATCATCCGGATCGAACATAGACGGGTCCGCGCCGTTGGGGACTAATTCCACTCGCTTCGTTCCTATCGCCTCAACATGCTCCCGGAACCCCGGGCTGTTGACAATTACCCGGTCCGCGTGACGGTAGAGGAAGCGTTCCAGCCACTCCGACGCGCGGATGAGCACAGGATTGGTCAGCACCCCGACCGCAATCGCAAACTGTGGCCACAGGTCCCGCACTTCGAACAGGAACTTCGCGCCTTTGAGTCTGGCCAGCGCCCAGGCTGTCACACCCTGGAAAATGGGCGGCGACGTGCCCCACACCAAATCCACTTTCTTGACGCCCAGTCCCAGCCAGAAAGACGAGGCCATGAAGGAGATGAATGCAAACACGCGGTGCACAAAGGATTTATGATGGGCAGAATAAACCGAGGCGCGAATTACCCTCACCCCTTGCCCCTCTCCCTGAGGGAGAGGGGTTGGGGTGAGGGCCCCTGTTATATAACTCACCGGGCTGGCGATCACCGTCACCTGATGCCCACGCGCGGATAGCAGGCGCGCAAACTCGTGGTGACGCGTCCCGCCGGGTTCGTTAAGGGAAGCAAAGGCCTGGTGAATAATGAGGATGTGCATATCAGACGATGGACAGCAGACGACGGACGATAGAGATTAGCAATGGTCTACGGTCCATCGTCTATGGTCTACTTCGGGTGTTCCACCACCAGGATCGGCTCGTCCGGCCAACCAACATTGACAGACTTAGCAACCAACTCCGCTACATCGGCGGGGTACACGTTTTCGTGTTCCGCCAATTCCACCAACGGCATCCAGATGGGGATATAAATACCTTCGGCCGGGTTATCGGGGTCAGCATCAGTGAATTCTTCGCCCGTGCCACTGCCAAACTCGCCGCCAATCTTCTCGACCAGAAAATAGTGCTGGATGCTCAAATCGAAATGAATTTCAGCAACCTTGCGCTTGATAGTTACACGCAGTCCGGTCTCTTCTTCCATCTCGCGGATGGCAGCTTGCTCGGGCGTTTCGCCCTCATCCATACCGCCGCCGGGGAAAACATAATAATGCTTGCCCGCACGATGGCGCTCGATCAGCGCAACTTTGCCATCTTCGATCAAGATAACACCTGCCCTAACTCTCATGAGGAAAAATGAACTCCGTTGTGAATTGTGTTGTTTGCTCAGATTGTACTTCGAAAGCCAGCGAAAGCGCCGGGATTTTCTCTCCATAAGTTGGAGAAACCCAGCCTTCGAAGGGTTGGACATCGCGCGTACCGTAAACTACTTCTCCTGCTCGAACAATAGAGATTAGAGAATAGAGACTAGAGAAATGCGGCTCAGTTTGCAAAACAAGAATAACCCTACCCAGTGGAGATTTTAGCCTGATCTCCACTCTCCAATCTCTACTCTCTACCTCCCGCTCCCAATCCGGCAACAACCAATGTAATCGGTAGGTGTGTGGCTTCTTCGAAATGAGCATATCTTCCACCACCCAACGCTCATCAGCATAGACCGTTACGGTCCGTTCGTGGCGCACGCCGTGATAGCCTTTATGATAGGCCATCACCTGACCCAATACGGATTCGTCGGTGGCGACTACGCCCTTCGAGTAGGCCGGGAACCAGTCCAGCGTCATAAAGCGACCACCGCACGTCATCTGGTCGCGGCCATCCACCGTCACGGTGTTGTGGATGCGCCCCGTCACGAGCGGGTTGTCCCAGGGCGAGCCGGCGTTGTAGAGATACGTGCCTGCATCCTGGGCGACGTTCAGGCCGCACCACCACAGGTCGAGGTGCAACTGGTCCATGTGGCCGAGGCGCGAAGGGAAGGTGGACGCCCGCAAATAAGCCCAAGATTCAGGTCCACGAGGGTTGTCAGCAAGATACAGGCTAGGCTCGTAAGCCTTCTCGTGCGCGTCCAGCCCCAACCATAAGGCCATCTCGTCCCAGGCGCCGCCGGGCATTTGGAAGCGCAGAAAGGCCCGCGCCGCGGCTTGAACCGTCGGGCGGAAATCGTCGAACGGAGTCACAACCAGGGGCAGGATCAAGGCCCCGTCATTGGCGCCCAAGTTCGGGGTCCGGCCCGAAGCGGGGTCGAGCATCGAAAACAGCCAGTGAGTCGCCCGTCCCAGAGACTGCAACGTCAGGGACGGCCAGTCCACATCCCGGATCGCATCCACCCACAACGCCGCTTGCAGCATCACGCGATGATAGTTGGTGCTGTGTTGAATGTACTCGCCATAGCCGCTGATCTGGCGACGGAAGGCCCAGTTGAGCCAGCGCCAGCCAAGCGCGCACCAATGTGGATTGTCGAGCGCGCGACCGGCGGTATAGAGCCCGGCGGCCTCGGTGACGAGGTGATTGTTGTTCTGCGCACGGGCGTAAACGAGCGTGGACGGGATGCGGGCAGCGTGTGCGGCGACGGACTGCGCGAGGTGCGCGCGTCTTTCTATGCTCGAAGCTGCTGCCGCTTCGAAAACCTGACCGGCCCAAACAAGCGCCATCAACCGGATAGCGACTTCCTGACCGTTCATCCAGTGCGGGCCCAGGTTGGGGGGATTGGCGTCTGTGAATCGCTCAAAATATTCCCAGAAGGCTTCGGCGTAGGTTTCGTTCCGGGTCAGGTGGTAAGCGCGACCGAGGACGAAAGCCCAGCCGAAGCGAGCGGGTTCCCATATATATTTGATGTCGCCTTCGAGTTTGATTTTGCCGCTTTCAAAAAGTGTCCAGTGCGCCAGTGGCCAGTGGCCAGTCAAATGCAGCGGGACAGGCTCGCCGCCAAACATGCGGAATACCCCCGCCACGATCTCGTCCGCTTCGGCGAGCAGGGCGCATTGACCATCTTCGCCGAGGGTTTGGGCAAGTTGGGTGTGGTCAGGGAGAGAGAATAGATGAGTAGATAGTGGATGACTAGTCTCTATTCCTCTAATCTCTGCTCTCCTATAATGCCCCGTTTTTAAGCCAACCTTGTAGAGCGCATACAGCGCCACCTGGGTGAGTCCCAACTGGCGTAGAGCTTTGAAAGTGAGAAAAACCTTTGAAAATGACATCTAGACAATACGCCCCAAATATGCGAGAGCGTAGAACAAAACAGTTATGTGTATAGCTTGTTCCAATTCCCCTCGTTTCGCCATGTCTATGGTCTTATCAAGTGATTTCAAAAATACTTCGATTTCTTCTGTCTCATCAAGATTCTGATCAGCCACCTTTTCAACATCGAGAGCCAAAAAGAAATACGCTCTATTCGTGAAACTGACCGAGTTGGGGAATATCTTCCCAATTTCGATAAACTGATCACTTGTATATCCCGTTTCTTCCAACAACTCGCGCTTTGCAGCTTCCAAGGTTTCTTCACCATCATCTACAACACCGCCTGGAAATTCCCAAAGAACCTGTTGTACTCCATGACGATACTGCCTGATCAATACTACTTCCTGGTCTTTTGTAAGCGCAAAAACAGTGACCCAAGTCCCGTACTCCAGTATAAGTGGTTCAAGAGTCTGACCATTGGAAAGTTCACATTTGTCAATGCGCACTTTTTTTCGCAGATAAGTTGTCTCAAGCACTTTCCAGGGTTTGATAGTCATGCTTCCTCAGGGTTTCTTTATGGGGTACACGCCTTGATAAATTCTTCAATCACTGGCTTGATCGGCGGACTAAGATCATCAGGGATATCGGCTGGAGCAAACCAGCGCCATTCTGTATGCTCATGGTTCAGGGAGATTTTGCCGGTTACGTCTCGGCTGAGATACACAATCGTGACATTATAAACTTCATCCCCATTGGGATACTTGTAATACAACTCCGGCCCTGAGAAGACGCCGAAAAAGTCCATTGAGTGGACGTGCAGACCGGTCTCTTCAAGAGTTTCACGCTTGGCAGCCTCTTCGACGACCTCGCCTGGTTCTACCAGGCCGCCAGGCGGACCCCAACAGCCGCTGTCCGAGCGTTTCATCAGCAGCAGGCGATTTTCGTCATCTGCGATCAGAACCGCCGCGCCGACTACGAGGATGGGTGCGTGGCCGATGTGCTGGCGGAGGGATTGGATGTATTCCATGATGGTTTCAAGTTGAAAGTTGAAAGCTGCAAGTTAACGTTCAACCTGCAATTTTTTACCTTTCAACATTATAGACTCCATTGCTACGAACATGATGTGCCGAGCTTATCGAAGTGCGGGCTTGGTCACGCCGCCTTGTACGGATTGAGATTTCCCTGCTCGTCGGCCTGTAAAATGGTCAATTCGGGCATGGGGAAATGTTTGGGGTTGGTGGTAACGAGGGTCAGGCCTTGTTGGAGGGCAGAAGCCGCAATTACTGCGTCTGCATCTCCAAGGGTTATTCCACAAGTTTTCCAAAAACGAATTAATTCCCCTGCTTGATCCGCAATCCACCTGGTAACATCCGCTGTTTCCAGGGAGTCAAGCAACTCGAATGTGGCATCTTGTTCCCGCTCCCGCATACCGCGAACAATTTCAAGGCGGGTTATCGCCGAAATAAATATGTCCCCCTCCTCGGTCAAGCGATCCACCAATTCTGGATAGTCAGCATAATCCCGCAGATGACGGATCAAAACTCCTGTATCAAGTATGCAATCAGTCATCCTCCCCCCACTCCATGGACCAATCGCGGCTTCCCAGTTTGCGCTGCTCTTCTATCCAACGGTCTATATCTTCGCCTGTCATCAGTTCGGGATGATTCTCATCCGTCCATGCTCCCGCAGATTTTTTTATCGCCGCTTTGAGCCTTCTACGGCGTAGCTCGCGCGCCAACACTTCTTCCACGAACTTGGTACGCTCACGAGCAGGAATGGCACGGCGCAATTCGTCCATGAGGGTCTTGGTGATATACAGGTTCATTCGTTCTTTTACAGCGCCCATAGGTCAATCCTTTTGCACTATTGTTTTGCACTTTCATTATACACCTCAACTCAGCGCCCACACCATCCCCAAATATTGACAGAACTGCCATCCTTCCGCAGGGACTCCAGCGCTGAAAACGTAGCGCTTGTCACTCCAATCAATTGGTCGTAGGGAATCGGTGGTTCACCCCCCTCCCGGATGGCGCGCTCAAAGGACTGCCACTCAGCATCCCAACCCTTATCCCGCGCGCCTTTGATTTTCTTGCACCGGCCATTGTGAACCATTTCCAAGGCACGGAAGTCATCCAGCACAGCCACACGCCCACCACAAAAGACTTCCACGCGTTCCTTGGGCAAGGATTTATCACCGTTGGCAAGGTAGTCCACCACTCCAAGGGAGCCATCCGGGAAGGTAAAGGCCATCGAAACATTGTCTTCGCGGTACTTGCCGTTATCCGGCAAGGCATGAGCAGTGACAGAAATCGGGACCGCTCCAACAAGGAAGGTGATGAAGTCCACGAAATGGCAACCTTCGCCAATGATGCGTCCGCCACCGACAGCCGGGTCGTGAGTCCAATGCTTGAGGGGAATGTACCCTGCGTTGACGCGATAATGGACGTGGAGTGGCTCGCTACGATCCGCGAGGAATGAGGCGAGTCGCTGCGCTAAAGGCGCGAATCGGCGATTGAATCCGACCATCAGCAAGTGTTCTTTGGTTTTCAGTAACTGCTCGTTGAGCGCTGAAAGCTGGTCGCAATCAATTGCCAGCGGTTTCTCTACAAATACATGTTTACCGGCTCGCAAGGCTTTGATGGCCAGGTCAGCGTGCGAGTCGTGACGCGTCAGAATGGCAACTGTATTGATATTCGGATCGTTGATGATTTCATCATCACGAGAGGTTGCATAGGAAAACTTGAATTTTTTCCCCGAGTGCTGGGCATGCAAACCGCCAGCGGAGGCAATGCCAACCAATTCGACACGTTTGTTTTTCCTGAGAACTGGAAGAATCGTAGCATTTGCAAACAAGCCAGCGCCGAGCACCCCCAACGCGATCGGGGTTTTTTTTGCGTTGCGCAGGGCAGGCTCAATCCGCTCTGCCTGTTCACGCAAGGTGACACGCGTCAGCGGGGTTTCCGATCCA
>Ga0105094_10001871_pt1 | contig 11047 bp, 9 predicted proteins | sample PPLLak1March2015_2_FD_87023 | JGI IMG/M metagenome (GOLD analysis project Ga0105094, IMG submission 87023) | Freshwater sediment microbial communities from Prairie Pothole Lake near Jamestown, North Dakota, USA - PPLs Lake P8 Core (3) Depth... | ecosystem: Environmental > Aquatic > Freshwater >...
ATTCGCCGATCAGACTCCTTCTGGGACGGGTGGCGGACGAGCGCGCGATCGTGGCCCCGGCTTCTGGGCGCCGTCGACCCTCCGGCCAGGGAAGGCTCCCCCAGCGCTGCGCGGGGAGGCCGGGCAACGGGCGGCACTGGGCCGGGCGTCAACGGCCGCAAAGGGAGGTGAAACGCCGTTCCTTCGTGGTTGGGCACCACCCTGCAGCTTGCGCGTAAATTGTGGCGCGGTTGAACGACCAACAGCATGAGGAGGTATAACCATGGTCGGTAGACTACAGACGTTCTTGCGCTCCGCTCTCACCATCACGGCAGCCTTCGTCCTCACACTCCCCTCGGCGGCCTGGGCGCAGACTCCCGAGACTACGCAGATCACCATTGTCAGCACGAATGACTTCCACGGTGCGCTGGTCGGCCGCGTCCAGTCCTGGTCTCACGGCGACATGGTCGGCGGGTTAGACTGGATCGCTGGCTACATCAACATCGTGCGCGAAGAAAACCCCGGCGGCGTGTTGTGGCTGGATGCCGGCGATTCGATGCAGGGCACCTTGATCTCCAACCACTTCCTGGGAGCCTCGACGATGGAGGCCTACAACGCCGCAGGTGTGCGGGCGATGGCGCTCGGGAACCATGAGTTCGATTGGGGCCAGGAAGTCCTGCAGGATCGACAGGACCAGGCTGAGTTCCCCTTCCTGGCGGCCAACATCTTCCGGGCCAAGCAACACGGCAACCCGGCGGCAGGGCATGCCGGGCGCCCGCACTGGGCCAGGCCCTACACGCTGCTGGAGGCCAACGGTGTCAGCGTCGGGGTGATCGGCATCGCCAACCCCGAGACACCCTCGATCACCAACCCGACCAACGTAGACGACCTGGTCTTCACCGATCCGGTGCAGGCCGTCAACGATGTGCTGCCGGAGGTTGAAGGGGAAGGGGCGACCATGATTGTGGTCCTGGCCCATATTGGCGGATTCTTCCCCGACTTCGCCGGACTGACGGATTTCGTGTGCGGCCTGGATCCTGAGAGAGTCGACCTAGTCGTCAGCGGGCACACGCACTCCCGGATCGATGATGTCATCTGCGACATCCCCGTGGTCCAGTCGTACTCGAGCGGGACGGCCTTCAGCCGTGTGGACTTCACTGTGGACTCGGCCACCGGTGAGGTCGTCAGCTACCAGATGAATTCCCGGCCGACGGACGTCTATCAAACCTGGAACGGCGGCCCGGCCACCTATCGCCGCTGGGATACGGGCGCGGCACAGATCGTCGCAGCCGATCCGGAGGTGGCCTCCATCATCGACTTCTACGAGGCGCAGGTCCAGGCGATCATGAACGAGGTCGTCGGCGAAACGACCGCGGCCATCACGCGCAACTATCGCTATGAGTCGGCCATGGGAGACTGGGTGACCGATATCATGCACGCCTACGACCCCGGGATCGACTTCGCTTTCACCAACAGCGGCGGGCTGAGGGCCGACATCAACGCCGGGCCGATCACTTTCGGCGAGGTCTTCGAGGCGCAGCCGTTCGACAATACACTGGTCGTTGTCGAGCTCGACGGGGCCGAGGTCCGGCAGGTGCTGGAGGAAGGCGTCACCGGGCAGCACGGTGTCATCCAGGTGTCCGGACTGAGGTTCACGTTCGACTACGATGCCGCCCCGGGAAGCCGGATCATCGGCGACGTGATCGATCTGAGCACGGGGCTGCCGCTGGATCCGGCCGCGATCTACTATGTGGCGGTGAACGACTTCATGGCCAGCGGCGGCGATCACTATGCGACCCTGCCACTCAACCCGCAGGTCAACTCGTACGTCCTGGTGCGGGATCTGATCGTCAACTGGGTGAGGGCTCACTCGCCTTTCACGCCGCCGGACCCGGCGGTCGAGCTCAGAATCACCGCGCTCGGGACGCCGCCCGCCTGAGTCGGACAGGAAGGCAAGCATGCCCAACCGACCGCCTCGTCTCTGGCTTGCCCGGTTGTCTCGTCGGCGGCGAATCACGTTCTATGTGGACGACCGGCCCTTCCGGCGCTGGTACGGCACCACGGTCGAACAGGCGCTGACCGCCCATGACCAGCAGCTCCTGGAACCGATCCGGGAGGGCCGGGCGTGGATCACCGACGCCCGGGGAGACCGAGTGGGCTTGGGCGGCACTGTGGAGGACGGCGCGCGGCTGTACGTCCGCTACCTGGGCGCGACCCCATCGCAGGCCGAGGAAGAACCGCCTGCCCGGTAGCCGCCGCTCGGCCGCCACCAGGATCCCGCGCTGAAGGATTGCGCGTCATCAGGACTGCCGGCCACTCCTGCGCCGAGTGGCCGGCAGTCGAGCTTCTTACTCGCGGCTCAGCCCATCCGGTCTTCGATGGCTGCGGCCGTGGAGGCCGCGCTCTCACCGACGCCCATCAGCAGCCCGGACTTGCGTTGATCCAACCACGACATGCCAACGAAGTACAGGCCGGGGAACTCGGTCACTCCGGATTTCTGAATCGGGTATCCGTTGCTCTCGAGGGCCGGCAGCTTCACGAATCGAAAGTCGAACGCGTAGCCAATCGCCCATACGATCGAATGGATCCCGGAGGCGCGCACGTCGAGCGCGCCGGCCTCTGCCACTGCGTAACCGTCGCGCTGCGCCGGCACTGACTCGGCTGGCGCGCTCGACCCGGACCGATCGATGAACGCGTCGATCTTGCCCAACATCTCGGCCTCGAAGGCGTCCGCCTTGGCCAGGTTGGCCTTCAAGTCGCCGGCCAGCCTCAGCCGAGCCCCACGTCCATCCGTCAGCCGGCCCAGCAAGTGGACGCCGTCCCGTGCGAGCTGATGCAGGTTGAGGGTGTGACCGCCGCCTCGCCCGCTCAGATGCGGGTTGCCGGCGAAACGGGCTGCGGGGGAGGGGAGCGTGTCGGCCGTCTGATCGAAGAAGCCGATCAGCCTCAGCCATTCGAAGATGTCCTTGCCGCGGTAGCGACGAGGGACTCGGCCGGCGCTGCCGACCGACAGAAACACGCGGCGGCCACTCTGCTGAAGCTCCTCGGCGATCTGGCAGCCGGACTGTGCGCTTCCGACGACCAGCACCGCTCCGGGCGGGAGCGCAGCCGGATTGCGATACGCATTGGAGTGAATCTGAGTCAGCTCAGGAGTCAGGGCCGCGGCGAAGCGTGGGAGCTTGGGGCGCTGATAGACGCCGGTGGCGATGACGACGTTGCGCGCCACCCACGCGGCACCGCCGGCTCGAATTCGGTAGTGTCGACCGTCCGGCGTCGATTCGAGCGACTCTGCCCGGCCAACCTCTTGAACCGGAAGTAGGTGGTCGGTTGCGTAGCGCTCGAAGCGGGCCACGATCTCGTCGCGCGGCATGAACCCGTCCGGCGACGGTCCATCGTACTCCCCGCCAGGCAGCCGGAACGTCCAGTTGGGCGAGACCAGTGTGAACGAATCCCAGCGGCCGTTGCGCCAGGCGTTGCCGGCCTGCGCGGCCTGCTCGAGGACGATGTGTTCGCGGCCTTGCTGCTTCAGGAAGTAGCTGGTGGCCAGGCCTGCCTGGCCACCGCCAATGATCACGGATTCGATCTGTTCAGTCACACACACCAATCCCGGTATGCGCCCGGCAAACCGAACAAGAGGACATCGCCACCGTCACTCCAGGCGCCCAAGGTAATCCTAACTCGAATTGTCCAGATTGGGGAGGTGGCGCCTGTTGGAGCCCTGTGCGCTGGGGTGCCTTCGCTCGGCGATCTACGGAGACGGATCGAGGCCGCCTGCCACGCGGCCTCAGGCGGGCGCCGGCCACCAATGGATCGACCTGGCGTGCTTGTCAGCGGCAATGGGCCATGGGCGCTGGAGTGCGACGCCCGCAGCCCCGGGGCTAGCCGCGCTCGCCGCGCCCGGAGGTTAGCCTGTAGACCAATGCCCCGATCAGTGCACCGACGACCACGCCGGTGGTCACGTCAATCCAGCCGCCCCACCTCAGCGCGACGCTTCCCACGATGCCTCCGAGCAAGGCCAGGGCGCCGATCCAGTAGGCGGGCTTCATCACTTCCCTCCGGTTGGCTTCGATCCAGGTTCCGGCACGGCGGGCTCCAGATTCAGGCGGCCTTCCAGGTCACGTTCCACCTGCTGGCGCGTCCACAGCATCGGGTGCAGCCGGCCTTCGCTCCACGGCGCCGCAAGGTCAGCGTAGTGTGGACTGCCGAGCTGGCCCGACTGGCCGGGGACGTACATGACCTGCGAGCGGGAAAGATCGCCGAGGTCGATGATCTCTCGGAAGCTCGGCGCCCAGCCCTTGTTGTCGTAGGGATCGTTCGGGACAATGGCCGTCTGCAAGGGTGTGTCCGTGTCGCCGCCGACCGGGAGCGGGCCGACGTTGAAGACGCGGTCGAGCGGCTTCTGCATGGCCATGGCATGTGCGATCGGGGCGCGATGCAGGCGGCCCCACTGCCAATTGGCTGTCTCCGGGCCGCGCTGTGCTCGCAGCCAGGCGATCGCCTCGCGCAGCGATCGCTCCAGGACGGCCTGCCGCCCGCCGGCCTGGGCCACCCACCAGGACCGGTCGTCGGCCAGCATGCGCAGCATGGCGACCGTGTCGTGACCATACAGCTCGCTGCCGGCCATCAGCAGCGGATGGAACCCCTGGCCCATCACGCTTGATGTCAAGTCGGGGCCGAGACCCGGCTCCAGCAAGTTGCGCACCAGGATGTAGCGGACGACCTCGTAGACCGTCCCGCCGACCGTGTCGGTCGTCAGCCTGCCGTCCCAGGCGCGCAGAAGCTCAAGCCCGGTGCGCACGTCCGGGTCCGCAGACTGGAATCCCTCCAGGGCGGCCACGAACTCGCGGCCGGGAATGCAGGTGACATCCATCTGCATGCGGGCGAAATCGTCCGGCCCGATCCGATCGGTGGAGCTCAGGATCTCACTCAGGCGGCGACTGCGGTAGCCGTTCATCCACACGCTGCCCAGGAAATAGGGGTAGTCATCCGGCACGACCCGGTCATTGGCTGTGACCAGCCAACCGCGGGCGGGATTGAACGCGTGCGGCATCGCCTCGAACGGCACCTCGCCCACCCATTCGTATTCGTTTCCCCACCCGGGCGCCGGCGTCATGCCGTCGCCCTTGGCGCGGATGGGCACTTTCCCGGTCACCCAGTGGCCGATGTTGTGCTGGGTATCGCCGTAGACGACGTTGAGCTGTGGAGCCTCGATCAATCGCATGGCCTCGACGAACTCATCCCAATCGCGAGCCAGGTTCAGCTGGTACCAGCCGCGGATCGCCGGGCAGGGCCTGAGAGCCATCGACTGCACTGCCAGGCGCTGTTCTGGCGCCCCGACGACGTCGGAGATGATCGGACCGTGCCGCGTGAGGACCACCTCTTCGATGTGCGGATCGGATCGGCCCTTGATGCGGATCGGCTCCGGGATGATCTCCGCTTCCTGCCATCCGTCCGGCGTGCGATAGCGCTGCGGGTCCTGCGGGTCGAATTCCTCCACGAACAGGTCCTCGCAGTCCGTGAAGGCGAGCGTCATGCCCCAGGCGACATGGGCATTGTGGCCGACCATCACCAGAGGCACGCCGGGCAGGGAGACTCCGGTCACATCGAGCTCGGCCGCGCACAGGTGGACCTCGTACCACAAGGACGGCGTGCTGATGGGCAGATGCATGTCGTTGCACAGGAAGGGGGTTCCGGTCGTCGTCCGTTCGCCGGCCACGACCCAGCTGTTGCTGCCCAGGCCGCGCTGCAGGAACGGCCCGCGAGCGGCTTGCAGACGGCCATCCTCGGCCAGGCGGTTGAACTCGATGCCTTGCGGCAGGATGATGGGGTTGTCCTTGGGGTAGCGCACCTCGAGTTCAGCCGCGGCCTTCTCGCCGACCGCCTGGTGGACTTGAGAGCGAATGATCTCACCATACCAGGCGTGCGAGAGCTGCCAGATCATCACGCGCGAGAAGGCCAGGCTGTCCAGCGTCTGCCACGGCTCGGGCTTGTGGCCTAGAAGCGTGAACTCGACCGGCATCTTGGCGCCGGGTGCCTCGAGGTAAGCATTCACGCCTCGGGTGTAGGCTTCGAACCCCGCCCGTAGGTCGGCCTCCATCGCCTGCCAGTCAGCTTCGCCCAGTCGGCGGAAGCCGAAGGTGCGCACGGCGCGGTCCGTGTCCAGTGCCACCGGCCCGAAGAGCTCGCTCAGTCGACCGGCGGCCGTACGCCGGTTGAGCTCCATCTGCCATAGGCGGTCCTGGGCGTGGACGAATCCTTGGGCGAAGAACACGTCTTCGGCGTGGCGGGCATACAGGTGCGGCACGCCCCAGCGGTCGCGCAGCACCTCCACCGGGTCGATCAAGCCGGGGAGGCGCAGCGTTCCATCAATCTGGGGCAGTCGCTTGCGTCCGAGCCAGGTAAGTGCCGCGCGCAGGACCGATCCGAGGATGGCATCAGTGGCGGCCATGGGGGGACTCCTGGGGCGATGACCGCTGGGGTGCGGTTGAGGACAGTATAGACCCAAACGACCGGCCAGGCGTTCGAGGGTCAGCCTGTCGCCTGACGCTCGGCCAGGAAAGCCTCGACTTCGGCGCGGGACGGCAGGCCGCTGCGGCCGCCCAGGCGCCGGGCGTTGAGAGCGGCCGCGGCACTGGCGAACGCGGCGGCCGACCGGAGCGGCATGTCCTTCAGCAATGCGAACAAGAACGCAGCGTGGTAGGCGTCGCCGCAGCCGGTCGTGTCGACCGGCTGCGCCAGTGGGAAGGCCGGTTGGTGAAAAGAGGGCTGCCCGGCAGGGAATACCCAGCTGCCGCGCAGCCCGTCGGTGATGACGACCAACTGCGGGCCTTCGTCCAGGAGCCTGGAGGCCGCGGCCGGCGGATCACTCTCCTGGGTGAAGTGCTCGGCGAACTCCCGCGCCACGATGCACACATCCGCCAGAGGCACCAGCGTGCGCATCTCCAGCCGGTAGCGTCCGGCGCCGCCGTCGAACGAAACCATGACCCCGGCCTGGCGTGCCCAACGGCAAGCCTGTTCGCAAGCGGCGCTGTGCCGCCCGTTGACGTGGATCGCACGGGCAGCCTCGATCGCCGCGCGGGGCAGATCGGCGGGTTGAAGATCGGGCGTCGACCCCGGGAGATAGACGATGGTGCGGGCGCCGTCGGACTTGCGGACCATCACGCTCGCCGTCGCCGAGGTGCAACCCGGGCAGCGGCGCAACCCGCGCGTGGAGACGCCCTCGCGCTCGAACTCGGCCCAGATCAGCTCGCCGCGCCAGTCGTCGCCGACCGCGTCGAGCATCCCCGTGCGCGCTCCCAGACGGGCCAGGGCGACGATGGCCGTGGCGACCGGCCCGCCGCCCTGGATGGTCATCGCCTCGGCGCGTTGGATCTCCTCACCGGTCGGGAAGTGGTCCACCAACATGAGGATGTCGAGCGTGGCGACGCCCAGGCCGATGACGTCGAACTCCGCCATGTCGTCTCCCGCGGACAGCGATGCGATTCAGCCGCCCTCGTACGGAACGAACAGATGCTCGGACGAGCCGTCGGCATACAGATCGACGACGACGTAGGCGGGAGGGAAATCGAGGTATGGGCCGCTCCACCAGTTGCCCGAGACCGCCCCGCTGCAGACGTACTTGACACCCAGGTAGTCGACGCGGTCATGCTGATGCGCATGCCCGCTCAAGCACAACCGGACGTTTGGGTGCGTCAGGAAGAGATTCCGCAGGCGGCGCGCGTCGATGTGCATCCAGGCCCCGGGGACAACCCAGTTACCGCTGTCCTCGTTCGGCCCGTCGAAGAACTCGCATGCGCACAAGACGGGGATGTGCGAGAGCACGGCAATGGATTGGTCGGCAGGTGTCTGCTGCAGCTCCCGCTCCAGCCAGGCGAATTGCTCATCGTCGAGTTTGCCCGTGTAGGGGATATCGGCCGGGGACAGGATGGGCGCATGGGTGCTGTCGAGCACGACGAAATGCCAGCCGGCCAGGTCGAAGCTGTAGTAGCGGTGCGGCAGTCCCAACTGCTCGACGGCCATGGCCTTGCCGAACAAAGGGTCGTCGGCTGAGGCCGCGCCGCCCGCCGCCCAACCCCACACGTCGTGATTGCCGATGCAGTGCTGCACGGGCAGATGGCACTCGGCCTCGAACACCTCCCGGAACGCCCGCCATTGAGCCAGGGCCGACTCCTTGTCGGCCTCGAGCGACTCCATGACGCAGTCGCCGGTATTGAACACCACCTGCGGCTGAGGGTCGAGAGCCTGGGCGTGGCGCAGCGCATGCGCCAGGCCGTCCTGCGACGGGCCGAAGGGAAGCACGTGCATGTCGGTCAAATGGGCGACGCGCAGGACGCGCTGCCGCGAGTCCGGCAGCGCCGTGATTGCGGCCGGTGTCCCGCTCGCGCAGCCAGCGATGGCGGAGGCGCCTGCCGCCATTGCGCCCCCAAGGAGGAACTCCCGTCGGGTCATCCGCCTGTTCGGCATATTGCCCTCTCGCGCAGAGGAATACTCGTCCGGGGCATGCCCCGCCCCCGTGCCTGGCCGATATTCTTGCACCAACGCGGGGACGGTCAAGCCGACGCGGGCGGAGGCAGCGCAGTTAGCCGGCGCGACTCAGCCTGAAAGGTGCGCCAGGGCCAGACCGATGGCGGCCACGCTCGACAGCTGCCCGAATTCCTGGCCGCCCAGCCACAGGCGGTGGATGTCCTCGAGCGGCAGCCAGACCAGCTCCTGCTCCTCCAGGTCGCCTGAGTCGGGAGGCGCGACTTGCCGGCAGCCGGTGGCCAGGTAGACGTGGGCCCGGCCCGCGCCGGTGTTCCCGCTGACGACGTACGTGCCCATCTCGGTCCACACGGTCGAGAGACAGCCCGCCTCCTCACGCAACTCCCGCGCCGCGGCGGCCGGCGCCGCCTCGCCGGGGTCGATCAGCCCCGCCGGCGGCTGCAGGTCGATCCGATCCGGCCCGCGCTTGTAGGAGCGCACCAGCCCGATCCGCCCCGACTCGTCCACCGGGACAACGACCACAAAGTCCGGGCTCTCCAGGCGCAGGTAATCGTGGACCACTCGCCCATCGGGGAGCTGGACATCCTCGGCCAGCAGGCGCAGCCAGGGCGAACGGTCGATCAACAGGCGCGAGCGCAGGGTCTTCCACGGTTCGAGCGGCATGTTCGGGGTCCTTACGATCGCGGAGTTGCTGGGATGTCTGTGACCGGGTGGCCTTGCGGACGGCGCCCATAGTGGATCGCCACCGAGCCGAGCATCCGTCGGCGAAAGCCGACCTGGTCGAACCCGGCAGCGGCGGCGAGCGCGGCCAACTCCTCGGCCGGGAGAAAGGCCGCCGTCGAACGGGCCAGGTAGGTGTAGGCGGCCGCATCTCCGGCCAGCCAACGCCCGAGGCGGGGGACCACTCGAGACAGGTACACGCGCGCGAACCAGCCGCGCCGCCCCGGGCCGGCAGGCGTCGTGTCCAGGCAGGCCATCCACGCGCCTGGCTGGAGGAGGCGCAGCTGCTCGGCCAGGCAGGCGCGCGTGTCGCCGACATTGCGGAGCAGGAATCCGGACACCACGCCGTCGAAGGCGGCGCCGGCGAAGGGCAGACGCAATGCGTCGGCGCACACCCAGGCGACCGGCTGCCCACGCAGCCGACGGCGGCCGAGGCGGATCATCTCGAGCGTCACATCGGCGGCGACCACGCGCGCGCCGCGGCGCAGCGCCTCGCGCGCCAGGTCGCCGGTGCCAGCACCCACGTCGAGCAGGCGCCCGCCTGCCGGCAGCGGCACGCGCCGAATGACCTCGCTGCGCCAGGCACGGTCCTGGCCAAGCGTCATCACCCGGTTGAGGAGATCATAGCGATGCGCGATGCGCGCGAACAGGCCGCGGACAGTCGCCTGGTCTCCAGCCGGCGGGGGCTCAGCCACTTGTCTCAGCTGAGGAACAAGCCGATGGCGACCAGAACGGGGGTGACCAGGTTCAGGATCACGTTCTGCCCCATGTAGGGGATCAGCTGATCGACCCGGTCGGCGAACTGGAGCGCGCCTCGCGCGGCCCGCACCGCCAGCGGCAGAGACAGCAGCCCGAGCAGGCTGAGCGGCGGGAGGATGCGGGTGAGCACCCCGACGATCAGCGTCAGGTAAGTCAGCGCCAGGAAGGCGGTGTAGATCCAGCTGCTCTTGCGCCGCCCGATCCGGATTGGGAAGTGATTGCGGCCGATCGAGCGGTCCGCCTCCACGTCGGGGAACTGGTTGAGGAGCAGCAGGTTGCTGACCAGGAAGAAGGGGACCAGCGAGGCGACCAGGGCGGCCGAGGAGTAGCTGCCGGTCAGCGCGAAGGCTGTGCCCGTGACCATGAAGGTCCCGAAGCCGAGCCCGGGAGCCACCAGGCAGAGCAGGGGGCTGCGCGTCAGCCAGACGGTGTACACGGCGATCGTGAGCATGCCCGCTAGGCCGAGCGGCAGCAGATCCATCCCGCGCAGCCACACGAAGTACGCGCCGACCAGGCCGGTGATCGCCAGCGCCACCAGGCCGGTGGCGAGCGCCTGCGGAGCATGGGCGGGGGATCGCGGCAGGGTACCGCTGCCGCCGCTGAAGGGCGTCGGCTGGGTCTTCAGGTCAAGTCCGCTGCGATAGTCAGCGTACTCGTTAAGCGCATTGACGGCAATGTGCGCGGCCAGGGCGCCGACCAGGACGAGCAGGGTCTGAAACCCATTGATCGCACCGCTGTCGTAGACCGCCACGCCGACGCCCAACAGCACGCAGGCGGGCGTGAGCAGCAGGAAGGGCAGGCGCATGGGCCCGGTCAGCGCCTGCATGCGACTCAGGCTGGCAGTCTGGCTCATAAGGACCTCGATGATGAGGGTCGACTTCGAGATGAGCGGATTCTAACACGCGATCGCCGGCTGCCCGACGCTTGGGCTCCCGGAGCATACCGCCGACTTCGGAGGTCGCCACAGCCTCCGTCGTCGGCAGCTAGGTATGCATGCCGCAACCCAGCGTCCAGCAGCGGCCGTCGGCCGCCAGGAACGCGTCGGAGGCGGCCGGGCCCCAGCTGCCGGGCGGATAGATCTCGGGGGGTGCGGCCTGGGGCGCTTCCC
>Ga0105094_10001873_pt1 | contig 11043 bp, 8 predicted proteins | sample PPLLak1March2015_2_FD_87023 | JGI IMG/M metagenome (GOLD analysis project Ga0105094, IMG submission 87023) | Freshwater sediment microbial communities from Prairie Pothole Lake near Jamestown, North Dakota, USA - PPLs Lake P8 Core (3) Depth... | ecosystem: Environmental > Aquatic > Freshwater >...
CCTTTTCAAGCTTGCCATCGGTAAGTCCTGCATATTCACGATTTCCATACAGTATATTGTCGCGTACCGTGCCTGAAAAGAGCAAAGGTTCCTGAAGTATAAACCCTATCTTCGAAGCTCTATCATAAAAGGTGTACGACCTGATGTCCCTTCCGTCTAACATTACAGTCCCTTTCGTTGCATCATACAACCGGGCTATGAGCGAAGCCGTGGTAGTCTTTCCTCCTCCTGTGGGCCCCACAAAGGCATATGTCCTGCCTCTTTGCAGATCGAAGCTGACCTTGTGCAATACCTCCTTCCCATTGTTTGGGTACCTGAACGAGACATCTCCGAAGTGAATGTAGGATGCACTTTCAGCCCTGCCTGAATCACCGGCCAGGGCAAGATTGTTATCCAGTGAAAGCAGGTATGAGATCCTGTCCCAGGCCGCCAGTGCCAGTTGAAAGTTAGCCCAAAGAGCAGCCATCTGCCGCAGCGGATTATAGAAACTCGAGACATAGGCTATGAAACTGATCAGCAGTCCTACTGAAAAATGACCCTTGATGATAAGCCAGATACCCATGGAAAGTACTATCAGCTGGCCGATATTGGCTGCAAATGTATAAACCGGGAGGAGCATATTATTGGCGATACCTGCGTTTACAGACATCCTGTAATTCTCCTGATTTACTTCCCCGAAATGCTTGCGGAAGTAATCGCGCCTGTTGAATGCAACAACTACCCTGAAGTTTGAAAGACTTTCCTGGATTTCTGCTGATAAGTTGCCGAGGCTTTTAAGACTTGCTTCATTTTTCTTCCTGATCCATGGAGAAATGCTTTTGGTAAAGATCCACAGGATAATGGCAGGAGAAAGTGCTGCAAGTCCCAATGGCAGATTTATCGCAAGGAGAAGTATCCCCGCTCCGGTCATGGTAATCAGGCTTGATATAAACTGCATAAGCGACTGGGAAAAGAACTGATTTACCTTGTCAGTATCATTGTTGATGCGCGATATCAGGTCTCCCGCCTTATTCTGGTTGAAAAAATCCAGCGGCAGTTCCTGCAGTTTGTTGAATACAGAATTTCGGAGGCTGAAAAGCATTCGCTGGCCGATTCCCCCCATCATACGCATCTGGGCATAGTTGACAATAAATGCTGTTGCATACATGAACAACAGGATTCCCGCATATTGAAGCACGCCGTGATAATTTTTGGCCTGTACATAGGTATCTATGGTATAACCTACAATGTATGGTCCCAGGAGGCTTAACCCTGCATTCAGGAAAATTGCTCCAAAAGCTATAGTGAGGTTGCGGCGTTCACCGCTGATTATGGAAATCAGTTTCCTGAGCGAGGCGAGCACCGGTAGCCTTTTGGCTGCTTTTTCAGCGGATTGATTCAGATTATAGTTCATAATGGTGTGTGCTTCTTTGTGAACCATAGATCTGAATATATTCAGGGGAACTCTCCAATAAATCCTTATGTTTTCCTGATGCTATTATTTCTCCTTCCATAAGCAGAATGATCAGGTCAAAATGCTTTACCGGGGCAATTTTCTGGGTAACGGACAGGAGCGTCAACCCGGGGTAGTTATTCTCGATATTGCACAGGATCTTGTTCTCGGTTTTCCGGTCAACCCTCGATGTGAAATCGTCGAGCAGCAGTATTCTTGGATTCAGGGCCAGAGCTCTCGCAAGCATTACTCTTTGCTTTTGTCCGCCCGACAGGCTGGTTCCCCTTTCTGAAATGATGGTATCGAGCTTCCCGGGAAGTGATCCGATAAAATCCGTCAGCTCGGCCGTTTCGATTGCTTTATTAAGGGACTCCGCTGTTACAGCATCACTAAATGCAATATTTTCCCTGAGACTCATGTTGAAGATTATACTATCCTGAAATACGAAACCAATCTGTTTGTGGAATACCTCCCTTGAATATTTTTCTATTGAGATATCATCGAATGCTATACTGCCGGAATCAGGTGAAACAATGTTTGTGAGAAGGTACAACAACTGGCTCTTACCCGCTGCAGTGGGCCCGATAATGGCTGTCTTGCTGCCTGCCCTGATGGTGAAGGAGATGTTTTTCAGTATGGGTTTTTCTCCATAGCTGAGGGATACGTTTTTCAGCTGTATTTCTCCCGTGATATCAGACCGGATTGTTCCGTTTTCTTCAGGCGGGGGTGCATCAAGTACCTGTTGTATTCTTCCGTATGAGGCAGTGGCTGCAGCGATTATATTGCTCATAAAACCAATCATCATTACCGGGAATATGAGCATTACAATGTAACTGTTGAAGGCAGCAAAATTACCCAGTGTAAGTGATCCGATCACTACAAAATGCCCCCCGAGGGCAAGTATTGTGACAACAGCCAGGTTTGCTACAAACATTATGATGGGGACAAGTACTGAAAAGAGCCGCACTATGGATAATCCCAGTTCACGTGATTCAATGTTTTTTTCAAGGAACTTCTGGTTCTCAATCTGTTGTGAGTTCAGTACCCGTATGAGTGCCGAACCCAAAATGCTCTCATTAATTATCCTGTTAAGTGCATCGATTACCTCCCTGCTCTTTTTAAAAATGATGCTAACCTTCCTGAAAACAATAAAAAATGAGATGGCAATGATCGGCACTATAGTAAGAACAGCAAGGGCCAGCTTCCCGTTTATCATGATCAGCAGTACCGACGTACCTATGATAACAAAAAGGGATGAAATGATGATAACAAAGGCTTGTGAAACAAACATCTTAACCGAGTCCATGTCGGAGGTCATATTGGTTAAAAGCTTTGCAGGGTTTGACCTGAGAATGAATGAGTAACGCTGACGTGATAACTTATCTGCCAGCTTGTTGCGTAAATCTTTTGCGACTCTCTCCGCTGTAAAAGTTTGCAATATACCCTGCAGCATTGTGAAAATGAATATTCCCGCCGCAGCAATAAGAAATTCAGCAATAACTGTTCCGGCATTAAACCGGTTGGTTGAAAATGCATCGATACCCCGTGCAATAATTTTGGGAATAAGGAGGTTTATGCTGCTCCCTGCCAGGGCCATGATGATCAATACGATGACTATTCCCTTGTATGGTTTGAGGACACTGAGCAAGCCTGCTTTATGCTCAATTCCTGTCTTTGATCTTTTTCCGGATCCGCTCATCTTTTGTTAATACACCAGGCTAACAAAGTTACTTTATATTTAATTCCCATTTAAGTCAGTGAGACTGCAATTTCAGAAACGATAGTGCACTGAAATTGCTAAGTCGAACTGATCCCGATGCGTAGCAATCGGGATCTCACGGGTTCTATTCCCTGCCCTTTAAGGCAACTGAAAAATTCAATACCTTATTGATACCTCGTCAGCTATGATGCGAGGTAGTTCATTCCTGTCCTGATCATATCTTTTTACCACAATTATTAATTTTAATTACTTATCGGACTCCAAATTAAACTCAAATAAAAAAACAAAAAAAAATTTGCTTTTATTAAAAAACTGATTTAATTTTGACCATTTGGTTAATCCTTCCGGTTAATCCATTTGATTAAACCTAATGGTTAAAAACTATGACAGAAAATGAAAAGCAAACCGAGGAGAAGATCTTTGAATCGGCAACTGAGGTATTCCTTACGAAGGGGATGGATGGGGCAAGGATGAAGGATATTGCCAATCATGCCGGAATAAACAAGGCATTGCTGCATTATTACTACCGTACAAAAGACCATCTTTTCAATGCGGTTTTTGAGAAAATTGCAGGACAGATGTTTAAAAAATTTGCTCCGGTACTGGATGAAAATCTCTCCCTTGAAGAAAAGCTGAGGTTTTTCTTCAAGGAACATATTTCATTTCTGCAAAAGAATCCAAGGCTTCCGGCATTCTTCCTGCATGAAATAAACCGGAATCCGGAAAGGATCAGGAAGATGATTCAGGGCTTGGATATCCATAAATTGTGGTCCACGCTGGAAAAACAACATAAGGAAGAATTTGTAAAATACAATATCACCCGTGAGGCCATACCACAGCTAATGACAACCATTGCTTCACTGAGCGTTTTCCCTTTTCTCGCCAAAGCCATTGTTTCCGCTTTAATGGAAAAAATGGGATATGATTTCGATGAATACTTAGAGGCAAGGAAAAAGTGGGCGGCGGATTTTACAATTAAGGCTTTAACAAAACAATCAGACGAAAAATGAAAATGAAATTAATGATTTTATGCATTTTACTTTCCTCATTACACACCTTTTCCCAAAAAACCCTGACCCTGAAGGAGTGCTATGATAAAGCTGCCGGGACAAACGTCCTTGCCCTGGAAAAGCAAGCATATACCGAGATCTGGCAGCTGAAAGATAAAAACCTTTCCAGAGGCTGGCTGCCGGCGCTCGATGCAAACGGCAGTTTTATCTATAACTCTTCTGTCGTTGACATGACTGATATCCTTGGCTCGCTTCCTATTCCGGGTATTGCCGACATGATTGAGCCGTTGCCGCATGAACAGTACAAAATTACGGTTGATGTCAATCAGGTCCTTTATGACGGAGGTGCTATAAAAGGTGCACGGGCGCTGGAAAAAGCTGATCTGAATATTAATCAAAAGCAGAATGAAACCGATCTTTATAAGCTCCGTGGTCAAATAAACAGCTATTATTTCAACCTTTTGTTGCTTGACAAACAGAAGGAACTGCTGCAAAATTATCTTGAAATTTTAAATAAACATATTTCATCATTGAATTCCGCACTGGTCAGCGGTGTCATTATAAAGTCAGATATTGATATTCTTGCCGCTGAAAAAATCAAACTGCAGCAGCAGATCAGCGAAAATGAGATCAGGAAGTCATCCCTTCTCAGGATATTATCGAGCCTGACGGGAGCCGCAATTGATGATTCAACAGCCTTAGTTCTTCCTTCACCACAGGAAGAACTTACCCATGAATTATCACGTCCGGAACTGCAGCTGTATGATCTCAGGAAAGAGCAGCTTTCGGCATCCCTGCAGGTTCTGCAGAGCAAACGGATGCCCAGGGCATTCGGATTTGCCACGCTGGGTTACGGAAATCCTCCCGGCAGTAATTTCTTTAAGGATGAATTTGCCTCATACTATATTCTCGGAGCTGGTATTAAGTGGAATATCTTCGACTGGAACAAGGTTAAGAATGAAAAGCAGGTTGTAAGTCTTCAGCAGGATATTATTGATAACAGGAAGAGCGATATGACTGACAATCTGACAAGGCTCCTGGATGCAAAAAGCGCAGAGATTGCGAGCCTGAGATCCCTGGTTGAATCTGATGCTGAACTTGTCGCGATAAGGAAAAGGATCACTATGGCTGCAGAATCCCAATACGAAAACGATGCCATTACCGCCACGGAATACCTGAATGAGATGAATTCAGAAAAGCAGGCGCTTATCAATTATGAGATTCATAAAATTAACCTGGCAATGGCACAGATAGAGTATATGAATATAAGCGGAAAGGAGATAGAATGATTATTATGAGGGGAGAGGGAGAGACTGTGAGACAGGGAGAAAAAAATTACAGGTTTGATAAACTACATAAAACATAATATGAAAACCAGATCGTTATTAATCATCGCAGCATCCCTGCTGGCCGGCTGTAAAAACGGGTCAGACGAGGCTGATGCCTACGGAAACTTTGAAGCTACCGAAGTAATTGTATCTGCCGAAACCAGCGGGCGCATTCTTAATTTTGGTGTCACCGAAGGAACAGAGGTTGACAAAGGTTCTGAGATTGCCCTGTTAGATACAACGCTGTTCCATCTTCAGAAAAATGAGATCGATGCAGGCATGAAGGGTGTCAAAACACGGATCAACTCGATAAATGCCCAGAATGACATTCTTACCCAACAGATTGATAACCTGAATGTGAATATTGCAAGGATAGAAAATATGCTCAAAAATGATGCTGCAACAAAGAAGCAGTTTGATGATCTTGCCGGCCAGGTGGCAGTGCTGGAAAAACAGATAGCCGCCAACAACACACAGAAGATATCCATTGCTTCAGAACTGTCGGTGTATGAATCAAAAAAGGCCACCCTTAATGAGCAGGTTTTCAGAAGCAGCGTTAAGAGCCCCATAAAAGGTACCATTATTGAAAAATATGTTGAAGAAGGGGAAATGACTACCACAGGCAAACCCCTGGTAAAAATCGCTGATCTTTCAGTTATTAAACTTAAGGTGTATGTGAGCGGAGCCCAGCTTGGGTCAGTCAAATTGGGACAACCATGCACTGTAAGGATCGATAACGGGGAAAAAGGCTACCGTTCATTTCCGGGAACGATAAGTTATATTTCAGGAAAGGCTGAATTCACACCCAAGATAATACAAACAAAGGAAGAGCGCGTTACCCTGGTATATGCGGTAACAATCGATGTGAAGAATGACGGCACCATGAAGTCGGGGATGCCCGGAGAAGCAATATTCTGAAAACAGGGTAGCATGCAAAAAATAATTGAGGCATCGGGAATCAGTAAAAAATTCGGGGATACACAAGCCCTGAAGGATATCTCCTTTGAGGTGTCTGAGGGTGAGATATTCGGTTTCATCGGCCCTGACGGCGCAGGAAAAACAACCCTTTTCAGGATCATAGCAACCCTGCTGATCCCTGACAAAGGCAACATGAAAGTCATGGGACTGGACTCCGTTTCCGGATACAGGGAATTGCGAAAAAACATTGGCTATATGCCCGGTCGCTTCAGCCTTTACCAGGACCTGTCAGTGGAAGAAAATCTGAATTTTTATGCGACGGTTTTCGGAACGACGGTTAAGGAAAATTACGATCTGATTGCAGATATCTATTCACATATCGAACCTTTCAGGAAGAGGCAGGCGGGTAAGCTTTCGGGCGGCATGAAACAGAAACTGGCATTATCCTGTGCATTGATCCATAAACCCGGCCTTCTTATCCTTGATGAACCAACAACAGGAGTAGATGCCGTGTCGCGCGTAGAATTCTGGGGGATGCTTAGAAAACTGAGGCAGCATAATATCACCATCATCGTGTCAACGCCTTATATGGATGAGGCCATGAAATGCGACAGGGTGGCACTGATCCAGGGAGGACTCATACTTTCGGTAAATCAGCCGGAAAAAATAAGGTCAGCATTCAGCAGGAAATTATTCAGTGTAAAAGCTCCCGAAAAATACAAGCTGATCAATGCGTTGAGAAGTTATCCGGGGACTATTACCGCCTATCCTTTCGGAGATTCGGTTCATGTTACTTTCACGGATGACAAATTCGATGATTCATTAATTGATTATCTGGGCAGTATGGGAATAAGCAATATTGTAATAAATGAATCAAGGGCGGGGATTGAAGACAGGTTTCTGGAGTTGATGGAGAAATGAATATAGGCATAAGGGATAAGGCAAAAGGCATAAGTAAAATGAAAGAAGCAGTTATATCGGTTAAGCATCTGGTGAAGAAATTCGGAAACTTCACGGCCAATGATGACCTGAACTTTGAGGTATATGAAGGTGAGATCTTTGGCTTTCTGGGCGCAAACGGAGCCGGAAAGACGACAGCGATCAGGATCCTTTCAGGTTTGTCAGCCCCTACTTCCGGTGAAGTTGTGGTTGCAGGATACAATGCGAAAAAGCAACCGGAACAGATCAAGAAGAATATCGGTTATATGTGCCAGAAATTTTCACTTTATAATGATCTGACTGTGAAGGAGAACATTATGCTTTATGGCGGAATATACGGATTGAAAAAGGCATTAATAAAGGAAAGGACGGATCTCCTTCTTGATAAACTGAATTTCAGGGAATATGGCGACAGGTTAATTTCAGACCTCCCCCTCGGACTGAGGCAGAAACTTGCATTTTCGGTGGCTGTCCTGCATGACCCTAAAATTGTTTTTCTCGATGAACCCACCGGCGGAGTAGACCCTTTAACACGCCGTCAGTTCTGGGAAATGATCTATGAAACGGCCGAAAGAGGTATTACGGTTTTTGTAACAACTCACTATATGGATGAAGCAGAATATTGTGACAGGATATCCATCATGAGTGAAGGGAAAATAGTTGCCCTTGACACACCGGCTAATCTTAAAAGACAATACAATGCAGCATCCGTTGATGAGATATTTGTGAAGATTGCCAGACCGGGAAACAAGCCTCATCCCCCTGCCCCTTCTCCCGAAGGAGAAGGGGAGCATATCCTATAATAAACAAAAAGCTCCTCACTATTTTGGGAGGGGTTTGGGGAAAGAATTATGAAAAATGAAATAGTTTTTAAACAAATCTTTGAATGAGAAGATTTTTAGGATTTGTAAAAAAAGAGTTCCTGCATATTTTCAGGGATGTCCGGACACTGATTATCCTGTTCGGGATACCTGTTTTACAGATTCTTCTGTTCGGATTTGTGGTAAGCACTGACCTGAAAAACGCCCAGGTAGCATTGATGGATCTTTCCAGCGATGAAATTACGCAAAAAGTAACCGATAAAATATTTTCATCAGGTTTCTTCAGTAGAAGTGAAACACTATTGAGCTACAAGGATATAGATAAAGTACTGCGGAAAAACAAAACCAAAGCAGTAATAGTCTTTGAAAAGGACTTTGGCAAGAAACTTATTAGCGAAGGCAAAGCGGTAATAAGTATAATCACAGACGGCTCTGAGCCCAATATGGCAACCCTTATAACAAATTATATTACAGCAATCGTGACCGATTTCAACAGGGAACTGGCAGGGACACAGGCTGCCGCGACACAACTGGTTCAGCCTGAAGTGAGGATGTTCTATAATCCTTCCCTGAAAGGTCATTTTATGTTTGTCCCCGGAGTCATAACCCTGATCATGATCCTTATCTGTGCCCTCATGACCTCGGTTACCATCACGCGTGAAAAGGAGTTCGGAACCATGGAAGTATTGCTTGTGTCGCCGCTTAAACCCGTTCAGATCATCCTTGGCAAAGTGATGCCCTATTTTCTGCTTTCGTTTATTAATGTGATCATGATTTTGCTGCTCTCATGGTTTGTGTTCGGGCTCCCTGTAAAAGGCAGCCTTGTCCTGCTCCTGGCTGAAAGCATGCTCTATATTCTGATGAGTCTTTCACTGGGGATCCTTATTTCTACCGTATCGAAGACCATGCAGCAGGCCATATTTATCTCGTTTGTAGGTCTTATGCTGCCGACTATTTTACTTTCGGGATTTATTTTTCCGATAGAAAATATGCCGGCAGGTTATGATTGGGTAGCTGCTTTGATGCCTCCCAGGTATTTCATAACCATCATTAAGAATATCATGATAAAAGGGACTGGATTCTTTTACGTATGGAAGGAAACACTCGTACTGGCTGTTATGACATCGGCATTTATCATGATAAGCATCAGAAAATTTAAGATCAGGCTTCAATAATAAGGACAAAAGACAAAAAATGAGGACCCTATTATACCTTATAAGAAAAGAATTTCTCCAGATCTTCCGGGATAAATTCATCGGCAGGGCGATCTTTGGTGTTCCCATTGTTCAGATGCTGCTACTCGTCCCTGCAGTGACGTTTGAGATCAAGAATGTAAAGCTTTGCATAATTGACAGAGACATGACGACCGAATCGAGAGAACTGGTAAATCAGCTGGAAGGATCAACATTCTTCAAGGTCAGGTTTTCAACTTATTCCGAGCAGGAAGCCAATGATCTGTTGCACAGAGGCAAATGCGATTTGGTGCTGCAGATACCCTCGGGCTTCGGAAAAGAAACCGGGAAAGGGAATCCCGGCAGGTTATTCATTTCTGCCAATGCCATAAATGCTGCAAATGCCCAGCTGTCGTGGGCATACCTAAACGGTGTTATCCGGGATTATAATGTGAATTTAATGGCTAAAAATACCGGCGGCAGTACTTTTGCACCTGTCCCGCAGATACATGTTACCAACCGGTACTGGTACAACGAATTGCTTAATTATAAATATTATATGCTTCCGGGTGTGCTGGGAATACTTGTCCTGGCAATCGGATTTATTCTTGCAGGGCTTAACCTGGTAAAGGAGAAAGAAAGCGGCACCATTGAACAGATCAATGTTACGCCCATAAAAAAGGTTCATTTCATCATAGCAAAAATGGTACCCTTCCTGATTATAGGACTTACAGACCTTGCCATCGGATTGATCATAGGGAAACTGACTTTCAACATCCCTTTTGAGGGCAGCATAGCCCTTCTTTTTTTGGGCTCGGCTATTTTCCTTGTGGCAGTTCTTGGCCTTGCCCTTTTTCTCTCGACTTTTTCAGGCACGCAACAACAATTCATGTTCACTGCATTTTTCTTTATTATCCTTTTTGTATTAATGAGTGGCATTTTTACTCCCCTGGAGAGCATGCCTGGTTGGGCACAAAAGTTTAATCTGATTAATCCGGCTGCCTATGTGATGCGCATTAACAGGATGGTGATGCTTAAGGGATCATCATTTCAGGATATCAGCAGGGATATCTTTTCCCTGGTCGCGATCGCAATAGTATTTACAACCCTTGCAGTTTACCGCTACAGGAAAACAGCGTAAGAAGTTTTCTTATCATGTTGAATTAACACAAAGTGGTGAATTAATATCTCAAAATACTATCTTAGTAAAATATTTTTTTGAAAAAACAATTCAAGATGGTCAAAAACTGTTCTACGTTAATTGCCGTGACTGTGATGGTGATTTTCACTGCCCCGGTATATTCCCAGGTGAATCCTTTCATTGACCTGAGCGGAGGGTATGACTATAATCTCAACAAATATTATAATAAATACGTTTATGAAAAATTCGAAGGCAAAACCGATTTTAATGCCGGTGTAGCCCTTGGTGTTACGCTGGGTAAAAGGGTCCGTTTCCGTACCGGGGTGAATTATGCTCAATTCATTTACGGTCAATACTATCCATCGGGTTTTTTAACCGATAATACCGGCATTTCCTATACAGAATCCGAGATGACAATTCATTGTATTAATCTGAATCCCAGGTTGGATGGCAGGCTCCTGACGATTAAAAAAATTGATCTTTATATAACGGCCGGTTACCGGTTCGAATGGGTAGTGGACGATGATGAAGAAAGCATCAAATCGGATGGTGCAACAACAAG
>Ga0105094_10001875_pt1 | contig 11036 bp, 8 predicted proteins | sample PPLLak1March2015_2_FD_87023 | JGI IMG/M metagenome (GOLD analysis project Ga0105094, IMG submission 87023) | Freshwater sediment microbial communities from Prairie Pothole Lake near Jamestown, North Dakota, USA - PPLs Lake P8 Core (3) Depth... | ecosystem: Environmental > Aquatic > Freshwater >...
CTACTACTCACTACTCTCCATTCTCTACTCTCGCCCTCCCAGATTCGCAATTCCCGATTCCCAAATCTTCCTTCGCGCACCTTCGTGTGCCTTCGGCATTCGATTCCTTTGTGCGCTTTGTGTTTCAATGTTTTCACACAGGTTGAGTAAATCAAAGAGTGGGGCCGCGGGAAACTGGCCCCACTCCCTTATTTTGCCCTGCGTATACTGCTAGGCCCGAGCCTCCAGCGCCAGGCCCATGGCTGCCAGCATCTCCTCGTTGCTGGCGAACTTGAACTCCTCCAGCCCTTGGCGCTCGGCTTCGGCTTGCTCCACGGCCTCCAGGCGCAGGATGTCGTCCTTGAGGATCACGGGCTTGCCCAGGCTCTGCAGGCGCAGCCGGAGCGCCTCGCCTGCCCCGGCGGTGGCCCCGGGTGGCAGGGTCTCCAGGTACTCCAGTACACATTTTGCCGCCCGCTCGCCGTCCTTGCGGGCGACGCCCACCAGCCCGGTGCTGGCCTCGCGCGACCAGCCCGCCAGGAAGACCCCCTCCAGCGGTTGCCCGGCTTGCGGGTCGAAGGCCTCGTAAGATGTCTCTTCCACCGGGAACCTCGGCTCGGGATTCTTGACGAACTGGTTCCACTTCACCGGCAGGCCGAAGCTCTCGTCCACCTTGTCGCCGATGGCGAAGATGACGGTATCGACTTGGATCGTGCGCTTGACGCCGGTGCCGACGGCCTTGGTGTCGCCGTCCGTGCGCACCAGGCGGTTCTCCTCGATCTCCAGCCTGCACACCTTGCCGCTCTCGTCGCCCAGGATGCGCACCGGCGAGTAGAGGAAGTTCAAGGTGATGCGCGTCTGGGAGACCGGCTCCAGGGCCTTGGGCAGCGCCGAGTGAATGAAATCCCGGGCTGCGTTCACGTCCTGACCGATCGACTCCATTACGGGGGCCACGCGCTTCAGCTCTTCGTCGAGCGCCGCCAGGTCCACGTTGGCGATCACGTACTCCATTTCTTTTTTGTCGAATTTGATCTCTGCCGGGCCGCGCCGCCCTATCCCCATCACCTCGTCGACCTTCACCTGGCGCGCCAGCCAGCGGGCGATGTCCAGCATCACGTTGCCCACCCCGACCAGGGCCACCCGTTTGCCAATGTAGTAGTCCTTCAGGCTGTTGGGAGGCAGCCGGTTGTAGTGGTAGACGATATCCTTGGCGTGGTACACCCCCCGGGGGATATCCTCGCCCGGCAGCCCGAGCCACTTGGTGCCCTGCGCCCCAGCCGTCACCAGGATGGCCTTGAAGCCGGCAGCCCGGATGTCAGCCAGGCGCAGGTCGGCGTTCTCACCCACCATGATATTGCCGTAGTAGTCCAGGTTGGGCAGCTGCAAGATCTGGCGGAACTGCTTGCGCAGGCCTTCTTTCATTTTGTGTTTGGTCGGGTAGATGCCGTACTCAGCCAGCCCTCCCGGCTTGATGTCACGGTTGAGAATTGCTACCCGCGCTCCGGCGGAAGCCAGCTCGCGTGCGGCGAACAGTCCCGCCGGGCCGGCTCCGATGACGATGACTTCGAATTGGGTTTGAACCTCAGTGCTCAATGTGGCCTTCCTCCATTCATTGATTGGCGAATCGAATGTCCAGGCTCGGTGTGCACATGCCTCCCTGAAATTATTATATAGGGATGGGGTAGATTTCACAAGTACTTTCTGGCATGCGCGAGATCGGATTTTGCTCCTGTTTTCGTGTACCTAAAATCCCCTGTCTGTGCTATATTCAAAGGCGTTCGGGCCCAATGCGTGTACTTTTTCGGCAACAACCACTATAGGACACGGATGCCGCAGGCACACGGATAAATCAAACAAGACATTTGTGTATTACCCTGAAAAAAACGAAAAAAATCCGTGTAGATCTGCGAAAATCCGTGTACAAATGTCTGGCCTGGCGATGACATTATTGTAAGGATCGAACATGGATGGAAAGGGTATAAAGGAGGGTGACGCAAGCACTGGCAGCTGCCCATCCTGAACCGATTGCCGGTCACTTTGGATGGTCTTCAAGGGCTGCCAGCCGGTAAAAAACGGCATTTTATCCATGTTGTTATGGCAGGAGTAGAGCATATGGAACTATCATCCGAAGGAGCTGCGCCGTCCGAAATGGGCGTCGAGAGCAACCCTGAGCCGCCGGCGCGCCGCAGCTCGCTCCAACCCGAAGCCAGGCGCTGGATCTGGCAGGGCAAGATCGGCCCGGCCTTCTGGACAGTCGCCAGCCTGTTCTCGCTGGCGGTCAACATCATCTTGATCGCCGCCCTGATCCTGATCGGGCGCGAGCTATTCAGCCTCAAGAGCCTGGTCTCCACCCAGCTGGTGGGCGGGCTGTACAAGAACTTCATCCGCATGGACGAGGCTCATATCGTCACCACCATCCAGGTGCAGGACACCATTCAAGTGAAAGACCAGATGCCGGTGGTGTTCAACCTGCCGCTCAGCCAGGATACCCAGGTGGTGCTGACCCGGAATGCGCCGGTGAAGAACGCTACCATCTACCTGAACGGGGCGGCGGTGCCGCTGGATATCGTGCTCAAAAAAGGCACGGCCCTGGACATCCACCTGGATATGACCATCCCGGTCAGCCAGACCATCCCGGTCGAGCTGACCGTGCCCGTGGAGCTGACCGTCCCGGTGGATATCCCCCTGAACCAGACCGAGCTGCACGAGCCCTTCCTGGGGCTGCGGGACGTGGTGGCGCCATACAACCAGCTGCTGGCGCCCCTGCCGGATTCGTGGCAGGAGACATCGGTGTGCGGCTCGGGGGCAGGCTGGCTGTGCCGCTGGCTGTTCGGGGAAACCCAGTAGCGGAACAAGTCTTTAGTACTATGGGAATTTCCGTTTTTGACGGTAAACTTGTTTAGAAGGAATTGTCGATGGATCATGACCCCATAACCAATCCACCCGTAACGCGCACGCGCCTTTCCAATGGCTTGCTGGTGCTGCTCAAAGAGATCCACTATGCCCCCATCATCAGCCACTGGGTGTGGTACCGCGTGGGCTCGCGCAACGAGATCGCCGGAACCACCGGCATCTCACATTGGGTGGAGCACATGCTCTTCAAGGGCTCGCCGCAATTCCCAGCCAGCGTGCTGGATAAAGCAATCTCCAGGGATGGCGGATTCTGGAACGCCTTCACCTACCTGGACTGGACGACGTTCTTCGAGACCATGCCCGCCGACAAGATCGACCTGGCCCTGCGCCTGGAATCGGACCGCATGGCCAACTGCCTGTTCGACCCGGCTGAAGTCAGCTCCGAGCGCACGGTGATCATCACCGAGCGGCAGGGCAACGAGAACGAGCCGCTGTTCCGCCTGGGCGAAGAGTTGCAGGGGGCAGCCTTCCGGGTGCATTCCTACCACCACGAGATCATCGGCGACCTGGCGGACCTGCAGAGCATGCAGCGCGACGACCTGTACCGCCACTACCGCACCTACTACACCCCCCGCAATGCCGTGGTGACGGTGGCGGGCGATTTCGAGACCCAGGCCATGCTGGAGCGCATCCGCGAGCTGTACGAGCCGCTGCCGGCAGGCCCGGAGATCGACTGGCAGCCGCGCCCCGAGCCGCCCCAGGCGGGCGAGCGCCGCATCACGGTCGAAGGTCCCGGAGAGACGGTGTATGTCCAGGTGACCCACCGCACGCCGGAAGCTTCGCACCCCGATTTCTTCCCGCTCACGGTGCTGGACAGCCTGCTGACCGGACCCAGCAACCTGAACATGTTCGGCGGGGGCATCTCCAACAAGACCTCACGCCTGTACCGCGCCCTGGTAGAAGGCGAGCTGGCGGTGAGCGTGCACGGCGGCTTGCAAGCCACCATCGATCCCTTCCTGCACACCATCACGCTCCTCCCGCGCCCCGAACGGGAGGTGGAGGAGGTGCTGGCAGTGCTGGATGGCGAGATCGCCCGCCTGCAGGACGCTCCGCCAGAGGCAGACGAGCTGGCGAGGGCGGTGAAGCAGGCGCGCGCCCTGTTCGCGTACGGCAGCGAGAGCATTACCAACCAGGGGTTCTGGCTGGGCTTCTCCGAGATGTTCGCCTCCTACGATTGGTTCACGGGATACCTGGACCGGCTGGCACAGGTCACGCCGGAAGATGTGCAGCGGGTAGCACAGGTTTACCTGCGAGCGCAGAACCGCAACCTGGGGGTATACCAGCCGACGGGCAACGGGACATCCGTGGAAGGAGAGGCGGAATGAGCAGCTCTCAGAGGACAGCACTGCGCAGACACGCGGCTCTTGGAGCGGCATCGCTGCCCGGTCCGGAGAATATCACCCGTGCCAGCCTGCCGAACGGCATCGTGGTGCTCACGCGCCCGAATTTCAACAGCCCGTCGGTGGTGGTCAGCGGCTACATCCAGTGCGGCGGCATGTTCGAGCCGGACGCGAAGCTTGGCCTGGCTGGTTTTACCGCCGCGGCGCTAATGCGCGGCACGCAGCCGCGCAGCTTTCAGCAGATCTACGAGGCGCTGGAATCGGCGGGCGCCAACCTGAGCTTCGACGGCTCCACGCATACCACCGGATTCGGCGGCAAGGCGCTGGCAGAAGACCTGGGGCTGCTGCTGAACCTGCTGTCGGAAGCCCTGCGCCAGCCGGCTTTTCCGGAGGAACAGGTGGAGCGGCTGCGGGCGCAAATTCTCACCCGCCTGGCAATCCGCGTCCAGGACACCGGCGAGATGGCTTCGCTGGCTTTCGATGAGATCGTCTACACGGGCCATCCCTACAGCCGTCCCGAAGACGGCTACCCGGAGACGGTGCAGGCTCTGACGATCCAGGACCTGGTCGAGTTTCACCGCAAGCACTACGGCCCGGCGGGCATGGTCATCGCCGTGGTGGGGGCAGTCGAGCCGCAGCAGGCAGTGGAGATGGTGACATCGGTGCTGGACGATTGGACCAACCCGCAGCAGCCTGCCCCGCCAGAGCTGCCGAAGCTGAACCTGCTGAAAGAGACGACCGTCAAGCGCGTGGCTATCCCCGGCAAATACCAGGCGGATATCCTGATGGGCGTAGCTGGACCGCCGCGCCGCGCGCCCGAGTACATGGCAGCTGTGCTGGGCAACAGCGTGCTCGGGCAGTTCGGTATGATGGGCCGCATCGGGGATGCGGTGCGCGAAAAAGCCGGCCTGGCCTATTACGCCAACAGCAGCCTGAACGGCGGGCTTGGACCCGGTCCGTGGACGGTGTCGGCTGGCGTCGACCCGGCCAACGTGGAGCGCGCCATGGACCTGATCCGGGACGAGATCCGCCGCTTCTCCAGTGAGCCGGTCACGCAGGAGGAGCTGGCGGACAGCCAGGCGAATTTCATCGGTAGGCTGCCGCTGACCCTGGAATCTAACGGCGGCGTGGCGGGCGCGCTGCTGAACCTGGAGCGCTACGACCTGGGGCTGGATTACTACCGGCGCTATCCGTCCCTGGTGAACGCGGTGACGGTCGAAGAGGTGCTGGAGACCGCCAGCCGCTACCTGCACCCTGACCGGCTGGGGGTGGGGATCGCCGGACCCGTGGGGGAATAATGAAATTGGCCACCGGCGTCGACATGGTCGATATCCAGCGTTTTCAGGAGACGCTTGAGCGCCACGGTGAGCGCTTCTTGCGGCGGATTTTCACCTCCCAGGAGCTGGACGAGGTGGGATCGAACGTGACCTCGCTGGCAGGACGCTTTGCCGCCAAAGAAGCGGTCTCGAAAGCCCTGGGAACGGGCATTGGCCTGGTGAGCTGGCACGATATCGTCGTGCTGCGCGGCGCGCAGCGCGAGCCGCTGTTGAGCCTGCATGGAGCTGCCATACAGCTGGCGGGTGAGCGCGGCCTGGGGGACTGGGCGCTCAGCATCAGCCATACGCACACACACGCCATCGCGGTGGTGGTTGCATGTGGAGGTGAGGAAGGTCCGTAGCTCAGCGCAGGGCAGGCTGCTCTGTACTGAGAGTTTAGGAGGTCTATATGTTGCGCCGCATTATCCTGACAGTCTTGGGGATTATCATCGTGCTGGCGCTCGTGGGGGGTCTCTACGGTATCACTACCGTGCGCCGTTCATTTCCACAAATTGATGGAGAAATCCAAATAACCGGCCTGGACGGGGCGGTGGACATCTACCGCGACCCGTACGGCATCCCGCATATCTACGCCAGCACCACGCACGACCTGTTCTTCGCCCAGGGCTACGTGCATGCCCAGGACCGCTTCTGGCAGATGGATTTCTCGCGCCACATCGCCACCGGCCGGCTGGCGGAGATGTTCGGGGATGGACAATTGGATACGGACCGCTTCCTGCGCACGATGGGCTGGGAGCGGGTCGTCCGGCAGGAGCTGGACGGCCTGACGCCGGAAAACGAAGCCATCCTGCAGGCCTACGCCGACGGGGTGAACGCCTACCTGGCGGAGCACCGGGGCAGCCAGATCAGCCTGGAATACGCGGTATTAAAGCTGCTCAATCGCGGGTATAAGCCCGAACCCTGGCAGCCGCTGCACTCAATGGCGTGGGGCAAGGTGATGGCCTGGGACCTGGGCAGCGGCCAGATGGATGCTGAGATCGAGATGGCGACCCTGCTGAAGACGCTCACCGCTGAGCAGGTGGATGAGATTGCCCCGCCCTACCCGGCGGATAAACCGCTGATCCTGCCCGGCTTCCAGCTCGGCGAGCAGACCCGCCCGCTGGGGGCCGAACCGGGTGCGCTGTCTGGCATAGCGGCTGCACTGGACCCACTGAGGGCGCAAATCGAGGGGCTGAACGACCTGCTGGGCATCGATACAGGCGGGCTGCAAGCTAACATCGGCTCCAACAACTGGGTCATCTCAGGTCAGCGCACCGCCACCGGCAAACCCATCCTGGCGAACGACATGCACCTGGGGGTGCAGATGCCTGCCATCTGGTATGAAATTGGCCTGTACTGCAGCGACCCGGGGCCGGACTGCCCGTTCGAGGTCACCGGCTATACCTTCCCTGGAGTGCCGGGCGCCATCGTGGGGCATAACGACCGCATCGCCTGGGGCTTTACCAACGTTGGACCGGACGTGGTCGACCTGTACATTGAAAAGATCAACCCGGATAACCCGAACCAATACGAGGTCAACGGGCGCTGGGTGGATATGGAGCTGGTCACGGATACGATCGAGGTCGCCGGCGGAGAGCTGGTGGAGATCGTGGTGCGCAGCAGCCGCCACGGACCGATCGTCTCCGAGACATACGGCAGGCTGGAGGGCTTCGACCAGGTCTCGGGGGTGGAGCTGCCGGAGCAGTACGCCATCGCCATGCGCTGGACGGCCCTGGAGCCCAACCTCTTATTCAACGCCATCCTGGGCTACAACCGCGCTCAAAACTGGCAGGAGTTCCGCCAGGCAGCCAAGGATTTCGTCGTCCCGGCGCAGAACACCGTCTTTGCCGACGTGGACGGCAATATCGGCTACCAGACTCCCGGCTGGATCCCGATGCGCAAGGAGGGGCATGACAGCCGCCTGCCGGTGCCCGGATGGACGGACGATTATGAATGGCAGGGCTACATCCCCTTTGAGGAGCTGCCATCGATCTACAACCCGCCCCAGGGATACATCGCCACAGCCAACAACGCGGTGGTGGGGCCGGACTACCCCTACCCGCTCGGGTATTTCTTCTCATATGGCTACCGCGCCCAGCGGATCGTGGACATGATCGAGGGCGCGCCGGGGGTGATCACGCTGGACTACATCCAGCAGATGCACGGCGATAACAAAGACCTGAACGCCGAGACCCTGGTGCCGGTCTTGCTGGAGATCCCGCTGCAGGACGAGCGCCTGGAAAGCGCGCGGGCGATCTTGCAGGGCTGGGACTACCAGGCGGGGATGGATTCCGCCCCGGCGGCGCTGTTCAATGCCTTCTGGAAGAACCTGCTGAGGCTGACGTTCCAGGATGACCTGCCAGAAGAGTATCCGGCAAACGGCGGGGGGCGCTGGTTCGATGTGATGGGCAGCCTGGCGGAGCAGCCCGACAGCCCGTGGTGGGACGATGAAGCCACCGAGGCGGTCGAGGAGCGCGACCGGATCTTTACCCAGGCGTTGGGGGCGGCGGTGGATGAGCTGGAGGCAGCCCTGGGAGAGGACCCGGCGAAATGGAAGTGGGGCGACCTGCACCAAATAACCTTCCGCAATGCCAGCCTGGGCGAGTCGGGCGTGGCGCCGATCGAGGCGCTCTTCAACCGCGGCCCGTTCCGCACATCAGGCGGCGACGAGATCGTCAATGCCACCGGCTGGGATGCGAGCGAGTCTTACGAGGTCAGCAGTATCCCATCCGAGCGCATGATCGTCGACCTGGCGGACTTCAGCAATTCCCTATCGGTCATCACCACCGGGCAATCGGGGCATGCGTACCACCCGCATTATGATGATATGGTCGATGTGTGGCGCGAGATCCGCTACCATCCCATGCTGTGGGAGCGCGGCGAAGTGGATGCCGTCGCGGAAGGGCATTTGCGGCTGGTGCCGTAAGAAAACGAGGGGGAGCAATCAAGAAAGGGTCCGTGGACGGCGGACGGCAGACCACGGACCGCGGACGGCATCTTAATCTCTATTCCGAGACGGCCGATTCGGGCTTGGACTTGCGGGCATTGCGCGAGCGCTCTTTAAGGAACTCGTACACGCCCGGCATGACGGAGATCAAGATGATGGCGATGACGACCAGGGAGAAGTTGTCCTGGACGAAGGTCAGGTTGCCGAAGAAGTAGCCCATAAAGAGGAAAATTGCCACCCAGGCTACGCCGCCAATCACATTGTAGGCGATAAAGTGCCCGTACGACATGGCGCCGATGCCAGCCACGAAGGGGGCAAAGGTGCGAATGATGGGGATGAAGCGCGCCAGGATGATGGTCTTGCCGCCATGCCGTTCGTAGAACTCATGGGTGCGGTCGAGGTATTCTTTCTTGAGGAAGCGAATATCCCCGCTGAAAGCGCGCGGCCCGATAAAATGCCCGATCCAGTAGTTAACGGTATCGCCCAGGACAGCCGCAAAACCGAGCAGGATGAACAGCAGCCATACATTCAATGAGCCGAGCCCGGCGAAGGTGCCGGCGGCGAAGATGAGCGAGTCGCCGGGCAGGAAGGGCGTAATTACCAGGCCGGTTTCCAAGAAGATGATCAGGAACAGCAGCAGGTAGGTCCAGGTACCGTAAGTCGAGATTACCGTATTCAGGTGTTCGTCCAGATGGAGGAACAGGTCGATAAGATAAGAAATCAGCTCCATTTCACTCCCCAAATCAGGACCGCGGGCGGCGATCCGTGGTTACTCTGCGATTGATAAAATTCTACCCGCCTGACAGTTTTATTTTAGGACCGGATGCCGCAGGCAAACGGATGAGATGGATCAAACGGATGGTATTGGATAAAATTTGACAGATAAGCCAGTCGTTTCACGCGCCACCAGGTGCACGCACGTGGGCGGGATTATACTATAAATTGCCATCGGCCGGCGCTTGCCGCGCCAGGCGGCGCAGGGCTTTCTTTTAGAAATCGGTTTTCCCCATCCCTTGACCCCGCCCCAAGGCTGGCGGAAGAGGATTTTGGGGGAGGCGTGGGAAGCTTTGCTTCCCACGCCTCCCCCAACTTTATTTAAACCGCGCCAGGCGGCGGTTTGCCAGCAGCAGGGCCGCAAAGGCGGCGGCTGCCAGGACGCCCAGCAAGGGGAGGGCTATCCCCCCGAGCTGGCCCAACCAGCCCGTGCCCAGAGCGGGGGCGTGGGCAGGCGCCAGGCTGGTGAAGGCGTTCAGCAGGGTCAGCCCGTTCCAGAGGCCGTGGACCAGCACAGCCAGCAGGTAGACAGCCCCCAGGCGCAGGTATCTGCCGCCACTCCAGGCCTGGACCAACGCCCATCCGACCAGAGCGCTGGTCAGGATGTGCACGGTGCCGGTGCCAACCCGTGCCAGCACGAGCAGGGCCCAGTCGGTGGTATTGCTGGTCAGCAACAAGCTCTCTACCACCGCGTACCCGGCGCCGCTCAGCGCGCCGGCGGCGAAGCCGCCCGCCGGGCTGAGGCCCTTGCCGGCCAGCAGCCACACGCCGACCGGTTTCAACGCTTCCTCGATCAGCGGCACAATCAGTGCGGCGAAGGCGATGACCGAAAAGATCACCCCGGGGCTGCTCAACACCGGCTGGATGATCTCCAGGACGGCCTCGGAGGTGGGCGGCGCGGCCTGCAAGCGAGAGATTAGCCGCTCGAGGGTCTCTACCAGCTCCGGACGGCTGGCGATGACGGCAGCTCCCAGGACGATACCAACCAGCAAGGCTGCCAGCTCGGCAACCATGATGAGCATGGGTCCCAGGGTGGCCCCGCTGGCGAACACTCCCCACAGGCGCTGATGTGACCCCAGCGGCAGGTCGCGGATCGCCAGGTAAGCCAGCCAGAGCAGCGGCAGGCTGATCGCCAGGACGTGCACCGGCGGCAGCAGCAGCCAGGCCAGGCTCGCCTGCTGGGTGATCCAGTAGCCAGCCGCCAGCAGGAGCGGGAAGGCAAAGATCAGGAGGGTTGGGCGCAGGAGGCGCGCCACGGGCGGCGGCAATTCCACCGGTCGCCCCAGGATGCGCGCCAGGGCATATCCCGCCGAGGGCAGCAGCAAGAGGCCGGTGAAGAACAGGCTGCCGGCAATCAGAAAGAGGGGCAGGTCGTCCACCACCACGTCGCCGACCAGGCGCTGCGAGAGGGCGGCGATGAGCGTGGAGGCGGCCGCGCCCCACAGCCCCAGGACCGCCAGAAGGCTCAACCCGAACTGGGCCAGCGAGTACCAGTGCACCGGTGCAGCGCGGCCCGGGCCGGGAGGCAGGTCAGGCGTACCAGTCGAGTCTGGGATCACTTTTCCTCGATGGTCACGCGGATCAGCCGGTCACCAGGGGCCAGCTCCTGCGGCTGGGATGGGTCGCGGGGGGTCAGGCTCTCAGCTACATCCATGCCGGAGATCACCTGCCCGAAGATCGTATAGCCCCCATCCAGATGGGAGGCCGGGGCGTAGGTAATGAAGAACTGGCTGCCGTTGGAATCGACGCCGGCGTTCGCCATGGCGA
>Ga0105094_10001877_pt1 | contig 11013 bp, 8 predicted proteins | sample PPLLak1March2015_2_FD_87023 | JGI IMG/M metagenome (GOLD analysis project Ga0105094, IMG submission 87023) | Freshwater sediment microbial communities from Prairie Pothole Lake near Jamestown, North Dakota, USA - PPLs Lake P8 Core (3) Depth... | ecosystem: Environmental > Aquatic > Freshwater >...
AATTGAAGACTTATGGTTGGATATGTGCGTATTAATGCTTGGCAGAGTTTTTCTACCCAGTCGTCGATGCTCCCAACCGCGCTGCAGATTAGGCTGACGCCTAGTCCGTAGCAAATGAGGTGCTGGACCTCATTGAGCGCTCTTCGCAATGCGCCGCGTCAGCTGCTCACTGGGTAGCGCCAGTTTAGTCTTGGGAAGCGTCTGCGATCTCTGTCGGTACCGATCCACTGACGATCTGTTGGCATCAACCAGGACCATGGGGTGAGGCTTCAATTTGAGTCGAATTGGGCAATTGGGCCATCAAAATCCACTCCGGAAGCAACCCTTTCCCGGCAGAAGGTACAACTGCAAAATTCACCTTAGTGGAAAATTGCCCGGCGCTGGCACCCACCGATACCTTCCTTCAATCGGATTGCCGATAGCTCTTAGAACGACAATTTCCATCGAACCCCCGTTGTCCGCGCGAATTTCTACTACATCACCCAGGAGACCGTTCAACACATCGGCGGAGCGGCGCTCCTTTTCGTCGACGAGCAGCTCCCCTGCAATTTCGATCACCTCCGCGCTGGGGGTTACCCGACTGTATAGCGGTATGTCACCTGGCATAAGTATACGCCTGCCTTGAATAGCTGACCGGAGCCAGAAAAAGATTTTGAAGTGCGCATTTTGTGACCCTCCAATTGCATCATTTTTGTTTCGGACAGTCCCACCTGATTCTCCAAGGGAATCGGTACAAAGCAAAACAAAACCACAGCCTGCCGCAATCATTTCCACCATCAAAAACTGGCAATTGGCTCTTGCAGCCATTCACAGCGCCGATTACTATCCTACCTTCTCCGGCGGATGAAAATCCAGTCAGGATAAATCCTCTTGGGAAACGCCGTGAACAATCGCTCCATGACCGCAATTTCCGGGCCGGCTCCGGCCATCCAGGAGCCGACAAACGCCAAGAAGAACTGGCCAGCGATCCAACCCACAATAAACCATGTGATTTCACCCATTCGCGCCTCCTTCAATCCTCGCAGAATTTCCTCTATAAAGTTTATAGCACGGCTTTCGATTTTGTCACAAAAGGACGGGAATCGGCAGGAAAATGGCGACGAATCGGGAGACTGAATTTCAACAGCGCTGTTATAAAAATAGGGACTACGGATAGATTCCCTCGTTTATGCAAAGCCCATCTCATTCCAAATGATTACCATCAATTCTATACATGTGCCTATCAGACTACCCGCCGCAGCCAGGCTTTACGACCGACAAACTCTGGACGCTATCTATCCCAAAGCTCGCCTTCCGCAGTTGGGAATGGCGAGGTTTGCCATTTCTTTATTCCCAGCAACTTGCGCCAATAAGTAAAGGTTACCGGCGGAAGCAGCCGCTCGCCCCTTTTGCGCAAGAAGGCGCCGATGCGCTGCCTTCCATATGCAGCGAACAGCCAGCGCACTTCGTCCCAGGTGCCGAATTCCAGTGTGCGCTGGATGATCAGATCGGCGTCTCTCTCCAGACTCAGCCGGACAGGATCGTATTCCTGAAAATGAGGCCACAGACCCTCCGGGATCTGAGGGCTCCATCCGGGCATGGAAAGCCGTTTGTCCACTGGCTGGGGTCGTAAATCGGTTGTGATTTCCATTCCCAAGTATCTCCGCAACAGGTACTCTGCCAGGACCGAAACAGAATACTTCTTCTCTCTGGCGTCTTTCGAGATGCGTTCCCAGGTATCTTTCATCAGGTGAAGGTTGCGCCGGTTGAGCCTAGCTTGGGTTCCTCCCCGAGGGCGGCGTTGGGGCAGATCAATGGCGGGCATAAACTTCAAGTATGTTCGCAACGCGTAATCGGTGGTCTTGCTGGCGTCGCTCCCCTCCATCACGGCGCGCCGCTTCAATTCGCCCCATACTGCGTCGGACAGATACAGCGTATGCATTTCGGTTTCACGGGGTTGGGAGCTGATCATCGTGACATCCTACAAACCGCTTCCGCGGAGGGTAAGCGAACATCGCCGGCAGAAGCATTCTAAGCAGCGCAAATAATTACACTTAAATGTAAGTATACTCGAAACACATCATCGGAAGAAGTTCCTCAAAGACCTGATCCACATTACTCCCATTCCTCTCGGCTACCGAAGCGAGACGAATCGATCCCCAGGTGCTCCAGCAGCTCCAGGATTTTTTCGGTGGTTGGCGATCCCATGGCCACCCGCCAATCGCGATTCCGGAAGCTCCGGTACTCAAGATACGATTCCAGCCGGTCTACGATCTCCTCCGGTGGTTCTTCGGCAAGCCGGCGGTAAATACCTCCTTGCCCGTCCTGAGGGTGAGTTTTGAGCTTCTCGACGACGTATCCCAGCCCCAGGTTATCGCCTTTGCTGGAAGCAAGATACAGCAAGCAGGATAATATGGCTTCAGCTGTAACATCTTTTTCGAGTAAATCCCGTTTTACCTGCGGGCTGAAGTTATTCAGGATTTGGTTCAAATCCCATTTTTTAATAATAGGATATGTATCTACATCCACCGCCCCATAATTTACGTCAGAATCCTCGTCTTGATCCTCGGTAGTGGTTGTAGAGGTTAAATCTTCAGTATTTTGAAAATAATCTTTTAGAGATTCGTCCAAATGGTTATTTAAAACCAAGTATTTTAACCCTCTCATATACGCCCAGAAAACGAGCCCAATTCTTTCAAACGCGCCCGGACTGCCGTCTGTGATCTTGCCGAACGCGCCCGAAAACAGCGCAGTTATCCTCTCAAATCCGCCCAGATCGGGTATAGCGAGCCCTCCAAACGCGCCTGAATTAGAGGGGATGATCCTGTCTTCCGCGCCTGGATTTCCGGTTGTGACCCTCCCATTCGCGCCCATATCGTTATTGATGATCCTCTCAATCGCGCCCAGGAGATCGGTCACAGCCGCTACTTCAATCTGGCAGGAGGAGCCGGGCAGAAGGGTGATGGCGTGTTTCTGGATGATCTCTGCAACGGCCTGGTTGGCCTCCTGGATGGTCCTTTCAATCGTGCTCGCCTCGGCGTCGGTCACTTCCTCGCCGGCATTCAAGAAGGAATCCCTCTGCTCTTGCGACAGAGTAAAAAAGCGCTGGGCGAAAGGGAATAGGGCGTTATAGATCGCTTCGTGGGCCGGGGTAAGCGGATCAAACAGCTTTACCTGCGCCTTGAACGACGAAACCTGGCCGCGCCCGTCGGCGTCGGCTTCGATAATCTCGATGAATTTTGCCGCGTATTCCTTGACGAAGCTCCTTTTCGACAGGGAGATCTTCTCCAGGGTGTCAATAGACGACAGGACCGCGCTCTTTATCTCCTCCTTTTGTGCGTGAGGGGCAGGGAACCATTCTCGGATGGTTTTGACACGCTGCAAGCCAAGGGCAGCGGCAAGCTCCTGGTATCCACCCCGCACGCTCACCGTGTCGCGCAGCTCGCCGGTCTGGCGGTTATAAAAACAGCGATCTCGCAGAAGGATGGTCGCCCAGCCGGGGCCGTGGCCGAGCAAAGGCAGCCAGTGCAGCAGATAATACCAGCTGATATGAACCTGGTCATTGGGTGGCAGGAGGCGCTCGACCAGCTCATCCACCAGGTCGGCCAGGTTTTTCGATGCCAATCTGGCCTCGATCCCCAATGTCGAATAGATCACGTTGTGGATCAGGCACTCGTCGGGTTCGCCTTTCTGCCAATCCTGGGGAGGTGGCGGTGGCGGGAAAGGAAAGACGTCGCGCGGCTCAACCCGGCAATCGCCCCTGACCAGTTGCGTTAGTATGCCGACAGGATCCTCCTGGATGTTAAGGTCCATGAGGTAGGCGTGCAAGGCCCCAGCGTCTCCCGGGGTCAACGGGGCGGTGGAGCGGAACAGGAAGCGCATCGGCCGCTTTTTGGTGATACCGGCTTTTTCATCCCGTATCCAGCGCTTTTCGTCAGCTTTGTAGGGAGCTTTCTTGAGGAACCAGCCCAGCTCCGGATCATCTAAATGGCGCCAGATGCTGCTCTCGGCGATGCCGGCCACCGCAGCCAGGAGCGGGCCAGGCGCCTCAAAAGTCAGATTGGCTTTGGCCGTCGATCTCCGGCAGAGATAGAAGGCCTGGAAGCACGCCACCACGATGGAGGTGCGCAGCGGCCCGATATAGGGGAGCCAGCGCAGCAGGTAGCCCGGGACAACCACCACCCTTTTCGGCGAGGTGAAGACGCTTCGCAGGCTGTTTTGGATCAGCGTGAGCTGGACTTTGTCCAGCCTGGCTGCATCTTCTTCTCCTTCGAGGGGCGATGGTTCGGCAATGACTTTATCCTGATCGATGGAGGCTTCTGCGAGACGGCCGGCTTCTTCCGGGCTTACCCCCTCTTGTTTCAGGGTGTACCTGACAACCAGTTCACCCAGAGAGGATTGGCGCTCGTCAAATACGATCAGGTCGATCCGTACGTCTTCTTCAAAGACATCCTTCAGCGCCCTTTCCAGAATCGGTCGAGCGAAATTTTTAGCCAGGTTGAGTGTGGCTCTATCGGAGGCCCCAAATACAAACAACGCCTGGTGGGTGTCAATAAACAACAGTCGCAGCTGCTTGATCAGCTCGCCCACGTCAAGACCGCTCGGGTAGGTGCGCGGCAAGACGCGCTCCAAGATAGCCCGAGAGGTGCTCTGCAGGGTATGAGGTTCTGTCACGATATTCGACGAAAAAGTCGTCTCCGCCATTCTCTTCTCTCCCCCAGGCCTTATCAGAGGAATGGCGCACGAAAACCAAGCCTTGACTTTCTCTGTTTTCTCGAATAAAATTCAAGCGTACAGAGAAAGCAAAACTACGCCATTTTCGGGCGCACTCCCCCACGCTTGCCAGGCTCCGGGGAGTTCCGCTTTTAAAGGGGGTAATGATATGTCCAGCGAATGTTCGGATGGATTATATTCAGCTCATAGTACTGGCTCCCAGCTAAAGCGTAACACAGATTCCCGGGCGAAGCCGCCTGAGGGTCCAGGTCGCCCCGGCAGCGGAGGAGCTACACGCTCACCCGAGCTTGGCTTCCATGTAGGCCTGCGTTGTGGCCGTGACGACAGGCAGCGTGGCGGTTTCCAGATGCCCGGTGCCCATGGCGTTCAAGACGCGGCCGCAGACGTTGATGACATCACTTGGGTTGCCGAAGGTTGACTCCCAGATATACATCAGCGCCTCCGGGGGGAAGATCGACGTGTTCCGTCCTGCAACCATGGAGCGGAAGTTGATCATGGCTACGGTGTCTTCGAGATCGAGATCCGCCAGCGTGTACCGGTAAGCCTGTTCGGCCACCTCTGGGACGCGCCCCAGGGACACGGTCAGGCCAGGCCTGCCGAAGACGAAAACAGGCGCCAGGTTGGAGGCGACCTCATACAGTTGGGCGATGGCCTCACGCGAGGGATCTTCCTGTGTATCAAAGATTATCACAGTCACCCGTCCGCTCGCAGCCTGGGATTTGACATAGCTCGATAGCTCGTCCCACTGACCATCCACGCCTTTTCGTCGGTTGAGCGTGAGCGCATCCGAGACGGCTGCCAGTACTGCGTACTCCGTGTCGATGGGGACGTTATGAAGGTAAGCCACGCAGTACTCCTCTGGCTGGCAGAGGTAGTATGATTCCAGGCGGCGCGCCACGATGGTTTTTCCAACCCCAGTATGCCCATCGATCACAGCCAGACCGGAGGATCTCTCCACTGTGTTGAACAAACGTTCTAATAACGGGCCATGCTGCGAGGTGAGGCAAAGGAATCGCGGGTCCGGGACGGGGCTAAAAGGGTCTTCGGAAAAACCCAAGGAACGAAGGTAAAGAGTGCGGGCAGGATATCGCGGTAATGCCAAGGGATGCTCTCCTGTCAAAGTACAGGGCTGCAGCTCTGGTCGTGGTCGTGTCATGATTTTACATCAATGTCCTTTGGCTGTCAAACGGTTTTTAGCCGACATTTTTAGCGTGCAAAGCTTTCAAAATGTAATTTAGCACTTGCAAAATCTTTGTTTTGTATTTATAATTCTGGTAGCGCTTCAAGTTCGTGCCATTTCTGGTGTATCAAAAGACTAGTTGTCGCCCACTTGATTAGCCTACGGAGCCTACGGAGCCTATGGACGCCAGGGTGATTGGAATCATCAATCATAAAGGGGGGTGCGGCAAGACCACCACTGCGGTCAATATGTGCGGGATGATCGCCGAGTGGCCGCCAGCCGAAAAGCCCCGCAAAGTTCTGCTCATCGATATGGACCCGCAGGGCAGCGCGTTGAAGTGCGTCAGCTACGACCAGAACCCCGCTGGGGAGGGGGATCTTGCCGAGCTCATGCTGGCTACCCCGCCGGGCAGGTTGCCTCTGGTTGTCCACATTCAGCGCAGCCCCTGGCCGGGCCACGTCGATTATGTGCCATCCAAGGAAGAAGCCATGGTGGAGGCACAGGTGCTGATGACCCAGCGCCATATTAACCCGGTGGCGGTCCTGCGCAGGCTGATCAAGCCTGTCCTGAACCTATACGATTACATTATCGTTGATACCGGCCCCACCCAGGGCATCCTGATGTGGAACGTGTTGTATGCGATCGATTATGCCATTGTTCCGACCATGTTGGATGCCATTTCGCTGCAGGAACTCCCCAAGGTGTTGCGCAACCTGGACCGCTTGGAGATCGAATTTGACCAGCGCCCCAAATTGCTGGGCATCCTCCCAATATCCTACCGGAAGGGGGTGACGATGCAGGAAGAGGTGCTCGGCAATCTGCGCAAAAAGTTCCGCGGCCTCCTGTTTGAGCCTGTGCCCCTGAACACGGATGTGCCAGAGGCATATCACGCCAAACTTCCCATTCATCGGTACAATGCCAGTGCGCCGGCTACCAAGGCGTATGCTGCTGCGACCCTGGAGGTGATGAATCGTGTCCAAAAAACATAGACCGTCGGCAAACCTTCCGGAATTAGACGATCTCGAAGGGAAAAGTGGTCGCCTGCCCGGCAGCTCTCTTGAGACGCATTACCTGCGCCAGACGACTACAGAGCGCGAGGAAGAGGGTTTTATCGCTTCGGAATTTCCCCTGGCGGTGATCGAGCCGGATTTTTATCAGGGACGCGGCGGGGTGCTGCCACGCAACTTGACGTTCGATGTGATTCGGAAGACGACCAGCCATCTGGAAGCGTTGCAGGCGTGGATCAACAGCCTGGTGGAGGGAACCCCGGAGCATACCGAGTACCAGCGGCTGGTCAGCCTGAAAGAGTCGATCCGCAGTGTAGGACTTCTACATCCGATCCACATCTACACGGATACCGAGACGAAGGCCTTCCGCATCCTGGCAGGAGAACGCCGCTACTGGGCCTTCTGGCTGCTGCGCATGGAGACCGGGGAATACGAAACGATCCCCGCCGTGATTCATGCCGAACCCTCCAGATTTCTCCAGATTACGGAAAACGAAGAAGTCGAGCCGCTTTCGACCATCGGTCGGGCTCGCCAGGTAGCCATCGCCTATCTGGAGACGCTGGGGATATTACCACCAGCCAACCCGCCGGTCAGCGACGAGGAATATTGGGGGTTCTATCGCCAGGCTCTTTTGGGCCCCGAGGAGCTCTTAGGTCAGAAGCGGCTCCCGGATAATTTCTGGTCCCAACTGGAAGACAAGATGGGCATGCACCGGGTCTCGATGCTGGGTTTCCTGGGGCTCTTGCGTCTGCCTATAGCCGGCCTGCACGCGGCGGACAAGTGGCGCCTGAACCAGAGTCAGATCGAAGCCATTTTGAGCGCCCCCGAAGATCTCCAGGATAAATTTGTCGATCTGACCATCTCTTACTTACTACCCGCTCCCGAGATCAAGCGCCTGGCTCGCCTGGCGGCCATGCCGGGCCGGGGCGCCTTCGAGGCCGCGTTGCGGGATTTAGAAAATCCTCGCCGCGAAGAGAACAAGTACAAGCGCCGGCAGCGTCCGCCCATCGAGGTGCAGATGACCAAGATCTTCGGCACCTTTCGGGCTGTAGAAAAGGTAACCGGGGGGGATTTTCGAGGCCTGGCCCGCTTGATGGTCGCCAATAAGCCGAGAGAATCTGGCGAGCTGTGCAGCCAGCTCGAAGCGGCTGCAGCTGCCTTGCGGGCTGAGCTGGAGTCAGCGGCCAGGGAAGACAGCGGTGGGAGTGCGTAGCGATCGAGAGCGAGACCGCCCCATCCAATTCGGAGCTGCGGCCCAACCTGTAGAACGTTCTACAGGTTCACAATGGACGAATCCAAAATCAATGAACCCCCTGGCGATCAGATTCAGCAGTTCGAAAGTGTGAATGTTCTACAGATTGTTTGGCTCACATATAGGAGAAAATAGACGTGTATGATACACGTCTATCTTCGATAAGATCAGGATACTGGATAGAAGGGAAATCTGTAGAATGTTATACAGCTTCGGATTGGTAAGTTAATTGGGGAGATGTGCTTGTGCCATAACAGTTCGTCTCTCGTAATAACTGGGGACATGCAGGGTTATCATGACCCTGCATGTCACGATGCAGGGTCATGATGACCGTTTATGCGGCTAAACGACAACGAAAAAAGGAGAAACTGCCCGTGCCCGAAATTGTACACAGTGTCCCTTTTGTTTTCTACGGCGAAACGTTTAAAGCATACCTGGCTTCTGATCGCCAGTGGTACATTCCTATCAATGAGGTTTGCAGCGCTCTGGATATCGATCCCAGATCACAGCGAAGGCGCATTCAGGAGGATGAGGCCATCGCTCACCGGTTGGTAAACATCCCTGTGGAAACTCCATACCAGGATACCACCCGCGTCCAGGATGTTTCCTGCCTTAACCTGCGCGCGCTACCCTACTGGCTTGGAACGATTGATGCGAAGCGAGTCAGGGAGGAGCACCGCAAGAAGGTGATCCTATTCAAGCGCGAGTTCGCTGAAGCGGCCTGGTTCGTGTTCCGTTCTGACATCGTCCCGCGGGATGTGCTGGCCGAGATGGACTCCTTTGCGACGCCCCAGGAGCAGGAGTATGCCGCTCTCATGGACGATGCTCGGCTGTTGCGGCGGAAGCTGGACCTGCTATCCGGCCGGGTGGATGAAGAGCTCGCCCGGGTCGGGGCAACGATGCAGGATATCGAAGGCCGCCTGGGCACGTTAGAGGCTAAGCTGGTCGGACGCTCGATCGTCAACTCCGCCCAGGCCAAACAAATCGATGACATGATCGCCTTGGTCGCTCTTGCAGAACACGAGACCCACCCGCGCAAATCCAAGTCGCTTTGTTTTGCCGAGGTTCATAACGATTTCAAGGATACCTTTCAGGTGCACATTTATTCGGTGCTGCCCGCGGACAAGATGGAGCAGGCCATCAACTACCTGGCCGGGCGGTGGAGCAGGATAAAACCAGGCGAGCCTCTGCCAGAGGTTTTTCGGGGGTCGCACCAGCCCTCGCTGTTTTGAATAGCGGGCAATTTTATTCCCTTTACCTAAACCAGAAGTGAAGGAGTAACCTGTAGAAGGTTCTACAGGTTGCGATGATGGAATGCCGGTGTTGAGAGTTGTCGGATCAGACACCGGCGTTTTTTGTCACCGGACACTGTTGCCTTTATGACTGGTCGTAGCAACGATATGAAAGAGGGGGATTTGGTAGAAATTGTCGGTCATGTTCCCGTGGCGGCTATTACATGTTCGGTCAATCCTAACCAGCCGAGAGACGGTCCAGTATATTTGGGATTGGCCCAGATGGAATGTGCAGTGTCTGGACTTTCACCGCTACTCTTCGCATGCGAAAGACGACTTAATCGGATGCGCCCCCAGACTCTCTGAGGGCGGGGCTTTCTCCGGCAGTATTGTCTCTGGTGACACAATGGCGGGTGAATGCCTGGCGGCAATCCCCCGGACCACAAGGACTAAAGGCAACAGGAGAGCTGGGCGGGATTATGTTGCTTGTTCTTGCGCCTGGATATCGTAATAATGGGTTTTGGGAACGAGATATTGGGTCATTCATTTGAAAGTGTAGAAGGTTCTACGATTTCCGGGGACGTTAAATCCGTGAACGATCCGATTAACGCGCTTGTATTTCCTGGATTATCGTCTCGGGCGTTGGCCCGACTTGGACGGATAGCCTTGGGCCGTTGGTTTGTCGGTGAGAGGGCGTTTGGGGTTGATGGTTAGAAGGCCCGAATTTGGTTATCGACACAGGTATAGATCATGATGGCCGCGGGAGTGGCACAGCTGCTTTGAGGCCAGGCACACCCGGCCTGGTGGTTCCACGATTGTAATCATCCGATGGTTGACCTCTACCGACGGAGATTCAATCCTGATCCCCTATAACGCCGGTTGCGCCTGTCGAAAAGATAGCCTTCCGTTCGCCCCTTTATAGATTCGTCGGATAGCTTTAGTTGATCCGATAGCTGGTCTCTGGCGGCACACTGTCATTGTGGGCCCATCGGAATGTTTTATTCTCGTTGATGTTCCCCTGCCCCTAAACTGCGACCTACCGTAGATATGGTCTAGCTACAAGTCCCTGCTCAAGCTCTTTGATGCTAGCCGACTCGGTTACCATTCCCAACATATCAGGAATCTGTAGAATGTTCTACAGGTTGAGCGGCGATAGGTTTTGGTACCTTTACTCAACGACCAGGCGTGGACAAGTTACTGCATCTCTGTGAAAGTGTAGAATGTTCTACAAGTTCGCCTCGGATATAACAGAAGGATTGAATACCCCGACTTTCTGTTTACGGAAACTGGCAGGCGTTCTGGAATATGCTCCTTGAACAGCACACTTGCAGATCAACCAAATTGAGCGTGGTCGTGTATGTATCATTGGCAGATTTGTCATCCTTGCCTTCCAGATGTTCCTACCAAGAGCGACCTCATTGCTGAAGCGATAAAATCCAGGGGCTTGTCGGTAAACCGCAAAGCAAGATCGGATTTTAGAACATATGTTCTATACACTAGTGGTATCTACCTCGACAATGTTAGATTAACCCAAAGGTAAAAACTTCCCGATATCGGTTACAACTACTATCCTGTTCTACTTTGATAACAGGATGGTGAAGGCGATGAACGATGCAGAGCATGAGGACA
>Ga0105094_10001878_pt1 | contig 11013 bp, 10 predicted proteins | sample PPLLak1March2015_2_FD_87023 | JGI IMG/M metagenome (GOLD analysis project Ga0105094, IMG submission 87023) | Freshwater sediment microbial communities from Prairie Pothole Lake near Jamestown, North Dakota, USA - PPLs Lake P8 Core (3) Depth... | ecosystem: Environmental > Aquatic > Freshwater >...
ACGGCATATTTCTGCGCCCCGAAGATCAGGACCTGGGCCACGCCGCTCACCATGGAGATGCGCTGGGCCATCATGGTGTCGGCATACTCGTGCACCGTGGAGAGCGGCAGAATGGGGGAGCTCAGAGCCAGGTAGAGGATGGGCTGGTCGGCCGGGTTCACCTTCCTGTAGCTCGGAGGCGTCGGCATGTCCGCGGGGAGGAGCCGCTGGGCCTTGGCAATGGCCGTCTGGACGTCCTGGGCCGCCGCGTCGATATCCCGGTCGAGGGCGAACTGCAGCGTGATGCGCGCCACCCCGAGAGCGCTGGTGGATGTCATGGAATCCACGCCGGCGATGGTCGAGAATTCCCGCTCGAGCGGAGTCGCCACCGAGGAGGCCATGTTCTCGGGACTCGCCCCCGGCAGGTCGGCCCTCACCTCCAGCGTCGGGAAATCCACATTGGGAAGCTCGCTCACGGGGAGAAGCCGGTAGCCGATGAAGCCGAAAAGGAGGATGGCCGACATGACGAGGGTCGTCGCGACGGGCCGGCGGATGAAGAGCTCGGAGACGTTCATGGCTTGACCTCCGGCGGGGCTTTGCCCCCGGCACTCTCCGCCACCTTCACCTGTACCCCCGGCGCCAGGCGGAGCTGCCCCTCGGTCACCACTTTCTCACCGCTGCCCAGCCCTTTTTTCACCACCACTTCCTGGTCGATGGTCCGCCCCAGCTCCAGCAGGCGATAGTCCACCGTCATGTCCGGCCTCACCACGTACACATAGGAACCTTCCTGCCCGGTCTGAACGGCCTGAGTCGGCACCACGACCATGCCCCGCTCCTCGGAGAGCGTCAGGACCACGCTCACAAACTGTCCCGGCCACAGCCGGCGGTCTTCATTGGGAAAAGCTCCCTTGAGCTGGATGGTCCCGGTGGTCGAATCCACCTGGTTGTCCACGAAGGTGAGCTCGCCCTCGACCGGCCCCTCCGTGTCTCCGGGGATGGCGGCCGCCACTCCGAGCCTCCCCCGGCCCATGTGCCGCCGGATGTCCGGAAGATTCTGCTCGGGAATCGAAAACACCACGTGGACCGGGCTGACCTGGTGGATGGTCACCATGGGCTGGTCGTTGTCATTGGCCTTGATGATGTTGCCGGCATCCAGCTTCAAATCCCCCGTGGAACCGTCGATGGGTGAGCGAATGGTCGTGTATTTCAGCTCCAGCCTCGCCTGCTCCACGGCGGCCTCGTCGGCACGGACCGTGGCCTCGAGAGCCGCGGAGTTGGCGACCACCTGATCGTACTGATCCTCGGCCACGTAGCCCTTCTGCACGACCGAACCGTAGCGCTCCACCAGTTTTTTCGCATTCTGCAGCTGGGCCCGGCTCTTGGCCAGATTGGCCTCGGCCTGCTTGAGCCGCGCTTCAAAAGGGCGGGGATCGATGGTGAAAAGAAGGTCGCCTTTCTTGACGAACTGCCCCTCCCGGAAATGCACCCCCGTGAGCTCCCCCGCCACCTGCGCCTTGATCACCACACGGGCTGAGGCTTCCACGTTGCCGATGGCGCTCACCTGGACGGGAACGTTCCTCTCGACGGCGGTTCCCACCAGCACCGGCACGATCAGTTTTTTTTTCGGATCTTCCGCCTTGGCCTTGCCCGTCGCTTCATTGGAGCAGGCCTGGGCGAGGGCCAGCACCATCCAGATCCAGACCAGAGTGGGGAGCTTTCGATTTCCTGCAGCAGTGGATGTCATCATAAGGAGCTCTCAAAAAGGAGTCATGAGCCTCAATGGCTTTGCATCTCAGAACGTGTCGAAAAAGTGCACTCCGCAACGTCACCCCCGCGAAGGCGGGGGGCCAGATTCCTCATCGAGTCTGGATTCCGGCCTTCGCGGGAATGACGAACGATCGCCCATTCAGACCTTTTGGACACGCTCTCAGGGATCGGGCATGAAGCAGGGAAACGGGGTTGGGGGCGTCTATCAGGTGGTGTTGCGGACGATGCGGCCACAGGTTCGGGCCCCCATGCGAGGAAAGCGTCAGCTCTCGGGAGGGTGCGGGTGTCCACGCAAATCGGTTTCATTGCTCAAGCCGGCCTCGGTCGTGAATTGCAGCCCCGTCAAAACTCCAACAACCCTGTAGTCCGTTGGGTGCACTCACTGAATAACTATACAGCATCCTTCGAGGCGAGCCAAGCAGCTCTCATCTCATGGCGGTGGGGGACTTCCAGACCCAGTCGTAGGGGTTTTCAGGCTTCTGTTTCTTCTTGCTGTAGAGGAAGACGATGCTGATCCTTCGATTGCGCGGGTCTTCCAGGTTGTCTTTGAAGAGGGGGTCCCTGTTGGCGAACCCGACCACCCGGTCCACCCTCGTGGGGCTGATGCCGTCCATCTCGAGCTCCCGCCTGGCCGAGCAGGCCCTGAGAGAAGAGAGCTCCCAGTTCGACATCTGTTCGTTTCGGATGACCGACGCGTCCGTGTGGCCCTCGATGACGACCTTGTTGGGTACGCTCCGCATGGTGTCCGCCGCCACCCTCAGGATCTTCTTTCCGAGATCGGTCATCTGGTAGCTTCCGGGTGGAAAAATCAGTCCTTCATGGGTGTCAACAATTTGAATCCTCACCCCCGATTCCGAAAGATCCACGAGCACATTGCTGGACGCCGAGCCCATGCCCCTCTGGAGCTCGGTGGCGAGGTGGCCCTTCAGTTCCTCTTCCGTGAAGCCTGAGCTGGTGCTGTCGCCCTTTTCGTAGTACTCCTCACCGCCCTTGGTATCCATGGGCTTCATGCCGGAGTCGTGCATGAAGGACTGGCCTCCGTGCTCGAAGAGGCTGAAATGCTTGAAATAAAGAGCCATGACGGCACGCTTTTCGGGGGAGACCATGGATAGGAGCCACATCAGCAGAAAGAAGGCCATCATGGCCGTCACGAAGTCGGCGTAAGCGACCTTCCAGCTTCCGCCGTGGTGTCCACCATGCGCCTTTTTGACACGCTTGATGACAATGATTTTGGGCTTATCGTCCATCAGCTACTTCTTCGACTGTTTGATGAGCTGCTCGAGCTCCAGGAAAGAGGGCCTCTGGTCCTGAGGAACCACCCTCCGGCCGAACTCGACGGCCATCTGGGGCGACGGGCTGTTGACAAAAGAGAGAAGCGCCACCTTGATCACGTTGAGATACTCTCGACCCTCGCTGGCGTTGTTTTCAAGGTTTTTGGCCATGGGCCCCACGAAACCGTAGCACATGAGAACGCCCATGAAGGTCCCGACCAGGGCGGCGCCGATATGGTGCCCCAGGACATCGGGCGGCTGGTCCAGATGCCCCATGGTGATCACGACGCCGAGAACCGCGGCCACGATGCCCAGTCCCGGGAGCGCATCGGCCACGTTGGCGATGGCAGCGGAGGGAATCAGCGCCTCCTCGTGGTGGGCTTCGATTTCATAGTCCAGAAGATTGGCGAGCTCATGGGCGTCGATATCCATGATCGTGAGCGTCCGCAGGGTGTCGGCGAGGAAGGCCAGGGCGTGGTGGTCTTTCAGAAAATTCATATACTTCTTGAATATTTCACTCTTCTCGGGATCCTCGATGTCACTTTCGATGGAGACCAACCCCTCTTTCCGGATCTTGAAGAAGATTTCATTCAAAAGCAGCAGGACTTCTTCATAGTCCCGGCGGCTGTACGCCTTGCCCCCGAACAGCTTGGAGAGGCTGCCCAGGGTGGCTTTGAGGACCTTCGGGGGGGAGGAAATGACGAAATTCCCTATGGCGGCGCCGAAGATGATGATCATTTCCGCGGGCTGAAAGAGAACCGCCAGGTTGCCCTGCCCCATGATATAGCCCCCCACGACACAACCCAGCACAACGAGAATACCGATTCCGGTAAACATGGATCGAGTCTACTGCCTCCTTTTCTTCCTGAGCTGTTCCCGCTGTTTTTCAAAGACGAACTTCACGATCTTCGACCGGATGTCCTCGTCGATGACGGTGAAATTGACGCAGGCGTTGTGTCGGTCGCAGGATGACGGCTCGCTTCGGACCACATGCCCGTAGACGTAGTAGAGAACGTCCGGCTGGGCAGGAAGGAGGAATTTGATTTCCAGGATGTCCCCCACGACAAACCGCTCGGAGCTGTAGAAGCGCAGGCCGCTTCCACTGATGTTGACGGGTGACACCTGCGGCGCCTGCATCTCCTCCCCCTGGAGGCTGAGGGCCTTGAGAATGGCGTCCAGCTTGGCATTGATGACCTGCATGCACTCGGCGAGAGCCTGGTCCTCCAGGTCGGGGAGGGGCGGAAAGGAAACGCCCAGGAACTCATGCGTAGAGCGCGACCTCAGGTCTTCCGTTTCTCCGGGCGGAACCCGGCTCACCTGAAGCGACAGGTAGGTGTCCACCCTCGAATACTCTCTCTCATTACGACACTGTAACTCTTCCATATGCTGCCCAACCCTGGATTCACATCGATTCCACTCATCTCCCACTGCGCCGCAAGGCACAGTTTCCGTTAGCAATCATGGTGCCACACGGGGGGATTGAAGGACTTCGAGGGGTGTGAGCTTGTCGGGGTGTCAGCAGCGCGCGAAAGTCGTTCAGGCAAAATTTGAGCCGCGACGGGCACTTCTTGAGCGGTCCCGCTCGGGCAGTCAAGATCTTTTGTGTCCCTTAGGTCCCTTGGGTCCCTTGGGTCCCTTGGGTCCCTTGGGTCCCTCGCACCCTTCATGGCCGAAGCCTGAAAATCAGCACGGGCAAACCCTACGACGCCGGTCTCCCGGCGCCGGCCTCAGGCTCCCAGCCGCCGCCCAGGGCCTTGAAGAGCGCCACCAGGTTCGTTGAGAGCGCCTGCTCGCTCAAGGCCAGCTGATCCTGGGTCACATCGAGGGCTCGCTGATTGATGAGCACATTCAGAAAATCCACCAGCCCTTTGGAGTAGAGCTCGCTCGATATCTCGACGGCTCTCCGGCTGGCTTCGACCGCCTGGAGCAAAGCCTTGCGGGTCGCGTGCTCCTTGGAATAAGCCACGAGGGCATCTTCCACGTCTTTGAGCGAATTCAGCACCGCCCGCTCATAGCGCACCAGGGCCTGTTCCTGACGTGCGTCCTGAACCTGGATATTGGCACGGATCCTCCCCGCATCGAGCACGGGCCAGCGAACGGAGGGGCCGAATCGCCAGAAGGTGTTGCTGGGCATCGCCGCATCCACCAGGCCGACTCCGTCCTGGCCTGCCGCCCCCGTCAGAAGAAAACGGGGGAAGAGATCGGCCGTCGCCAATCCGATGCGGGCCGTCGCCGCGGCAAGCTCGCGCTCGGCCCGGCGCACGTCGGGTCTCCTTCTGAGGAGATCCGAAGGCAGCCCCACGGGCACGTCCTCCGGACCCACCGGAATCGGCCCTTCCGCTTCCAGTTCGGCCAGCAGTGCGCCAGGCTCCATTCCCAGCAAAACCCCCAGCTGATGGATGGCCTGTCTCGCCGAGCTCTCGAGGACCGGAACCCTCGCTTCCGTGGTGGCCAGCTGGGCCCGGGCCTGGGCCACGTCGAGCTCGCTGCTCAGCCCCGCATCGAAGCGGGCGAAGGTCAGATCGAGGGTCTGCTCCTGTGATTTCAGATTGGCTTCGGCAATGGTGATGCGCCTCTGGTCGCCGCGCAGCTGGACGTAGTTGCGCGCCACCTCGGCCACCAGTGTGACCAGCGCATCCCGAAGATTTTCCTCCGTCGCCTGGATGTCCGCATCGGCCGCCTCCACGGACCGGCGCACCCCGCCGAAGATGTCGACCTCCCAACTGGCGTCGAACCCGACCAGGAAGGAATCCTGAGTCTGCCTGGATCGGCTGCCCCCATCCCCGGACCCCGCCACCCGGTCCCTGTCGGTGCTGACGCCCCCGCTGCTGCGCGAGCGCGAAAAAGAGCCCGCCGCATCCACCGCCGGGTAGGCGTCTGCAGCCACGATCCCTCGGGCCGCCCTGGCTTCCCGAATGCGCGCCTCAGCAAGCATCAAATCCATGTTGGATTCCATGGCCCGATGGATCAGGGAATCGAGCTTTTCGTCATTCATCAGGGACCACCATTCGGCGACCTGGGCCGGCCCCTCCGCCACGCCCGCTGCCGGAAGCTCACTCCACCGGGGCGGCGCATCAAGCCGCGGCTTCACGTAGTCCGGTCCAACGGTGCATCCGACAGCCCAAAACCCCGCAAATCCCACCCAAGCCCAGGCAACCACCTTCGTGAGAGACCGCATAGGACTCAACGACTCCTTCGTATTCAATCCCGAAAAGCAACCATAATACCCGCCGGACTTCATGAACCCGGTCCTTCACCACTGCACAACCCAAAGACCTCCAGGATTGCCTGAGGAACCCTCTCCCATTCTTTCTCGGCGTCCTCTGCGGCCCTGCGGTGAATTCAACCGTGAGACATCTCGCCATCGCGGCCGAACTGGGTCCGGTAAAGGTTGGCGTACACGCCGTCGAGAGCCAGGAGCTCGCCATGCGTGCCCCGCTCGACGATCTCGCCGCGGTCCAGCACCAGGATCTGGTCGGCCGCCAGGATGGTGCTCAGCCTGTGGGCGATGACGATGCTCGTCCGGTTGGCCAAGATGCGCCGCAGCGACTCCTGGATGAGCGCCTCGGACTCGCTGTCCAGATGGCTCGTGGCTTCGTCCAGGACCAGGATCTTCGGGTCCTTGAGGATCACTCTGGCCAGCGCGATCCGCTGCCGCTCCCCTCCGCTCAGCCTGTAGCCCCGCTCGCCGACGACGGTGTCGTAGCCCTCCGGGAGCCCCGCAATGAAATCGTGGATATTGGCGGCCCGGGCGGCGGCCTCGATCTCACCTTCCGTCGCGTCGAGATTTGCATAGAGCAGGTTGGTCCGGATGGTGTCGTGGAAGAGGTGCGTCTCCTGGGTCACCATGCCGATCTGCGCGCTCAGCGAATCCAGGGGCAGGTCACGGAGATCGTGGCCATCCAGGAGGATTCTCCCCCGGGTGACATCGTAGAGCCGCGGGATGAGGTAGGTGAGCGTGGTTTTCCCGGCGCCGCTGGGCCCCACCAGGGCCACCAGCTGCCCCCTGGGGACGCGGAACGAAACCCGGTGCAGGGCTTCCTCACGCGCCTGGCTCGGAGCAGCCGGAGCGGCAGGATCCCCTGCGCCCCCCCAGCCCGGACGGCCGCCGGGGACCCCGCCCGAGCCTCCACCGTGACCGACTCCCCGCCCCTCGGACCGGTCGCTCCCCCGACCCTCGCCTTCGGTGGAAAAAACCGCCGGAACATGGGCCATCATTCCATATCGGCGGACTTCCCGAAGCAGGAATCTGGGGTCGATGCCGTACTGAAAAGAGACTTCCTCGAAGACCAGTTCCCCCGACACATCGCTCAAGACCGTTGCATCGGGCTTTTCTTCGATCTCCACGGGCAGATCGATCACCTCGAAAACCCGCTCGAAGCTGACCATGGACGTCGCAAACTCGACCGGCGCGTTGGCCAGCGATCGCAACGCTCCGTAAAAGGAAGCGAGGTAGGCGGCAAAAGCCACGACCGTGCCCACGCTGAAGCTTCCTTCCATGGCAAAATAGCCGCCGATGCCGTAAACCAGGGCCGTCCCGACCCCGCTCACCACTCCGATGATCACCAGGGTGGCGGACCCCATGACCGCCCGCTGTATCCCGATGTCACGCGCTTTCGAGGCCCGCTCCCTGAAACGGCTCACTTCCAGGGGACGGCGGCCGAAGAGCTTGACCAGGAGCGCTCCGCCAATGGAAAGCGTCTCGTTGGCCATGGTGTTCATCTGGGCGTTGGCCTCCATCTGACGCCGGGAGAGCGCCCGAAGGCGACGGCTCATGGGGCGCGACACGGCAAAGTAGAGCGGGAAGATCGCGACGCTCAGCAGGGTGAGCCGCCAATCCAGGAAAGACATGACCGAAAGGAGCACCACGACCTGGATGAGGTTGCTCGCAATGTCCACGATGGTGTTGCTGATGGCGTTGTGGGCTCCCACCACGTCCATGTTGAGCCGGCTCATGAGCTCGCCCACCTGGGTGTGGGTGAAAAATCGGAGCGACATGCGCTGCAGGTGGCTGAACAGGGCCAGGCGCAGGTCGAAGATGACGCCCTCGCCCACCGAAGCGTTGAGGCGCCGCTGGACGACCGTCACGAAACCCGTCACCATGGGAAGCAGCAGGAGCGCCGCACTCAGGAGGAAGAGCTGATCGAAATCGCGGGACGGGATCGTCCCGTCGATGAGCTGCCGGAGAATCAGGGGCTGGACCAGGTTGAGGCCCGAGAGGCAGAGGATCAGCACCAGGAGCCCCGCCACCCTCCAGCGGTAGAGCCAGCCGTAGGAGAGGGCCCGCTTGAGGAGGCTCCAGGTGATGTGAGGTTTCTCATCGGAGGCCAGCAGCGAGCCGCGAAAGCCCCCACCCTGAAAGGCCATCATTCTCCCTCTGGATCTGAAGAACCAACCCGCTCACCTTGCAAAACGAGAACGCCCTTCAGTTTATTGGACAGGGATTCAATTTTCGCCTTGAGGTCGGGCGGCTCCAGAGAAAAACAGAGATCCGAGGTCGCGCTTCTGAATCGCCCGGAATCCAGGTTGGCCATGGCTGAATCGAACTTCTCCCGGCCGATGTCCAGTTCCAGCTCGACATCCTCTTTCAGGGTCTCTTCCATACGGTGACTCCATCACGGTCGACATGAGCCCGGAAGAGCCCGGGATCCCTCCGGTGGTCCGCTTCAACGAGGGGGATGACGTTGACGTAAGAATAATCCTCAATGTCGGGCAAGGCCGTTGCCTTCAAGGAATCGAGCTTCGTCAGGAGTGCAGGATCGCGCCCGGTGAGCAGAACGAGAAGATCCAGGTCGGAATCCTCTCGGGACTGCCCTCGGGCACGGGAGCCGAAAACGATGATCTCCACCACTTGATCGAGCCTCGAGAAGCTGGAGATGATGGATTCCATGAGCTTTTCCTCGTAGGGACTCAGAACCACCCGAAGCACCCCCTCTCCAAACCCTTATTTCACAGCCATGCCCCTCAGTGCACCTCCCACCCAACTGTGTGCCCGAATCGATCGTCATTCCCGCATGGTCCCAGCGGGAATCCAGAGGCTTGAAAGCCGCAGGATCCCCGCCAAAAACATGCGGGGATGACGTGCGATGAAAACGGCGAATAGGAACAACCTTTTGCGTGGGCCTTTTCTCAGGCCTTGACCAGCTCACGGCTGTACAGGAACGCCCCGTCACGCTCGACCCATTCCCCGCCTCGACGCTCCAGGATCCACCCGCTCGCCTTGCGACCGCCGAATGGCAGCCTGAGCGGCGTGAGCGTGAAATCCGGATTCTCGTGAACCATCCCGAAGCTCTCGGAGAAGAGCCCCCGCGCCCCTTCGGGAGGCGTCCCGAAATAGGCCAGGAGAAAGCCATAGCGCGTCGTCAGCACTTCCCGGACCGCCGCCTCGGAATCCTCGAAGGACTTCAAGGCCAGGAACGGCCCAAACATTTCCAGGTCGGGGATCTGCTCCATCTCGAGAACCATCGGGTGCACGTACGGTCTGTCGATGCCGCCGGCCAGGACCCTCGCCCCGTCGCATTGCCCCAGGGCATGCTCGAGGATCTTGATGGTTCGCTCAACCCGGATGGGGCCGATATCCGTGTCCGTATCCAGCGGGTCTCCCACCTTCATGGCCTGGGCTCTCCGAAGAACGTCCTCCCGGATCCTCTCGTACAGGCTTCTGTGAATCAGGGCCTTCTTGATGGTCGTGCAGTACTGCCCGCCATTGATGAAGGCTCGACGGGCGATGAAACGTGCTGCCGCCTCGGGATCGGCGTCGGGGAATACGACAGCTGCCGGCATGCCCCCCGGGCCCGCAAAAAAAAGCTTCTCGAAGCTCTCCCGGTGCTCCCGGTAGGCCGCCCCGACGGCCGATGCGCCGGACATGAAGAGCACGCGAACCGCGGCATCCCGCACGCAGCGATGGCCGAATTCCCGGTTGTCCTCCCCCACCGTGGGCTCGAAGGCCGAAAAGGGTTGTGAGATGTCCGCGATCAGCCGGGCCGAGCGAGGCGTCCAGGACGAGAAGCTGAACCGCAGGCGATTTCCACTGAGAAGCGCAGCGCCGCCCAGCTTGGACATCATCACCACGGGGGCGTCGTATGGGAAGATGGCCGCGACCGTGCCATACGGCTTCCCACCCGCCACCCAGTCCACTTCCTCCTCCATGCTCCGGAGATGCTGAACGCTGAGTTCCGACTCCAGCAGCGTGACCTTCACCGGAAAACCCGCATCCGCCGCCCCGGCCTCCGCCAGGTCCTCACGGCGGGCGTCAATGCGCTCCGCCAGTTCGTGAATCGCCTCCAGGCGAGGCCTGAAATCGTTAGCTTCTTTCATTGGACCCTCCCGCTCTGCCATCATTCGCTTCGCCCTGCAAACACGAAAGAGTATAGCACTTCTCCTTACCAGATTGGAAACCTCGCTCGATCATGTTGAGGTATGTCGAAAAATCTTGCGATACTGGATACTTCTTTGAATGCAGGTATGACTTCGGTTATACTGCTCTCCAAAGGAGCGGGGATGATGAAGACCAGAAAGACTGCCATTTCGCTTCCGGAAGATACCTTTTTTCAGGCCGCGGAGCTTGCCAGGCGTCTCGGCATGAAGCGCAGCCAGTTGATTTCAGCAGCTTTGAAAGAATATCTGGAGCGACACCGGGAAGATCGCATCACCGAGACCCTGAACGATCTTTACACCAGAGAGCCATCCGGAACGGACCCGCTGCTGGAAAGATTGCAGCTCACCAGTCTTCCCGGGGAGGACTGGTGATGCGGCGCGGGGAGATCTGGTGGGCGTCACTTCCGTCCCCCCGGGGCTCAGAGCCAGCTTATTCCAGGCCCGTGCTGATCGTCCAGGCCGATTCCTTCAACCTAAATTGAGCGATTAGCTCTTAGCTGTTAGGTATTAGCTCAACAAGTTTAATAGGTTATCCCACCATTGATCCGAACTTGGTGAGTGGGAATCTATGAGGCACAACTTACTGAAGTCTTTGGCTAAAAGCTAATCGCTAACGGCT
>Ga0105094_10001880_pt1 | contig 11008 bp, 9 predicted proteins | sample PPLLak1March2015_2_FD_87023 | JGI IMG/M metagenome (GOLD analysis project Ga0105094, IMG submission 87023) | Freshwater sediment microbial communities from Prairie Pothole Lake near Jamestown, North Dakota, USA - PPLs Lake P8 Core (3) Depth... | ecosystem: Environmental > Aquatic > Freshwater >...
AAGGGAATTTTCCAAAAGCCAGAAATACTTATCAGTATGAAAATCTTGCCGGTAAAGAACTGGATATGCCGCCGATGACTCCTTCAGTGCTTTTGAAGAAGACAACATATAGAGTGGCTTCATACGTAAAGCCCGGACTTGCTTATTATTTTCTCAGGGAAACGCTCGAAAATGAAATTTTTGACAAAGCACTGCGTGAATACATTAATCGCTGGAATGGAAAACATCCTATTCCATTCGATTTCTTTTATACTTTTAATCATGCGGCCGGGAAAGATCTTGATTGGTTTTGGATTCCCTGGTTCTTTGAAAAAGGGTATCCCGATTTAGGTATAAAGAATGCATTCATTCAAAAGGGTAAACTGCATGTAATTATCGAGAAAAGGGGGTCTGTGCCTGTTCCAATAAAATTAACCATTCTTCAATCCGATGATCCGGAAAGTTCCCGCATTGATATTGATGTAGTTTATAAAACTGCAGCAGTCTGGGAATCGGGAGAAGAAGAGTATTTAATTGAATATGATTTCCCCTTTGATGAAGATAAAATAAAAATTATAAGTTTAGGGAGTACGGATATTCCTGATATTGACAAAACGAATAATGATTTCATTTTTAAGCGGGTAGAAGATCCTTAAATTGTGATTATTTTCATTATAAACCGACCTATTTCTGAGTATTTTAAGGTAAACAAAATTATGGAGGATATGATGGATAGGCTAAGAATAAAAGGAAACTGGAACGAATTGAAAGGCAGAATTAAGCAGAAATGGGGTGATTTGACCGATGATGATCTTATGTATGAGGAAGGAAAAGATGACGAACTAATAGGGAAAATTCAGAAGAAGACAGGCAGAACACAGGAAGAAATAATAGATTATATCAACAGCTTGTAAATCATTGAAAATAATTATAATAAGCCGCCTTTGACATGGGCGGCTTTTTTTTTTGGAAAAAATCTCTCCAGGGCTAAAATCAAAGTTTAATTTGATTGAAAACCTACTTATCCGCATATTATTGCAATAACTTTTTTTGCAGTAATGAAATTAATTAAATACATTCTTTATTTTTCCCCTATAACAATTTTTATTATAATATCTTCGTTCAAAGATCTCAACAAAGGCGCCTTAGGAACACTCGACAATCCGATAAAAATTTATTTTACACCTTCGGTCGATGCCAACCGCATTACTTCAAATGCAAAAGAATTAATTAAATTTTTAGAAAAAGAAACCGGCTATTTTTTTACAACCGCCGTTCCGTCGAATTTTATCACCCTTGTTGAAGCATTCGGTACAAAGAGGGCGGATATTGCAGGCATCAATACTTTTTCATACCTGATGGCAAATGAAAAATACGGAGCTGAGGCAAGGCTCAGAATTGTAAGGGATAATAATGAGATAACTTATAAAGCCCAATTTTTAGCCCGCTACGATTCGGGGATAGACAATATTACGGATATCAGCGGAAGAAGCTTTGCTTACGTGGATCCTTCCTCAACATCCGGCTATATCCTTCCAAAAGCTATGCTTCAAAAACTTGGAGTTAAGCCGAGTGAAACTGTTTTTGCAATGAAACATGATAATGTAGTTATGATGATTTATCAAAAGCAGGTTGATGCAGGAGCAACTTATTACGCACCGCCCGATCCGAAAACCGGAAAAATACTTGATGCAAGAATGAGAGTAGCCGAGCAGTTCCCGGATATCGAAAAAAAAGTAAAGATTATCGGATTTTCCGAAGATATTCCGAATGATCCGTGGGTTTTCAGGAAAGATATGGATGAGGGAATGAAAAAGAAGATTATTAATGCTATTCTGAAATTTATTAAGACGGAAGAGGGACGCAGAGCAATGTACGAAATTGCGGATATTGTTGATCTTATTCCTGCAACCGATGAAGACTACGATCCCTTAAGGAAAATGCTTAAAGAACAAAATATATCTTTTGAAAAATTAAATAGTAAATGATTCTCCAAGTTAAAGATCTTCACAAAATTTATAAAAACGGAACACATGCGCTGAAAGGAATCTCATTCGATGTTTCGGAAGGGGAATTCTTAATAATTATCGGATTAAGCGGATCGGGAAAATCAACTTTGCTGAGGTGCATAAACCGGCTGATTGAACCGACATCGGGTTCAATTCATTTCAGGGGAAAAGATATCACGCACATACAGGGGGAAGAGCTTCGAAAAACTAAAATGCAGATCGGAATTGTATTCCAGCAGTTTAATCTAATAAAAAGAAGATCAGTCCTTACTAACGTTATCACAGGTAAGTTGGGAGTGCTCCCTACATTCAGCTCCATTATTGAAAAATATCCGGAGGAAGTTTATAAGGAAGCATATCAATGTCTTGAAACAGTGGGCATTAGAGAGAAAGCAAAAGACAGGGCAGATTCTTTAAGCGGGGGACAGCAGCAGAGGGTTGCAATTGCCCGAAGCCTTATGCAGAAACCTAAATTGCTTCTTGCCGATGAACCGGTGGCTTCACTCGATCCGGCTACTTCAAATTCGGTGATGCTTTACTTTGAAAAAATAAACAAAGAAATGGGAACTACAGTTATATGCAATCTTCATTTCTTAAGTCTTGTAAGAAGATATGCCACAAGAGTAATTGCATTAAAAGCCGGTGAATTAATCTACGAAGGAAATCCGGCCAGCATTGATGAAAAATGGTTTAAAACAATTTACGGCGAGGAAGCTCAGGAGGTTGAAATAAGATGAATGCAATTCAAAAAATAGAAAATCCTCCCGGTCAAGTGATTCAATCGAATAAGAAACTGGAAATTAAAATTGCATTTGTAAAAGCTGCCTTGCTGGATGTTTTTTTTGTTTTTTATTCAATCCTTGTTCTGCAGAGAGCGGTTTATTATAAGTTCATTCTGGAATTAAGAGAGCTGCCGTTTTCTTGGACCGAAATCGGCATAATTTTTTTAATAAGCTTAATTATAGGAATCGGCTGGACATGGACAAGAACCTCGTTATCATGCAGTTTATTCGGTATTTCAAGTGATAGTAAAGCAGCAAAACTGACGGTTGAGATATTCGGCTGGTTTCTCTTCAATATTACATTTATTGCCGGATGGATTGTAACAAAAGTATCGTTAGCGGGACTTTTCAGCAGCGAAGGAATTCAAGGAGCAAATAGAATTTTCGGATCCCTCTTTAAGCCGGAATTCGGGATTTTTGATGATGCACTTTTCGCAATAATTGAGACTATATACATAGCTCTCCTGGCCACATTAATTTCAATACCGCCGTCCCTTTTATTAAGTTTTTTTACTGCTAGGAATCTAATGAAGGAAAATAAAATTTTATTGTCCGTCTATTATGTTTTACGGATAATTTTAAATTTCACCCGGTCGATTGAACCGCTGATCTGGGCAATAATTTTTTCAGTTTGGGTCGGAATTGGTCCTTTTGCCGGCATGATTGCTTTGCTTGTTCATACAATTGCATCAAATGCAAAACTGTATTCCGAGGCGGTTGAAAGTATAGAATTAGGTCCCGTGGAAGCGATTTCCGCAACGGGCGCAAAAAAAATTCAGGTAGTTTGGTTTGCAGTGGTTCCGCAGATATTTCTGCCGTTTCTTTCTTTTACAATTTACCGCTGGGACATAAATGTAAGAATGGCAACGGTTATCGGATTAGTCGGAGGAGGCGGAATAGGAACAATGCTGATCCAGTACCAGGGACTTGCAAAATGGCGTGAGGTTGGTCTGATAATTTTATTGATTGCATTTGTAGTCTGGATTATGGATTATATAAGTGCGAGAGTAAGGGAAGCTATTTATTAAAAATTTTACTGTTCAAGATTTCCTCACAAAATTCGCCGGCATATTTTAGTCTGTCATCTAGAAAATATGAAATGAATTCATTGGTGCAAAAAGCGTATGCCTGAATGTTAGGGCAACCTTTTTTAATAATTTCTATCTATTTTAAGAGTCAAAATAAATTAATTTAGGCGGAAAATGGAAAGACAATTTGAAGTGCAGCTTGAAAAGCTGCGGAAAAGAATTCTAAAAATGTCGAGCCTTGTAGATGAGCAGGTAGATTATGCTTTAAGAGCTGTTGAAGAAAACAACCTCGATTTTGCAACACTTGTTATCAGCAGGGAAGATAAAGTTGACAAATATGATTTGAAAATAGAAAAAATTTGTCAAAGAATTATTGCCCTTTCCCAGCCTGTAGCAATGGACCTGCGGTTAATAATATCTGCAATTACCATTGATACAAATCTTGAAAGAATCGGAGATATTGCAGTTAATATATCGGAAATTTTTTTAATGATGAAGGAGAAGCCGGATTTTATCGCTAGAAGCAAATTTGCCGATATGGCTAAAGTTGTTAAAGAGATGATGAAAAATGCAATCGATTCGTTTATTAACGGCGATCCGAAGCTTGCGCAAAAAGTTATTGAAACAGATAAAATTCTGGACGGCTACAACAGGGAAAATCATCAGATTCTTATAAACATTATGAAGGAGAACCCGAAGAATATTGAACCAGCGGTTGCTTTGCTGGTTATCTGCCGCCAGCTGGAAAGAGTGGGGGATCATTGTACAAATATTGCCGAAGATGTTTTTTTTATAGTTGAAGCGCAAATGATAAAACATAAATACGAGAAATTCCTGTTTAACGAAGATGCCGACGACGAAGATGAAATTGAAGGTCCTGCTGCGGTACAATAAAACAGCGGATTGAAAATCTCCTGAAGATTTTATTTTTAATCCCCGGCCTTTATTTAAAAAAGCTCTCAAGCTCATTAATTAAATTTTCTTTTTTAACTTTCATCTGTTCTTCATTCTGATTTGCAACTCCGTCTGCCGGATTTGCTGTATTTGTAAGAATGCTGCCGAAAAGCAATCCCCAGCTGTGAGCAGAAAAAAAATCGGCAAGAGTGCCGGTTTCTTCTTTTTTAGGCGAGCGTTTTAACAAATCTTTTACCGCAGCCTTTTCTTGATTTAAAAGTTCCTGCAATGAATTCAGTTCAGGGTCAATTTGCGTTCCCGTTAATATATGAAGCAGTAGCTCGAATATGAGTTTGTACCTGCTGCCGAGATTTTCCTTAAATGCAAGGTACTCAATGATAATCTCTTTAGGGGTTTTAGATTCGTTATTTAAAATTAATTTTATTTCTTCAAGATAAAGAGATATCTCATAGTTTAGAGTTTTATAATAAAGATCTTCTTTTGATTTAAAGTAGTGATATATTGTTGCTTTGCCTATACGCAGGTCGCGCGCAACTTCATCGAGGGTGGTTTTGTTAAGCCCGTGCTTGGTAAATCTTTTGACAGCAGCTTTTATAATTTGGATTTTTCTTTCCTTATCCAAACAGGTCTACCTTTTTTCACTGAAAAGAACTATTAAAAAATAATTATTAAAATATTGAATAGCTATTTATGCCGAAATAAAAAAAGCCCGTATGCCGTACTTTAGGCATCCAGGCTTTTTAAGCAATGCAGAAAATTTTTGAGTTCAGCTTTTTACTATTTTTTTCGCATCTTCAATAAGCGATTCAACTTTTTCTTTTCCTCCACGGAAAAGTTCTTCTGCTTTTTCTTTCCCCGTTTCAACATACTGGTTTACATCATCAAGAATATCATCTTTTTTATGACCGATTTTTTTCCTCAGTCTTTTACCGCTCATTGGTGCAAACAGCATGGCAGCAGCGGCTCCGATTAATCCGCCGATTAACAGCCCCTTAATAAATCCATTCGATCCGGAATTATGCATTTTATTTCTCTCCGCAATAAATAACAAAATTAATATTGATAATATGTAATTAATAAATCTTTAAATAAACTACAAACAAGATTATCACAACTCTTTTTCAACTGAATTTCTTTCTGCCGATTGCAAAAAATCTAATTAAAAGAAAGCCTGCAATGAAGCCGCCGATGTGAGCGCCGTACGCAATGCCTCCTTCCTGTGCTCCCGCACCAAGCACACCGATTCCGCTTATTAACTGAAAAACAAACCACATACCGATTGCTAAAAGTGCCGGTACTTCGGTTAGAAAATAGAACATGAGTACAACCACACGCCTGGTTGGAAAGAGCATTAAATAACCTCCCAATACGCCTGAAATGGCACCGGATGCCCCTAGTGTTGGAATGAATAAATTGGCTCCGGTGAATTTACTGGCAAAAACATGAGCAAGAGAGGCTAAAATTCCGGAAACGATATAAAAAATGAAATACCTGGAATGACCGATTCTATTTTCGATATTATCTCCTAAGATAAATAGAAAAAGCATATTGCCGAATAAGTGGGCAATCCCTCCGTGCATAAACATAGATGTAATTATTGTCAGGTAAACAGGTATCGGGGTCGGCTGAAGACCCGGTATTCTGAAAGTATCGCCCGAGATAGGATCGGAAACAATCCTGTCGTCGCTTACAATGTCTTCCCCCGATAAAATTTCTGCCGGCACTGCGGAATACGTATAAGTAAACCGCTGATCACTCCCGAAATTCTGGAAAAAAAAGAAAACGACCACATTAATTATTATCATTAAATAATTAATTACCGGTTTTATTCTGCGGTCACGGTTGTCATCGCCAATCGGCATCAGCATCGGTGTTCCCTCTAAGAAAATAAAAAGTTAAGAAAGATAAAAAATATATATACTTATAAAAATATATATACTTATAAAAATATATATACTTATAAAAATATATATACTTATAAAAATATATATACTTATAAAAATATATAGTTGTTAGCTATATTATCAAATAACTGAATGCAGATGATCTTCAGCAGGAAAGGATCATTTCTATTTTTTACTAAACAGAGGATTTAGAATTGTGGAAATGATTATTACTAGAATGCACCCTATTACATTATACCATAAAAAGGAAATGTCGGTAAACAGAAAGCATGCAATAACTGCGGCCTCGGCAATAAGGGCGGCAGTAAAAACACTTGTTCCTTTAATATGTTTTATAAAGAAAGCAACTAAAAAAATTCCTAAGATTGTTCCATAAAATAATGAACCCAGAATATTTACTGCTTCTATTAAAGTTCCAAGCCCGCTGGCGAATTCCGCAAATGCAATTGCATACAGTCCCCAAAAAACAGTAGCTGTCTTTGTAACAATTAAATAATGTTTGTCGCTTGCATCTTTTTTAATTAGTCTTTTATAAACATCTACAATTGTTGTTGAAGCAAGGGAATTAATTTCCGATGAAGTTGAGGACATTGATGCTGCAAAAATTGCCGCTAGCACAAGTCCGATTAAACCTGCAGGCAGATAGTTAAGCACAAATGTGAGGAATATATAATTTGAATCGTTGCTGTTTGAACCGGGGACACTGGTTTCTATGAGATCAACTGCCTGGGTGCGGATTTTTTTGAGTTCATTTTGTGAACGCGTTATTTTTTCCTCGGCATCATTAATTTTCCTTTCATCATTTGATTTTATAGCCTCCGATAATCCGTACAGCCCGTTTTTGTTCTTTTCAAAAGTTTCTTTAAAATCCCTTTCCAGCATTCCGTATTCCCCGGCATGAGCGCTGTTTTTCAGTTTTGCCGTTTCCACCGGATTAAAGAAAAGGGGAGGAGCAGTAAATTGATAAAAAACAAAAAGCATTACACCCATGAATAAAATAAAAAACTGCATCGGAATTTTAACAATTCCGTTTACCAGCAAGCCCAGCCGGCTTTGAGCTACCGATTTTCCTGTGAGATACCTTTGAACTTGTGATTGATCAGTACCAAAATATGAGAGCTGAAGAAATAATCCACCGATTATTCCCGACCAGAAGCTGTAGCGGTTATTCAAGTCGAATGAAAAATCTATAGCATTCATTTTCCCCATCTTCCCGGCTAATCTTACCGAATCGGCAAAAGAAAGGTTGTCCGGAAGCAGGAATAAAATCATGAAGAATGCTGCAGCCATTCCGGAAATAATGATGATCATCTGGTGGAATTGAGTCCAGTTAACCGCTCTCGACCCTCCCGCAGCAGTGTAAATTATTACAAGTCCGCCAATAATTAAATTTGTTAAAAATAAATTCCATCCCAGAAGAACCGAAAGGATAATTGAAGGGGCATAAATTGTTAAACCCGCGGCCAATCCTCTTTGTATAAGAAATAAAAATGCTGCCAGAGCTCTTGTCTTTAAATCAAACTTGTTTTCAAGAAATTCATATGCAGTATAGACTTTTAGTTTATAATAAAGAGGAATGGCAGCCACGGAAATTATAATCATTGCTAACGGAAGCCCCAGGTAAAACTGTATGAACCTCATTCCGTCTACGTATGCCTGCCCGGGAGTAGAGAGAAATGTAATTGCGCTTGCCTGTGTAGCCATAACCGAAAGAGTTATAGTATACCACTTCATATCATGGTTGGAAAGAATATAGCCTTGTATGTTCCGGCTGCCGCGTCCCTTCCAGACACCGTAAAGAACAATAAACAGTAGTGAAGCAGACAGAACAATCCAGTCGGTTGTATTCATTCTAGGATTCTGGTCAATATATAGAACAAGATAATTAAAAGAATAAGATTTCCCAGAACCAATGAATACCAGGCTTTCCAGGTTTTAAATGGCGGAGGCGAAGGCTCCTCTTCATTAAAAAGATCTTTTAAGAATTCTTTCATGGGGAAAATTTTTTTTACTGATAAAATTATTGAATGTTCACTTTAAAAGCTCCTCTTCCGAAGTTATGATTCCGGGTTTTTTACGGGGCTATCTCTTTACGGCGATAAGCCAGGCGAGTTTATGCTTCCGAGTTCTTTTTCCAATTCAGATGAATTATATTTTCCTGCGGATATAAGATTTATAAAAATCCGGTATGCGCCGGGAATTCCGGCCGGTATCTGCCTGAACCAGGAAAATCCTGTATAAATAAAGACACCTTTTCCGTATCTCGTAAAAAGCAATCCACCTTCAAGAGGGGATTCCCCGGGATCTTTAGTTGAAAGAATTGTTTCGTATCTGGGATCCCATTCATCAGCAAAGTATAAGCCTCTTTCCTGGATCCAGTTTTTAAAATCATCCTGACTGATAATATTAGGAAAGTTTAGAACCTGATGCTCTTTTTTCGAAAAGTGTACAGGTGCTGTTTCATCGGTTACTCTTTCCCTGGAAAGATTAAAATTGTAAGGCCCGATCTCTTCGGTCTTTAAACCTCGATTGACATTGTACTGAACTATTAAAGTGCCTCCGTCTTTAACATACTCCAATAGTTTCTTACTATCCGATGCAAGCTTATCCTGCGTGTTATATGCGCGGACACCTGCTATAATCGCATCAAAACTGTTGAGCTTGCCGTTGTTAAAATGCTGGTCTTTTAATTCCACCACATTATATCCAAGCTGCTCCAGGTATTCCGGTATTTCGTCTCCCGATCCCATTATATAACCGATATTTTTAACTACTTTTTTTGTCTCGAGACGGATTAGCTTTGCCTTTGATTCGGGAAATATTGTTTGTACCGGTATGTGCGGATGATTTATTACACGCATTCCGGTTTTAATAATTTTCCCCCCGACTTCGGCCTGCATCTCTATTTCTCCTTCACCCGCTTCTTTTGGGGGATAAATAGTAAACCCGAATAATTTTTCTTCTCCTTTGTTTCTTAAATTAAAATTTATTTCTCCCGGTTCAGCTTTCCAGATTTTAGGAAGAAGAACTTTTAAACTGCCCGATATTGATTCTTTATTACTTCTGAGATTTATAAAAATTTCTTTTTTATTGCTGTCGGGAAAAATATAAACCTTCTCATCCAGATTTATGGAAACATTGGGTGTAACAGCAAAAGGCCTGTATATTTCGCCGTCCACGGGGTCTACACGCCTGAATTGTACCGGTTCTTCAAAAGTAATCTCCGTTCCTTTTGCTTTTATAGTAAAGGAAACCAGAAGAGGAGTGTTATTATCGGCTGAACCAATCAGCTTTTGATCATTGATCTGATAAGAACCTTTTAATTTTTTTTCGGTAAGCCAGTAAGGCTGGGAGTAGTTTATATTTTCCGGCAGTTTAATTAGAAAATCATTCTGTACGAATTTTCCGTTTGTAAGCGAGTCCGATAATTCTTCCTGATTCGGATAATCCGGATTAAAATTTCCCGAACTGCTTTTCACCTCGATCTTTTCAAGAATAAGAGAAAAGTTCGATCGATTCACAGCACCTGCAGAAATTCTAAGTGTATCGCCGGGGCATGCAGAAAAATCACCGGTAATAGCTTCGAGCCAAAGCCCCGCTGCAGAACGGATAACTTCAAGCAGCTCTTTCTTTTTTACTTCAGCCCAATATTCATCCTCGATGTTTTTTATTTCATTATTAGCCTCCAGAAGCAATGGAATAATTGCAGAAGGATTTTCGGGATCAAAATCTTCATTTGCCTTTTTTAAAATTTCACCCATCCTGCTTCCATTCGGAATCCGGTTCCAGCTCAAATCAATATTTTCCAGCAGGTCTTTATCTGCTTTTTCACCGCCAGTGTAAGTAAAATAATTAAATGTTTCACCGCGTCTTCCCATTGAACCGAAACCCTGGCTTTTATGCATTGTCCGGCTTTTTGCGGCTATTTCGGTATAAGATCTTCCAAGAAGTTTATTGTAACTGCCCAAATCTATTGTAATCAGTTTATCGGGAGTCCGCTCATCGGAAGGCCATGAGTTCCAGTAAATCCTTTTTGCCTGCCACGGCTTTACAAATTTTAACTGGTCAGGGAATTTTGTAGAATCGGCTGCCATTTTGAACGCTTCTTCGGCAAGTATTGAGGACGCTGTATGGTGTCCATGTCCGCCCTCCCCGGTAGGAGGAAACCGGGTTATAATTACGTCCGGCCTGAATTTTCTTATAATCCAAACAACATCTGATAAAATTTTTTGCTTATCCCATATTTCCAGAGTTTCTTCCGGAGATTTTGAGTAGCCGAAGTCTATTGCGCGGGTAAAAAACTGCTCAGCACCGTCAATTCTTCTCGCAGCTAAAAGTTCCTGTGTACGGATAACACCTAAAATTTCATCCTGTTCGCTTCCAATTAAATT
>Ga0105094_10001883_pt1 | contig 10994 bp, 11 predicted proteins | sample PPLLak1March2015_2_FD_87023 | JGI IMG/M metagenome (GOLD analysis project Ga0105094, IMG submission 87023) | Freshwater sediment microbial communities from Prairie Pothole Lake near Jamestown, North Dakota, USA - PPLs Lake P8 Core (3) Depth... | ecosystem: Environmental > Aquatic > Freshwater >...
AAACCCTCCCTTGTCAATGGCCTCGGTGAACTGTTTACCGAAAACGCTCCATGCGTACAGGGTCCCTAAAGCCAGATTTAAACCCGTCCCTGAAAAAGTGACAAGCCAGCCTTTTTTACTCATATTTTTCTCCTCCCGTCCAAGGTTCTAAAATGGCCTATAATTATAGTATTCGGAAAATAAAATTTCAAGGAAAAAGTGAATTTTTTAACAAAATGGATTATTATTTTATTCATCAATGATTTCAAATAACTATATCCACATTATCTTAAAAATCGATCGATTGTGTTAACGCTAACATTGGACGTTGTGTTAACGATAACACTATTGCTGAGCAACCCTCGTCAATCCAACCGGTCCGGGCGGTGCCGTTCCTTTCTAGAGGAAGGGGGCGTTGCGGGACTCAGGCGCGCTCTCCTGGTGCGGGGTAAGGGAATTACAAAATCATTGTTCAAATGGGATTAATTTGAGTGCGGATTGTCTTACCTGACCACCTTCATTCTCCGATGATCTTGACAAGAACCCTCTTTCTTCGTCTGCCATCAAACTCGCCATAAAAAATCTGCTCCCATGGCCCGAAATCGAGTTTCCCCTCGGTAATAGCCACAACGACTTCCCTACCCATGATCTGGCGTTTTAAATGGGCATCGCCATTATCCTCCCCGACATTATGGCGATACTGTTTAACGGGTTCGTGGGGAGCAAGTTTCTCAAGCCAGACTTCAAAATCGTGGTGAAGTCCGGATTCATCATCATTGATGAAAACGGACGCGGTAATGTGCATGGCGTTAACCAGCATCAGTCCGTCTTTAACTTCACTCTCTCTGAGACATGCCTCGACCTTCGGGGTAATGTTGATAAAAGCCCGCCGTGTCGGCACTTCAAACCAGAGTTCTTTCCGATAGCTTTTCATTGACCTTCCCCTTCCTCCCTCTCCACCCCCTTTGCCTGTCTAAGGACAGCAAAATGATACCAAAGGGAGGGATTGCCCCTCTTTGGCAAAGAGGGGCAATGGAAGATTTTCTAACGCCTATGTCAATTCAATTTTGAGACACTTAATAAGTTCTATATCAGACAGGACAGGAAACCACAATCACAATTTGAAATCCAAAATTGAGGAGAGTTTGGCTTTTAACTTTACCGGAAAGTTAAGGTTAATATCTTGAGAAAAGTCTAAGTGTTGAAGGTGTACCTGAGCACCTACTACTCTTCAATCGAAGCGTGCTTCTATGATCGAGGATTTCGGGTAGAAATCATGCATGGGGGTTCAATATTTGAGAATCAAATTGAAACATTTTGCGAAGTCTAAAAACAGAGCGTTGATAGCAGCTATTGCCCCCCGGAGAATGACGATTTTGTTACTATATGGACGAGAGCGTTTTTCGATTTCGGGAAGATACTTGACAGAGTTTCCAAATCATGATAGAAAGTTTCCGTTTAGGAAACCTATTCCTTTCTCGCTTGACCTCTCTCAAGAATAAGATCATAAGGGCGGATTTGAGGGTCGACCGGATGATTCAAGAATCGGAATTGGGAAAAAGAATCAAAGAGTTTCGAATGAAAAAGGGGTTGACTCTTCAGAAGCTTGAAGAGAAAACCGGCTTTACAAAAGGTTATCTTTCAAAAGTCGAAAACACCAAAAAGGCGCCTCCCGTTTCCACTTTAGTCGTCCTGGCGAAGGCTTTGGAAGTTAGCCTCTCAGAGATTTTTGGAGAAAAAGAAGAGAAAAGTACCATTTCCATGGTGAAAAGGAACGAACGGCAAGTGGTTGCCCGAAACGGAACGGTCTTCAGTTATTCCTATCAAACCGTGGCGCACAAATTCTACAAAAAACATATGGAACCGTATATTTTGACCCTTCCTGTCAAGCCGAAGCAGGTACCTTTTTTTCAACACGACGGGGAAGAAATCCTCTTCGTTCTCGAAGGGACCATGAAATTCCTCCACGGAGACCAGGAATTCATTGCGGAAGAAGGCGACTGCCTTTACTTTGATGCAAGCGTTCCCCACCATGGCATTTGTCAAGGGAAAAAAGAAGTGAAATGCTTGATGGTGATTTATACTCCGGAGTAAATTAGGACTAAGAAATTGAAGGCCGAACAGATACGAAACATCGGAATTCTCGGAGCAGGACTCATGGGCCACGGGATTGCCCAGGTCTTCGCGCTAAAAGGGTACAAGGTTAAACTTTTTGACAATGACTCAAAGGTGCTTCAGAGTGTTCCCGAGAGGATTCGTAATAACTTACAGACCTTGTTGGAAATGGGCCTGGTAGAATCCCGGAAGCTCGAAGATTGTCTAAATCACGTCCAGCTCTCTCACACCTTAGGGGAAATGTGTGAGGGGATCGAATTGGTCATTGAAGCGGTCAGCGAAAATTTAGATCTAAAAAGGGCAATTTTTTCGGACCTGGAGCGCCTGACGCCATCCGAAACGATTCTGTGTAGTAATACCTCCGGCATCAGCATTAGCCTGATCAGTGAAAAACTCCAATTCAAAGAGAGGGTGGTCGGCACCCACTTTTGGAATCCTCCCCATATCGTGCCCTGCGTTGAGGTGATTAAAAGCCAATTTGGATCCGATGAGGTGTTTCATACTGTGGTTGGATTGATGAAAAAGGTTGGAAAGGAGCCTGTCCGCGTCTTAAAAGATGTCCCGGGTTTTCTCGGCAATCGGTTACAGCATGCGCTCTGGCGTGAGGCCATCTCTTTGGTCGAGAAAGGGATCGCGGACCCGGAGGATATTGACAGGGTCGTGAAATATGGGTTTGGCCTCCGCCTCCCTTTCCTCGGTCCTCTGGAAACAGCAGACCTGGCAGGTCTTGATCTGGTCTATGATATTCATCAATACCTGTTTTTAGACTTAGAAAACCGGTCCACACCGTCGCCCCTCCTTAAGAAACTTGTCGATCAGAAGAGAATTGGCGTAAAGACCAAAAAAGGCTTTTATCACTGGACGGACGAAAGCATCAAACAAATCATTCTGCAACGAGATCAGGCTTTGTTAAAAATAAGCGAAGTCGTTAAAGGATTAAATCGGAAAGACAAGCAATGAATGTCACCATCATTATCATTTTCATCCTCCACGGGCTGGTCTATGCGGGGCTCCTCTTTCTTGTCTCCTCTGGGTTAACCCTCGTCTTTGGGATGATGAATGTTCTCAATTTTGCCCATGCGTCATTTTATATGCTGGCTGCCTATTTTTCATACTCTCTTTTGAGGTGGACCGGAAATTTCTGGCTCTGCCTACTCGTCTGTCCCTTTCTGCTATTCGTGATCGGGGCTCTGATTGAACGGTTTTTGCTTCGAAGGGTCCACGTCTTCGGCCATCTCCATGAACTGCTCCTCACCTTCGGAATCGCTTTCATCATTTCAGAGGTGGTCAAATGGGTATGGGGAACCGCCCCTCTCCCCATCCAAATCGGGGGATTCCTGGATAGCAACTTTACAGTACTGGGTGTCATTTATCCCACCTACCGATTTTTCGTTTTATTTTGTTCTATTCTCATCGGGCTCTTGATGAGCTTTTTACTCCTCAAGACCCGAATGGGCATCACGGTTCGGAGTGCAGTGGATGACAGCGAGATGGTCAATGCACTGGGAGTCAATACCCCGCGGGTCTTCATGTTTGTGTTCGCGTTGGGGGCTGCTCTGTCCGGGCTTGCAGGAGTCATTTCCGGACCCCTGTTATCGATCAACGCCGGCATGGCCACCGCTATTTTAGTGGATGCCTTCGTGGTCATTGTGATCGGTGGGTTTGGAAGCCTGATCGGAGCGGTGGTTGCCTCCTTAATGATCGGCCAGCTTCAATCGTTCGGGGCTTTGCTCTTCCCAAAAATTTCGTTAGCCTTGATTTACCTGCTCATGGCCATTGTTCTCATCGCGAAGCCGTCGGGCCTGTTTGGTGAGAAGAAATAGTGAAAAAGGATCCGAACACCATCCAGATTTGGGGTATCATCATCCTGCTCGTTCTGTTTTTTCTACCCCTTGTCGCAAGACCGTATATCATCAGTCTGCTGACTGAAATGATCATCTTCTCCTTGTATGCGGTCAGCTATAATTTATTGCTCGGCTTCGGTGGGCTTCTTTCATTTGGCCACGGGATGTTTCTTGGACTCGGTGCTTTCACCGCAGGAGCGATGCTCCAGCGCATTCCAGGCCTTCCCTTTTTCGGGGCTGTCCTCTTCGGGACACTCATGGCAACCCTCATTGGTCTGGGCGTAGGGTGTCTGCTCCTCAGACACAAGGGCACCTATTATGCTCTCCTCACCCTGGCATTTAACGCCCTCTTCTATGCCGTTGCCATCAAATGGCATGCCGTAACAGGAGGGGACGACGGACTGCCTGTCAAAAGGCCGAATCTTCATCTCGGGTTCGTTCAGCTGCCCATGTCGGATGTCACAGTCTTCTATTACGTTACCCTGGTCGTGATTGGATGCGCGGTCCTCTTCTGCTGGTACTTCACAAAAACCGCCATGGGGAAAACCGTCCTGCTCGTGCGGGAGAACGAAGAACGGATGCAGTTCATTGGATACAATCCTGCCGTTTCCCGGATGATCTTGTTTACACTGACTGCCTTTTTTGCCGGTTTAGCAGGATCTTTTTATGCCCTTTTCTTTAAATTTGTGGGGGTCGATGCCATTGGCGTCGATATGACCACAACGGCTCTTCTGATGACATTCATTGGTGGAACAAAGAACTTCTTCGGTCCTGTTTTGGGAGCAGGTTTCTACATCTATTTCCAAAACTTTCTTAGCAATCTCACGGATCGATGGCCCCTGTTCATGGGAATTCTCTTTGTCCTGATGGTTCTTTTTGCCCCTCAAGGCTTGTCCGGGCTGATTCGATCACTGGTTGACCATTTCCGAAAGACAGGAAACGGGAAGGCAACAGGAAAAGAAGCTCATCCCTTCGGAGAATAAGGGAATGGAAATTCTTCAGGTGAAGGATATCTATAAGGATTTTTCAGGACTCCAAGTGTTGACGGGAGTGACGTTTACCGTCAAAGCCGATGAGAAACACGCGATCATCGGCCCAAATGGGGCCGGCAAGACAACCCTCTTTAACATTATCAGTGGAAAGTATAGACCTTCATCTGGATCCATTTTGTTCAAAGAGAAAGAGGTGGGGGGGCTCTCCCCTTACGTCCTTAATCATCTCGGAATGTGCCGTTCCTTCCAAATTACGAATATCTTCCAGAATCTAACCGTTCTTGAGAACGTATTGGCAGGAGTGAGATCCCATGCCGGATTGCGTTACCACCTTTTTAAGACACTGGATCGCCAATCGAAAATGATTTCGAGGGCGGAACAGATCATCGAACGGGTCGGTCTGGCCGAGGTTAAACAAAGACCGGCCCATGAACTTTCATACGGCCAGCAGCGCGCCCTTGAAATTGGAATCGCCCTCTCTCCGGAACCCCAATTGCTTCTCTTGGACGAACCGACAGCAGGAATGACCCGTGAGGAAACAGAAGAGATGGTTAAGTTGATGAGGTCAGTGACGGAGAATCGGACGTTAATGATCATCGAGCATGACATGGAGGTCGTCTTTTCGCTGGCTGACACCATTTCCGTGCTTCACAATGGAACCATTCTTGCCTCCGGCGAGCCGGAAGCGATTCGAAACGACTCAAGAGTGAAGGATGCCTATCTCGGGGAAGAATAGATGATATTAAAAACCAGCGCGATTCACAGCTTCTATGGAAAGAGCCATATTCTCCAGGGGGTTTCGATTCATCTGGAACAGGGAGGTCTGGTCTGTTTGCTGGGGCGAAATGGTGTTGGCAAGACCACGACCCTAAAGAGCATCATGGGAATGGTTCAACCGGCAGAGGGCTCAATCCTGTTTAAAGAGAAAGAGCTCGTCGGCAGACAGCCCTATGAGATCGCCCGGTTAGGGATAGGGATTGTTCCAGAGGACAGGCGCATCTTCTCAAGTTTGACGGTTCATGAGAATCTACTGATGGGGATCGTTAAAAGGCCGGAAGATGTTTCAGGGAAAGAGAGCTGGTCCGCCGAGAAAGTGTATCATCTCTTTCCTCATCTCAAGGAACGGATGAAGCAGAAAGGGGGGCACTTATCCGGTGGGGAACAACAGATGCTCACCATGGGTCGCACCCTCATGGGGAATCCCGAGCTCATCTTAATTGATGAGCCAACCGAGGGGTTGGCCCCTAAGATTGTGGCCCTGGTCACAGGAGTTCTCGCAGCAATCCATCGTTCGGGAACAACCCTTCTCCTTGTGGAACAAAATTACAAAAGCGCCATTAAACTTGCAGAACGATTTTATATCATGAGCAAAGGTCAGGTCGTTTTTGAAGGAGGTGGTGAAACGCTGATCCAGGCCGAGGAAGTAAGAAAGAGGTATTTAGAGGTATAAAGAAGGAGCATTCAGTTCAATAAAATGACAAGGAGGGTATGATGATGAAAAAAATATCTTTAATATCCCTAATTATTTTAGCGGTCCTTCTCTTGGCCTCCTTTCCTATTTCGGGCCAGGCTGCAGAACCTATCAAGCTAGGAGCGGTGGAACCCCTTTCAGGTACTTTCAAAAATATCGGGGATCGATACCTTGAAGGAGTCCAATATGCCGCCAAAGTCCTGAATCGACAGGGCGGTGTCTTAGGTAGGCAGATCGAGGTGATTCCCATCGATTCGGAACTGAAACCAGATATTGCTACCCGAAAAGCGACTGCTCTCATTCTCAAAGATCAGGTAAAGTTCTTCTGCGGTGGGACGGGAAGCTCTGTTGGGGCAGCCATGTCAACCGTTGCCGAGCAAAATAATGCAATTATGTTTTCCTATGGCATGGACGCGGCTAGTTTAACAGGAGCGAAATGTAGCAAGAACTTTTTCCGACCGGGAACGAACACAGATATGCACTCCTATGCCCTTGCAGCCTACGTGGCAAAGAGTAAATTCAAAAAGGTTTATTGTATCGGCCAGGATTATTCATTCGGCCATGAATCGGTCAAGGCCTTCATCGCCAGAATGAAGAAACTGAATCCCTCTATTGAAATTGTCGCCGAAGTTTACCATCCTCTCGGAGAGAAGGATTATGCTCCCTACGTGAGCCGGATCGTCGCCTCCGGGGCGGATCTCGTTTTTACGACAAGCTGGGGCAATGACCTGACTCTCCTCGTCAAACAAGCCAAACCCTTCGGGTTGAAGGCTAAGTTTGCAGGCTATTACCTGAGCGATGAGGAGACCGTCTCCGCCATTGGCGAAAGCGAACTGCTCGTCGGGAGCATTGCAAGCGAGACCTATATGCTCACCATCCCCACAGAAGAAAACAAGAAATTCATTGAGGGATATTACAAAGACACAGGGAACTATCCTTTCTGGCTTCGCGGGAAAGCATACACGGGCACCATGTTCTGGGCAGAGGCCCTGAAAAAGGCCAAAACGGATGATGTCAACGCAGTGATCAAAGCCTGGGAGGGCCTTTCCTTCAAAGGGGTTGCTGGAAACTGGACAATGCGTGCGTGTGACCACCAGGCCCAGGTCCCCATCTGGATTGCCGAGATAGCCCCCCAGAGCAAATTCATGAAGCTTCCTTATGTAGGGACCCCAATCATGATTCCGGCAAAGGAGATCGAAGTCCCCTGTGAGGAAACCGGCTGCAAGATGAAATAAATTAGGAAAGGAGAAGGACAAAGATCCAACATGTCGATCTTAATTACCGGGGGAAGCGGCCTCATTGGCGCTTCCCTCACGCAAATGATCGTTGAGTTAGGAGAGCGTCCCGTTGTCATTGACATTGCCCCTGTTCACCCGATCCTAAAGAAATGGGAACCTCACTTCGCCTATTTCCAGGGATCAGTAGACAACCTGCCGGAGCTGCTCAACATCATTAAAAAGGAGTCCATCGACACGATCTTCCACCTCGGAGGAATGCTCTCCATGCCCTCGGAGAACAAACCCTGGGCCTCCTTCCAAGCCAATGTGGTTGGCACGTTTACGGTCATGGAGGCAGCCAGACTGGAGGGGGTGGATAAGGTGATCTACAGCAGTACGATAGCCACCTATAGCAAAGACATTCGGTCGAGCATCATCGATGATTTTACTCTTCAGCGGCCCACGACGATGTATGGGGCGACGAAGGTCTTCGGAGAGCTTCTGGGACGGGTCTATGCCAGGAAATATGGGATCGATTTTCGGGGGGTTCGCTTCCCGTCCGTGGTCGGCCCAGGGGCGAAAACCGCCCACATGTCCATCTACCATGCATGGGCCATCGAGGAACCGTTAAGGGGAAATCCTTACGAAATCTATGTAGAGCCAGAGACAAGGGTCCCCGCGATCTATTTTAAAGACGCGGTCCGTGCGTTGTGGTTACTGTCCACAGCGAAGAAGGAGCAGATTCCAACGATGGTCTATATCATTGCCGGAATAACCCCTCCTTACTCCGCAAAAGAGCTGGCAGAAGCGGTTCGTTCCAGAATTCCGGGCGCTCGTTTAACTTTTAAGCCTGATCCCACCTTGATGGAGCTCGTCAAAGAAATCGGCACCCTCCGATTTAACGAGGAAAGGGCCCAAGCCGAATGGGGATGGAAGACCTCCTATTCTCTACCCGACATGGTTGATGACTTCATCGAGGAATTTAATCAAAATCACGCTCTTTATCTTTAAATCCACCTACGGAGCAATCCCCTATGAAAAAAGTGATCATTACAGCAGCCATCACCGGCGCGATCCATACCCCCTCCATGTCCCCTTATCTTCCAGTGACGCCGGAACAGATCGCCGACGAAGCGATTAAAGTTCACGAGGCAGGGGGGGCTGTGGCCCATATCCATGTCCGGGATCCCAAAACCGGTTACCCCACTGCCGACCAGGATGCCTATCGGGAAATTGCGGTTCGAGTTAAAAAAAAATGTGATATCGTCCTTTGCTTCACCACGGGAGGACGGCTGGCCGAACCGATTGAAAAAAGGGTGAAGGTTGTTTCCTCCCTAAAACCGGAGATGGCCTCTTTAAACGCAGGGTCTTTGAACTTTGGACTTTTCCATGTCGCCGCCAAAATAAAGAAATGGAAATATCAGTGGGAGAAAGAATATTTGGAAGGAACAGAGGACGTCATCTTTCCAAATACGTTTAAGACCATGCGGGAATACCTTGCTGTCATTTATGGAAATAAAGCGAAACCCGAATTAGAAATCTATGATGCAGGGATGATCAACAATGTCGCTTTTTTGATCAAGGCAGGATGCGTAAGAAAACCGGTCTACTTGCAGTTTGTTATGGGGGTTTTAGGTGGAATCTCTGCCACGCCCCAAAATCTGGTCTTTCTGGTTGAATCAGCCAAGAGTGCCATTGGCGATTTTGAATTCTCCGTTTGTGCTGCGGGTAAAATGCAGTTTTATCTCTGCACTCAATCTCTTATTTTGGGCGGTCATGCCCGAGTGGGTCTGGAAGACAACCTCTACCTTGATAAAGGAGTGATTGCCAAGAGCAATGCGGACCAGGTATCCAAGATCATTCGTATCGCTAAGGAACTTGGCCTCGAACCCGCCACTCCGAATGAGGCCAGGAAGATACTAAATCTCAAGGGATTGGGAAGAGTGAACTTTTAACAGGCGCGATTCATTACGAGCAGGTTGATAGTTATTGGTTAAAGGTATACATAAGGTTTTCGGACTGACTGCTCCTGTATTTTGGGTAGGGTGATGGATTTGAACATCAAACCTGCGGATATCTTGCCACTTCTTGCACCTGCCAAAGGTTTCCATTTCAAAGACATATCGAAAGTCAGAAGATGGCAACCACCTATCGATTACTAATTGCAATCAAACATGCCTTGTTAAATTGGCCCCTCGTGGATTACAGAGGAGGGAATCCTCGAAAAATGGGTTGTGGATAACACGTCACAGCGTTCACTTTCCTTCAGATCAGGACCTTAAAGATCATGCGTTGGAACTGGCAGGGTCAATTGACACCCCAACCCTATCAATATATAATTCCCTCATTCGGAGATTCAGTTCAAGAACAGATGTCAAGCCATGAAAAATAGAGAGGGGGATCGAAAATTGGGAGATGACCTTAGTCGATTCAGCTTAACAAACAAGGTGGCAGTCGTTACGGGCGCCAGTGAGGGTATTGGGGAAGCCATCGCACTGGGGTTAGCTGGAGCGGGGGCGGATGTCATTGTATGCAGCCGCCGCGAAGAAAAACTGAAGGGGGTAAAGGCCGAAATAGAAAAGTTGGGACGGAAAGCAGAAGTGTTTGTCCTGGATGTTTGCAAGCTCAGGGATATCGAGAACCTGAGGGATTTCACTCTGAAACGATTTGGTAAGGTAGACATTCTGGTGAATAATGCTGCTTTTACCGTCACCAAACCCGCGTGGGACGTGACCGGGGATGAATGGAACTTAATGGTTGACACAGGATTTAAGGGTCTCTTCTTCTGCTGTCAGATCATAGGAACCATCATGCGAAAGCACGGTTACGGAAAAATCATTAATCTTAGCTCAACCTTCAGTCGAAGTATTATTAAAGGTCGTTCGGTATATGGGGGCATCAAAGCGGGTGTCTCACACCTTACGGAAGCACTTGCCTTAGAGTGGGCCCCGGACGGGATCAGGGTAAACGCCCTTGCGCCAACCGCTGTGCTTACTCCCAGCCGCAGAGATCTTTTGAAAGGTGAGGTTTTAGAGAGGATTCTCAGCCGTATCCCGTTGGGTCGGCTGGCCACTCCCGAAGATCTTGTCGGTGGTATCATCTATCTTTCCAGCCCGGCTTCGGACTTTGTTAGCGGGCATACCCTCTTTGTGGATGGAGGCTGGATAGCCGGCAGCTGATCCATTTCCTCGAGCTGGCATAATATATATTAAGACCCGATATAGAGAAAAAAGGGCTTTCTCTCTTCGCTGTGGGGCGGCTAAAACGCAGATGACGAATAAACTCATTGAGCCTTTCCTCAAAGGCGTGCCTCTTGTCTTCAAGGGAGCGATTTTATTCGGGTTGTTCCTCACCAGTCTCTACAGCTTCATCCTTT